>QFCE01002837.1_pt1 | contig 75499 bp, 64 predicted proteins | sample 5346091 | NCBI WGS metagenome assembly QFCE01 (sample SAMN09062252, study PRJNA434731) | Human gut metagenome, whole genome shotgun sequencing project. | isolation source: stool timepoint A chromium assembly | host: Homo sapiens | collected 2015
TGCCCAGCCGGGGCCCCATTTCTTGGGAAGAAATGGGGGAAAGAACCCCCGGGGGAGGAGGTTCCTCCCCCGGGACCCCCTTCTCTGGTGGGGTTGTGGAGGGGGAGGCTGTACTTCTGTCTTAGTACCTGGCCTGCGGCCCTCCCAGCGAAAGGCCCGTAACGGCCCGCCCACCGGCTGGGCGGGCTGGGGACGTGGGTAGGTACCCTTTGGGAGAAGGCAGAGAGGAACCGTTTGGTTTCCCGCTTTCTCCTCCCGTCAACAAACCACTTCTCCCGCCCGCCCGAGCTGGTGGGCGGGCCATGAGGCGTTGGTCTTGGAGGCCGCAGGCCAGGCCCATACCGACCCAACCACCTTCCCCCGTTCCTCTCACCAGAGAATGGGGTTCCAAGGGGAAGGAACCTCCTTCCCCTTGGTGTTCTTTCCCCTATTTCTTCCAAGAAATAGGGCCCCGGCCGGGCAGGCCAAGGTTCCCTGCCGTTTCAACGGCGTCGGAGAACCCCCCCACCGCGCAAAAGGGCCGCCGGTTCCCCCGGCGGCCCTCGTCCCCTTCGGTCAGCTCCCGGCAAACTGGCTGTTGTACAGCGCGGCATACGCGCCCCCCGCCGCCAGCAGCGCCCGATGGGTTCCCTGTTCCATGATGTTCCCCTGGTCCATCACCAGGATCAGGTCCGCGTCCACGATGGTGGACAGCCGGTGGGCGATGACAAAGCTGGTCCGCCCCCGCATCAAGGCCTGCATGGCCTTGCCGATCTCGATCTCCGTGCGGGTATCCACGCTGGAGGTGGCCTCGTCCAGGATGAGCACCGGCGGGTCCCGAAGGACCACCCGGGCGATGGTGAGCAGCTGCCGCTGCCCCACGGAGAGGTTCTCCGCCTCGCCCCCCAGCACCGTGTCATACCCCTTGGGCATGGTGCGGACAAAGAAGTCCACCCGGGCGGTCCGGGCCGCCGCGATGATCTCCTCCCGGGTGGCCTCGGGCTTGCCGTAGGCGATGTTCTCCGCGATGGTGCCATCAAAGAGCCAGGTGTCCTGGAGGACCATGCCGAAGTTGTCCCGCAGGTTCTCCCGGGTCATGGCCGCCGTGTCCACTCCATCCAGGAGGATCTGCCCCCCGTCCACCTCGTAAAAGCGCATGAGGAGGTTGATGAGGGTGGTCTTTCCCGCCCCGGTGGCCCCCACGATGGCCACCTTCTGCCCCGGCCGGGCGGCAAAGGAGATGTCCTTCATCAGCGGCCGGTCCGGGGTGTAGCCGAAGGACACGTGGCGGAACTCCACCTGCCCCCGGGCCCGGTCCACCCGCTGGGGCAGGGCGGGGTTGGGCCGCTCCTCCGGGGCGTCCAGCAGCCGGTACACCCGCTCGGCGGAGGCCAAGGCGGACTGCATGGAGTTGATGACATAGGAGGCCTCGGTGAGGGGCTCGGCGGACTGGTTCACATATTGGAAGAAGGCCTGGAACACCCCCACGGTCAGCTGGCCGCTGAGCAGCTGCCAGCCGGCAAAGACGGCAATGCCCATCTGCCCCAGGCGGTTGACCAGCCGGACGGTGGGGTTGATGGCGTTCATCATAAAGTCGGCCTTCTCCGTGGCCTGGGCCAGTTCCTCGGTGGCTCTGTGAATCTCCCCGGCGCTGGCCTGCTCCCGGCAGAAGGCCTTGATGACCACCCGGCCGCTGTACGCCTCCTCCACCAGTCCAGTCACCTGGCTCAGGGCCTGCTGGCGCCGGCTGGCCCGGCGGAGGGTGACCCCGGAGAAGAGCTTGGTCACCACCATGGACAGCAGGGTAAAGACCAGAAACAGCAGGGTCATGACCACGTTGAACCGGAACATCATCACCACCGAGCCCACAATGAGCACCACGGAGGTCACCAGGCGCAGGATGCCGTACTGCATGGCCTCCGACATCTTGTCCATGTCGTTGGTGAAGTGGCTCAGGGTGGCCCCGGTCTGGTGGCTGTCCAGATAGGACAGGGGCAGGCGGTGGAGCTTCTCACTCATCTCCCGGCGCAGCCGGAGGTTCAGCTGCTCGGCAAAGCCCACCATGAGGTAGGACTGCAAGGTGTAAAACCCCCAGGAGCCCAGGTAGAGGAGCAGGAGCACAAAGATCTCCCGTCCCCCCTGCCGCCAGGTGACCACAAAGGCCTCCCCCAGCCCCTGGGCCCGCTGGATGTTCTCCCACAGCAGGTCCACAATCCCCGCGCTGTAATAGGGGGCGGCGATGGCCAAGGCCGTGTAGCAGACCACCGACAGGACCACCACCAGCAGCCGCAGGTGCTGGTCCTGGGCGGTGTGCCAGAGCCGCTTGAGGGTGGCCCAGGGGCGCTCCGGCACGGCGGTGTCGAAGCCCCCGTCAAACAGGGAATCGCCCCCTGCCTCCCCCTGGGTCTTCTTCTGTTCCTCCATCAGCTCTCCCCTCCTTTCCCTTGGGATTGGGCAATCTCCCGGTAGACCGGGCAGGTCTCCAGCAGCTCCTCATGGCGGCCGATGCCCACCGCCCTGCCATCCTCCAGGACAATGATCTGGTCGGCGTGGGCGATGGTGCTCACCCGCTGGGCGATGATGAGCACGGCGCTGCCCGCCACCTCCTGGCGCAGGGCCCGGCGCAGGGCCGCGTCGGTCTGAAAGTCCAGGGCGGAGAAGCTGTCGTCGAAAATGTACAGGTCGGCCCGCTTGGTCAGGGCCCGGGCGATGGCCAGCCGCTGCTTCTGGCCCCCGGAGAAGTTCCTGCCCCCCTGCTCCACCCGGGCCTGGAGTCCCCCGGGCAGGCTGTCCACAAAGCCCGCCTGGGCCACCGCCAGGGCGTGGCGGAGGTCCTCCTCCCCCGCCTGGGGGTTGCCGTGGCGGAGGTTCTCCGCCACCGTCCCGGAGAAGAGCCAGGCCTTCTGGGGCACATAGGCGATCCGCTGGCGCAGGTCCTCCTGCCTTAGGGTCCGGAGGTCCGCCCCGTCAAAGCAGATGGCCCCCTGGGTCACGTCGTGGAACCGGAGCAGGAGCTTGGCGATGGTGGACTTGCCGCTGCCGGTGCTGCCGATGATGGCGGTGGTCTGGCCCCGGCGCAGGACAAAGTCCAGGTCCTGGAGGGTGGCCTCGTCGGCGTCGGCAAAGCGGAACCAGGCGTGCTGGAAGGCGCAGACCGCCTCCCCTTCCGTCTGGGGCAGGCTGCCGGCGCCGTCGGTGATCTCCGGCCGGTGGGAGAGGACGGCGTCAATCCGCTCCAGGCAGACCTTGGCCCGGGGCAGGAGCATGAGGACCATCTGGGCCATCATCACATAGAAGAGGATGAGCACCGCGTACTCGGTCAGGGCGGTGATGTCCCCGATCTCCATAAAGCCCCCGCCGATGCGGTTGCCCCCCAGCCAGAGGATGGCCACCACGCAGAGGTTCAGAAAGAAGATGGCCAGGCTCTCCAGCACGAAAAACAGGGTGTTGGCCTGGATGGCCGCCTGGGCGTAGTCGGTGAAGGAGCGGCGCATCCGCCCCGCCTCCCCCGGGGCCTTGTTGAAGGCCCGGATCACCCGGGCCCCGGTGATGTTCTCCCGGACCACCACGCTGATCCGGTCCAGAAAGCGCTGGGCCCGCGCAAAGATGGCCGAAGCCCGCCGGGTCACCAGCACCGCCCCCAGGATCACCACCAGGGTGATGCCGATGAGCAGCAGCCCCATGACGTGGTCGATGGAAAAGGCCATGAGCACCCCGATGACGCACATGAGGGGCACCGGCAGCACCATCTGCACGCTCCAGACAAAGGCCTGCTGGACCACGTTCACGTCGTTGAGGGTGCGGGTAATCATGGAGCCCGTGCCAAACCCCTCAAAATCACTGGCGGAGAAGGTCAGGGACTTGTCGTACAGGGCGTTGCGCATGTCCCGCCCGATCCGGGCGGAGAGCCGGGCACACAGGAAGCACCCCACCAGGGTGCCCCCGCCGGAGACCAGGGCCACCCCCAGCATCAGCCCGCCCTTGCGCAGGATAAAGTCCAGGTCCCCCCCGGCCACGCCGATGTTGATCATGTCGGCCACGATGGTGGGCAGGTACAGCGCCCCCGCCACGTCCAGGGCCATGACCAACAGGGTCAGCAGGCAGAGCCCCCGGTAGGGCTTCAAAAATCGCAGAAAGGTTCTCATGGGTTGTCGTCGTTCTCCTTTTCCTCCATTTGTTTGGCAAAGCTGTCCCGCAGGCACCGGCCGAAGTAATCCACGGCCTCCACCAGGGCGGCCACCACCGCCGGCCCGTACCGGTCCAGGGTGGCCTGGAGGGCGGCATCCTCCGCCCCGTAGATGGGGCGGAGGACCTGGCGGGCGTAGGCCTGGCCGGCGGCGGTCAGGCAGATCTGCCGCTCCCGCCGCTTCCCCGCGATGGGGACGAGGGTCAGATACCCCTTGGCTTCGGCCTGCTTCAGGGTGGTGTTCAGGGTGGTCTTGGGCAGCCCCCACTCCTGGCAGATCTGCTTCTGGGAGTGGGGCGCCCCGTCGTCCAGGGCGTACAGCAGCCACAGCTCCGACGCCTTCACCCCGATCCGGGTCACATCGTCGCAGTACATCTGGTCAATGCGGTTCATGGCCGTGGCCAGCGCGCGCATGATCTGTCGGTTCTCCTCCATCGGGCCCCCTCCTCAGGTAAAAATCCGGTTTCGGACCATACTATAATCCGAAACCGGATTTTTGTCAAGGGGGATTTTCCTTTTTCTTGACATCTGTCCTCGGACCATGCTATACTCCCATTAGTTAGCTTTTGCTAATTTCATAATCTCATTCGTTTTCAAAGGAGGGTCATACCCATGTCCATGATTCAGAAAGAAATCAGCGATTTCCGCGTCCAGGCCTATCACCAGGGGGCATTCCAGACGGTCTCCAAGGCCGATGTCCTGGGCAAGTGGGCGGTGTTCTTCTTCTACCCCGCCGACTTTACCTTCGTCTGCCCCACGGAGCTGGAGGACCTGGCCAACAAGTACGCCGACTTCCAGGCCGCCGGCTGCCAGGTCTACGCCGTCTCCTGCGACACCCATTTCGTCCACAAGGCCTGGCATGACGCCTCCGAGCGCATCCAGAAGATTCAGTACCCCATGCTGGCCGACCCCACCCACGCCCTGGCCAAGGACTTCGAGGTCTATATCGAGGCCGACGGCGTGGCCGAGCGGGGCACCTTTGTGGTGAACCCCGAGGGGAAGATCGTGGCCTATGAGGTCAACGCCGGCAACGTGGGCCGCAACGCCGACGAGCTGCTGCGGAAGGTCCAGGCCCTCCAGTTCGTCCACGAGCACGGGGACGAGGTCTGCCCCGCCAAATGGCAGCCCGGCGCCGAGACCCTGAAGCCCAGCCTGGACCTGGTGGGGCAGCTGTGATGGACCAGAGCAGACTCTACGACGTCATCGTCATCGGGGGCGGCCCGGCGGGCCTCACCGCCGGGCTCTACCTGGCCCGGGCCCGGTACCGGGTGCTGGTGGTGGAGAAGGAGCGCTTCGGCGGCCAGATCACCATCACCGAGCAGGTGGTGAACTACCCCGGCGTGGCCCACACCAGCGGCACCCAGCTCACCGAGACCATGCGCCAGCAGGCCCAGTCCTTCGGGGCGGAGTTCCTCCTGGCGGAGGTCACCGGCCTGGACCTGGCGGGGGATGTGAAAACCGTCCGCACCAGCCGGGGGGACCTGTCCTGCTTCGGCGTCCTCTGGGCCACCGGGGCCCACCCCCGGATGGTGGGCTTCCAGGGGGAGGAGGCCTTCCGGGGCCGGGGGGTGGCCTACTGCGCCACCTGCGACGGGGAGTTCTTCACCGACAAGGAGGTCTTTGTGGTGGGGGGCGGCTTTGCCGCCGCGGAGGAGAGCGTCTTCCTCACCAAATACGCCCGCCATGTGACCATCCTCATCCGGGGAGCGGACTTCTCCTGCGCCCAGTCCACCGCCCAGGCGGCCCGGGACCATGAAAAGATCACCGTCCTCCCCCACACCCAGGTGGAGGAGGTGGGAGGGGACGACGCCCTGCGCTACCTCCGCTACCGGAACACCGAGACCGGCCAGGTCACCGAGTACCGGCCCCCCGCCGGGGAGACCTTCGGTCTGTTCGTCTTTGCCGGCTACCAGCCCGCCACGGAACTCCTCCAGGGGGTGGCGGACCTGGACGAACAGGGCTATGTCCTCACCGACCGGGGGCAGAAGACCTCCGCCGACGGCCTCTACGCCGCCGGGGACGTGTGCCAGAAGCCCCTGCGTCAGGTGGTCACCGCCGTGGGTGACGGGGCCCTGGCCGCCACGGAGCTGGAGAAGTACGCCGCGGCCGCCCAGCAGAGGACCGGCCTGCGCCCCCAGGCCCCTCAGGCAGCGCCCCCTGCCGGCGCCCAGACGGCACAGGGACAGGGGACGGAGGCGGGCGGCCTGTTCCCCCCGGAGATGGCCGCCCAGCTCCAGACGGTCTTCTCCCGGATGACCGCCTCCCTGGTGCTGGAGCTCACCCTGGACAGCACCCCCCTGTCCCAGGAGCTGGAGGCCTATATGCAGGCCCTGTGCCGGTACACGGACAAGCTCACCCTCCGCACCGACGGTACCGCCCAGGACGCCCCCTGCGTCCGGGTGTGCCGGGCCGACAGCACCTGGACCGGCCTGGCCTTCCACGGGGTGCCGGGGGGCCACGAGTTCACCTCCTTTGTCCTGGGCCTCTACAACGCCGCCGGCCCGGGCCAGGCCCTGGACGAGGCCACCACGGCCGCCATCCAGGCCATCCAGCAGCCCACAGATCTCCAAATCCTGGTCTCCCTGTCCTGCACCATGTGCCCCGAGCTGGTCACCGCCGCCCAGCGGCTGGCGGCGGCCAACCCCCACATCACCGCCCAGGCCTATGACCTGAACCACTTCCCCGCCCTGCGGGACCAGTACAAGGTGATGAGCGTGCCCTGCCTGGTGGTCAACCACGGCCAGCAGGTGAGCTTCGGGAAAAAATCCATCGCCCAGCTGCTGGACCTGCTGTCCTGAGCCCGGCTGAAAAAAACGAAGCAGGAGAGAGTCAAAGACTCTCTCCTGCTTTCTCTCTGTCAAGCAGGTCCTTGGGGGCTGCCGCCGCTCTGGGCCTCCTCTTCCCCCTGGGCCCCGTCCTCTGTCTTTTCCGCCCGGGCCTCCCGCCGGGCGATGAGGAGCTTCAGCCGCTCCAGCCCAATGAGAATCCCCACCCCCAGGACAAAGCCCCCCAGGTGGAAGGTCTCCAGGTGCAGGGCCTGCTGGGGGGGCGACAGGGTGGTGGGCCCCATGACAATGGCATAGAGGGACCCCGCCATGAGGCCCAGGATGAAGTAGAGCATCTTGGCCCGGTTCCGCCGCAGGGCCGCCCGAATCCACCGGATGGACACCCCCACCCCCACCAGCACCCCCAGGGCCAGGGCGAACAGCCCGGGCAGGACCGCCAGGTCCAGGGCCAGCAGCCGCCGCAGGGCGTACAGGGTGGGGGCGTACACCCCGAAGATCAGCAGGAGGGTGGACCCGGAGATCCCCGGCAGCACCATGGCCATAATGGCCAGGGCCCCGGCCACAAAGAGGTAGAGCAGCTCCCCCACCCCCAGGCTCCAGTAGTCGATGACCCCGCCCCCGGAGGCCGCCCCCCGCACCAGGGACAGCCCGCAGACCAGGGCCACCCCCAGCAGGGTATAGGGCAGGTAGCGCCCCTTCCCCTTCAGGGCCCACCACTCGGTGCGCAGGATGAAGGGAAAGGCCGCCGCCGTCAGCCCCAGAAACAGGGAGCTGAGGAAATAGGTCTTGGTCTGGAACAGGTCGTTCAGGGCCACCACCGACAGGCACAGCCCCAGGCACCAGCCCACCCCCAGCTTGGCCAGGTAGAGCACCGCCGCCTTCCGGGCCCCGTTGTCCTTGCCGAACAGGCCGTGGAGGGCGTCGATGAATTTTTCATAAAAGCCCAGGATAAAGGCCACCGTCCCCCCGGACACCCCGGGGACGCTGTCGGCCAGGGCCATGCAAAAACCGTGAAACATTTTAACAAGCATGGAACGTTCTCAACTTTCTCTATGGGGTCAGCCGTCCCCCGCCGGGCGGGGGGCGGTCTGCTTTCGTCAGACGAAAGTGATTATACCATAAATCTCCAGGAGAAGGGGGATTTTTAGAAAGATTTAAGAAAAAAAGCCGGAAAGCCAACGGCTTTCCGGCTCCGCGCCCCCTGGGGCAGGGGGTCAGGCTTTTTTCTTCCAGTGCAGCAGAAAGGCGGAGTTGAGGATCACCAGCACCGACCCGGCGTTGTGGACCAGGGCTCCCACCACCGGGTTCAGAATGCCCCCTATGGCCAGGAGAATGGCCACAAAGTTCAGGGCCATGGAAAAGGACATGTTGCACCGGATGGTCCCCATCATCCGCTTGGCCAGCCAGAGCAGGTGGGGCAGCTCCTGAATGTTGTCGTTTACCAGGGCGATGTCCGCCGCGTCCACGGCGATGTCGCTGCCCACCCCGCCCATGGCGATGCCCACATGGGCCTTCTTCAGGGCCGGGGCGTCGTTGATCCCGTCCCCGATCATGCAGACCGGCTCCCCCGCCTGCTGGCAGTCGTCGATGTAGCGGAGCTTATCCTCCGGCAGGCAGCCGGCGCGGACGGTCTGGATGCCCAGCTGCCCGGCGATGTGCCCCGCCGCGTTCTCGTTGTCCCCGGTGAGCAGGACAGGTTCCGGGCCGGCAGCCCGAATCCGCTGGATCACCTGGGCCGCCTGGGGGCGCAGGGTGTCCGACAGGGCCAGAAAGCCCGCCAGGGTCCCGTCCACGCCGCAGTAGATCACCGTGCAGCCCTCCCGCAGATGGGCCTGGGCCGCCGCCAGAACGCCCGGGTCCAGGGGGATGCCCGCCTCCTCCAGGAGCTTGGGGTTCCCCGCCACCACGGAGACCCCCGCCACCTTCACCCGGACCCCCCGGCCGGGGAGCATCTGAAAGTCCTCCCCCTGGGGCGGCTCCTGCCCCACCGCCTGGCGGTAGCATCGGACCACCGCCTTGCCCAGGGGGTGCTCAGAGCGCAGCTCCGCACAGGCCGCGTAGGTGTACAGCAGGGTCTCGTCCACCGTCGCCGCCTCCACGGCCACCACCTGGGGGGTGCCGAAGGTCAGGGTGCCCGTCTTGTCAAAGGTCACCTTGGACACCCCGGCCAGCCGCTCCAGGGCGTCCCCCTCCCGGACCAAAAACCCGTGGCGGGTGGCGTTGCCGATGGCCGCCATGATGGCGGTGGGGGTGGCCAGCACCAGGGCGCAGGGGCAGAAGACCACCAGGATGGTCACGGCCCGGATGATTTCCCCGGAAATGAGCCACGTCAGGGCCGCCGCGGTGAGGGCGATGACCACGATCCAGGTGGCCCACCGGTCCGCCAGCCTGACGATCTTGGCCTTGCCCGCGTCGGCGGACTGGACCAGGCGGATCATCCGCTGGATGGCGCTGTCCTGGCCCACCCTGGTGGCCCGCATGTCAAAGGCGCCGAACTGGTTGACGGTACCGCTGGAGACCTGGTCCCCCACCCCTTTGTCCACCGGCAGGGACTCGCCGGTCATCACCGCCTGGTTGATGGAGGTCTGGCCGCTGGTGATAACCCCGTCCACCGGGACGGTCTCTCCGGGGCGCACCTGGAGCAGGTCGCCCACCTGGACCTCCTCCGCCGGGACCACCTTCTCCCCTGCCGGGGAGAGCACCCGGGCGGTGCGGGGGGTGAGGTGGACCAGCTTCTCAATCCCCGCCCGGGCCTTGGCCACTGTCAGGTCCTCCAGCAGGCCCCCCAGCTGCATGATGAAGGCCACCTCCCCGGCGGCAAAGTCCTCCCCAATGCACACCGAGGCGATGAGGGCCAGGGAGACCAGCACATCCGCCTTGATGTCAAAGGCCGTGACCAGGCCGATCACCGCCTCCAGCACGATGGGGACCCCGCACAGGACAATGGCGATCCAGGCCGGGTCAAAGGGCAGGGGGAGCCAGTCAAAAAGGCTGGCCAGCAGCGCCGCGCCCCCCAGCACCAGGCAGGCCACGTCCTTTCGCGTGCCCCCCCAGTCCAGGAGGGCTTCCAGTTTTTCCATGGATATCTCCTCTTTTCTGTTCCGTTTGCCAGGGAAGTTATCTTCCCCTAACTGAATACAGCCCCATTATACCCATAGGGGTATATGTTGTCAAGGGGACCCGCAAAAAAAGCCGGCGGGAGGCTGTCTCCTCCCGCCGGCTGGGCCGGTGTGGTCAGTTCATGTTGGCAAACCGCTCCACCGCCTTGGTGAACTTGGCGATGGTGAGGTCCGGGTCCCCGTGCTCCAGGCCGTCCCGGACGCAGTGCTTGATGTGTCCCTCCAGCACCACCTGGCCGGCCTTGTGCAGGGCGGATTTGGCGGCGTTGATCTGGGCAAGGATGTCCTCGCAGGGGATGTCCTCGTCGATCATCCGGTCAATGGCCTGCACCTGTCCGATGATCTTTTTCAGGCGCCGGTGCAGATTGTCGGAATCCATACACTGCCTCACGCTGCTTCCCTCCCAACCCGTGGATTTTGTAGCCCCATTATCCGGCAAGTTCCCCCATTTGTCAAGGGTCATTCCCCGGGCCCGCCAGGTACTTCCGCTCGAAGTCCGGGACGGGTATGGGCTTGTTGTAGAGGTAGCCCTGGGCATAGGTACAGCCAATGTCCTCCAGGATTTGGAGCTGTTCCCGCTCCTCCACCCCCTCCGCCACGCTGTCAATGCCCAGCTGGCGGCAGATGTGGATCAAATGCTCCACCAGGATACGGGTATTCTGGTTGGAGTAGAGGTCGTTGATGATGCTCTTGTCAATCTTCAGCTCACTCAGCTGCAGGCTGGAGAGAATGGACAGGTTGCTGTACTGGGCCCCAAAGTCGTCCAGGGAGAGGCAGTAGCCGTCCCCCACAATCTCCCGGCTGATCTCCTCCAGGATGCGCCGTTCCACATCCCCAATGGACTCGGTGATCTCCAGCTTCAGCAGCCGCCGGTCCACCTGGTACCGGCTGGTGATCCCATTGATCCGGGCCAGAATCCCCTTCTCCATCAGGGTGTACCGGGAGAGGTTCAGGGAGATGGGGATGGGCTCCACCCCCTGCTCCCGCCACCGGCGGAGGGTCCGGCAGACCTCCTCCAATACAAACAGGTCGATGTGACGAATGAGCCCCGACCGCTCCAGCTGGGGGATGAACTTATCCGGTCCCACCACCCCGTGTTGGTCATCCCGGTACCGGATAAGGGCCTCGGCCCCCCGAATCCGCCCGCTGGCAATCTCCGCCTTGGGTTGGAGGTATATGTGAAAATGCCCCTTGGCAAAGGCCTCCTCCAGACCCCAGAAGGCCTGCTGTCCCCAGGCCCCCTTCCCCTTTCCATGGCGCTGCTTTTCCAGCTGGAGGGCCTCTCCCGCGTGGTGGACCATCCCCTGGATCTGAATGTCTTGGTCGGCCCAGGTCCAGCCGAAGGCCACCGCCCCGGGGGCCTGCTCCTCCAGCAGCTGCTGGCAGGCCTCCACATCCCCGGCAAACTTGCGGTAGGTGACATCGGTGCGGAAGACCACAAATTCATCCCCGTTTATCCGGTAGACATTTCCCGGCCCAAACCGCCGGCGCAGCACCTGGGCCACATGGCAGACCATCCGGTCCCCCGCCTCTTTGCCCCGGCGCTGGTTGAGCTCCGCCAGCTGATTCACATCCGCCCGAAGCACCCCCAGGGAGGAGGAGACATCATTGGAGAAGGCCACCAGATAGTCGTTGTACCGCTCCCAGTTCAGGCAGCCGGTCAGGGCGTCGTGGCTGCGGAGGAAGGCGTTCTGGGCCTTCCCCTCCCGCTTGCTCCGCTCCCCCATCAGAAAGTGGGACAGGGAGAGAAGCATGGTGGTGCACTCCAACCGCTCCCGGGGGTTGTCGATGCCCAGGTAGCCCCGGAGCTCCCCCTCCTCCAGCAGGGCCACGGCGTAGAAGGACCGTACCCCCCGGGCCCGCATGTCCCGGTATTTCTCGGGAAAGACCTGCTGCAGCTGCTCCACGTCGTGGCAGGCCACCAGGTGGCGGGCCTTGAGATGCTCCAGCCACCCGGCCCCCTCCAGGGTCTGGGCGGCGGCGTTCCCCCGGGCCTGGAGGGCAGGAGACTGCCACTGCTGGGCCGCCTGAAAGGTCCTCTCCCCCAGTCTGGCCTGGACCACGTAGCACCGGTCCGCCCCATAAAAGCCCCCCAGCCGCTCCAGGGTGCCCTGGATGCCGTCCTCCAGGCTCTCTGCCGACAGCAGAAGGCCCGCCATCTCCAGCAGCACGTGTTCGGCGTTCTCCCTGGCCTCCTCCTGGGCCGCCGGGGCCTGATAGATCTCCAGCCGGGCAGGTCGGCCGTCCCACTGAATGATTTTGTCCCGGATGAGGAACCGCCGGTGAAGGCGGACATTCTGGTTTTCCCAGGTCTTGAATCCCTGCTCACTGGGCAGGTGGTTCTGGCAGAAGACGCAGGGCTGGGAAAAGCCCTGGAGAACCTGGTAGCACTTTCTGCCCGCGTACGCCCCCTCCTCATACCCGAAGGCGGCCCGGGCCGGGGCATTCATATAGCGCATCTCGTAGGTCTCCAGGTCGATCACAAAGAGCATGTCCTCCAGCGCATCGAGCATGCAGTGGGTGCCCAGGTGCTCCTTGGCCGCGCACTGGAGGGAGGTCACCGTGCCCTCCCCCTCCAGAAAGCCCTCGTCCCGGCAGCAGCTGTACCGGGCCTTCCCCTGCTGCTTGGCGTGGTAGAGTCCGGCGTCGGCCTGACGGAACAGCTCCTCATACTGGGCCTGGCTGTGGGGGGCCAGCCCCACGCCGATGGAGGCCGACACCGGGACATGGTCCTCTGCGGCCTCATAGGCGATGTTCAGCATCCGGCACAGGGCGTCCGTCTGCTCCAGGACCCACTGTTCGCTGGGGATCTCCCCCAAAAACAGGACGAACTCATCCCCTCCAATCCGCCCCACCAGCCCCTTTTGCTGGAAGGAGGCGTGGAGAATGTGGCCGATCTCCTGAAGGAGCTTGTCCCCCTGAAGATGGCCGTAGCGGTCGTTGACCTGCTTAAAGTTGTCCAGGTCGATGACCAGCAGGGCGCACTGGCCGCCGCTGCCCCGGCGCTCCTGGAGAATGCGCTGGATCATGGTCTGAATGGTGGCCTTGTTGTACAGGCCCGTCACCCCGTCCTTTTCCGCCCGCTCCAGCAGGGCCAGCTCCGTCTTTTTCCGGCTGTCGATGTCCCGGACGTAGCCGAACAGGAGGATATCCCCCGTCTCCGGGTCCTCGTGTATGGTGGCCCGGAGGGCGGCCCACAGGATCTCCCCGTCAAAGTTCACGCACCGGTACTCCCCCCAGATTCCCCGGTCCCCCGCCCGGTACTTGGCCAGCAGGGCCTGCCGGCGGAAGAGCGCCCGGTACCGCTTGCGCTCCTCGGCGTTGGCCAGATACTCCCCCATGAGCTGGAAGAGGCCGTCGCAGTCCTGCACCTTTTGAAACGCCGCCGGAAAGGACCGGTGGCCCCACAGCTCCTCCACCTGGTTTTTGGTCAGGTTGACCTTGCCGGAGATCAGCACATCCACCGACAGCATCTCCCGGAGCTGCTCCTCCTGCATGCAGCGGCGCTCGGCATACTTTTGGTCGGAGACATCCTCCACAATGGCCACCGCCCAGACCGGCCTCCGGCGGTCGTCAAACAGGGTGGTGTAATGGATGCGCTCCCAGCGGTAGCCCCCCTGGGGGGAGCGGACCTGCACCACACAGCTGGCGGTGGGCTCCCCCCGGTGGAGGGCCTCGTGCATCCCCTGAAACTCCTTCACCCCGCTGGGGTGAACATAGCCGCTGTCGATCAGGCTCTGGGGGACCTGCTCCACAACAGGGCAGGCCTCCCCATGGCCCTGGGTGGAGACCGAGGAGTAGAGCCTGCGGGCCGGGATGTCATACTCCCACACGCTGATCCCCGCCTGGCGGACCGCGATCTGAAACCGTTCCTCACTCCGGCGGAGCCGGTCCTCCATGGCCTTGCGGGCGGTGATGTCCAGAATCATCCCGCTTAAAACCATGCCCCCGTCCTCCTGGGACAGCCCGGCGCTGATGAGAAGCCACACCACCGCTCCGTCCCGGCGGACGATCCGGTACTCAAAGGAGACGGTCCCCTGGTTTTCTGCCAGGGCCCGCCGCAAGTGCTCGCTGACCCACGCCACATCCTCCGGGTGCACCAGCCCCACCGCCTGCCCATGCATCTCCTGCTCCAGCTGGCCGCGGGTGTAGCCATGGATGGCATAGTAGCTGTCGTTGGCATAGAGGAGGGTAAAGCCCTCGTCCATTCTCGCCTTGAACAAGCCCCCCAGGTCACTGCGGGCAATGGACTGCAACGCGTCCTCCTCCTGCTGGGACAGGGATCGGGACCCCTCTCGTTTCTCTTCCATTTTTCTCACCTCAACCCGCAATCGTTCGCATCGGTTCCCCCTGTTCCCATAGAAAATCCTGCACCACATCCTCCAGATGGATGGGGTCCAGCTCCAGGGTGTTGCAACGTTCCACCAGCCACTCCACTGCCTGGCGATTGTGGGAGAGCCCAAGAATCTCCCGCCATCGGCAACCGATGCCGTATCGGATCAAGCGACAGCCCGCTATCTCCTGGCTCTCCTTCGTCACGTAATACGTGCCCACTTCCTCAATACCTCCTTATTTTTTCCTGCAAAAAACCCACAAGACGAAAGCTTGCAGGCCCTTGAGTAAAAAACAAGGCATACCGATTCCCCTGGAACCGGTATGGGATTGCTGCAACTGGCTGTCATGCTTCCGTGCGGAGAAACGTAGACCCTATAGCTTTGCGTCACCAGCTTTCACTGGGTTTGCCCAATATTCCCTTGTAAGTCTTTGCAATGGTTAATATTACGCCGATTTGCTCCATTGTCAAGTTCTTTTCCCCATAAAAGGGTTTCTTTTGTACAACTTGTCACTTCCTCCCATTCTCCCGCTAAAAAAACGGCAATCTTTAGGAAATTTTTTGTGGATTTCACCTGCCCGCCCGACAGGGTTCGACCCGTTTCTCCCACCGTCTGGGGACACAAGACCAGCGGGCCGCCCGCTGATTGACAATCTCCGCCCACTATGGTACTTTTTTCTTAGTAAGTTTTTCCATCACGGACCCAGGAGGTTTTTCCATGACACACGACCTGCCCGCCCTCTGCCGGCAAATCCGGCGGGACATCCTGTCCATGACCCATGCCGCCGGCTCCGGCCATCCCGGGGGCTCCCTGTCAGCGGTGGAGATTCTGGTCAGTCTCTATTTCGGCCAGATGCGCCTGGACCCCGCCCGCCCCGACGACCCCAACCGGGACCGGTTCCTGCTGTCCAAGGGCCACGCCGCCCCCCTGCTGTACAGCGTGCTGGCCCGCCGGGGGTATTTTGACCCCGCCCTGCTGCCCACCCTGCGCCAGCTGGGCTCCCCCCTGCAGGGCCATCCCCACATGGCCAAGCTCCCCGGCCTGGACTGCTCCTCCGGTTCCCTGGGCCAGGGTCTGTCCATCGCCAACGGCCTGGCCCTGGCCGCCCGGCGCACCGGCCGGACCTACCGGACCTACTGCCTGCTGGGGGACGGGGAGCTCCAGGAGGGCCAGGTGTGGGAGGCCGCCATGACGGCGGCCCACTTCGCCCTGGACACCGTCTGCGCCATTGTGGACGACAACGGGGTCCAGTTGGACGGCCCCACCTGTGAAGTGATGAATGTGGCCCCCCTGGCGGACAAGTTCCGGGCCTTTGGCTGGCAGGTGCTCTCCGTGGACGGCCACAGCCTGGATGCCCTGGCCGAGGCCTTCCGGCAGGCCGCCGCCACCCGGGGGCGTCCCACCGTGCTGCTGGCCCGCACCGTGAAGGGCAAGGGGGTCTCCTTCATGGAGGGCCAGCCCGCCTGGCACGGCAAGGCCCCCAACGACCAAGAGCTGGCCGCCGCCCTGGCAGAGCTGGCGGAAGGAGGTACCCTATGAACTGGAACCAGATTCCCCGGATTCCCCAGCGGGACGGCTACGGCCAGGGCCTGCTGGACCTGTGCGCCGCCCGCCCCGACGTGGTGGTGCTGGACGCCGACGTGGCCGCCTCCACCCGCACCAACTGGGTGCGGGACCGGTTCCCCGACCACTTTTACAACCTGGGCATCAGCGAGCAGGACCTGGTGGGCACCGCCGCCGGCCTGGCCCTGGGGGGACAGATCCCCTATGTGTCCACCTACGGGGTTTTCCTCTCCGGCCGGGCCTTTGACCAGATCCGCACCACCGTGTGCTACAACAACCTCAAGGTCCGCTTTGGCGGCGCCCACGCGGGGATCTCCGTGGGCCCCGACGGGGCCACCCACCAGGCGCTGGAGGACCTGGCCCTGGCCCGGGTGCTGCCCCACATGACGGTGATCGCCCCCTGTGACAGCGAGCAGACCCGAAAGGCCGTCCTGGCCGCCGTGGACTGGCCGGGGCCGGTCTACTTCCGCTTTGGCCGGGAGGCCGTGCCGGTGATCACCGACGAGACCACCCCCTTTACCATCGGCAAGGCCCGCCTGGTCCAGAGGGGCCGGGACTGCGCGGTGCTGGCCTGCGGGGCCATGGTCTATGAGGCCCTGGTGGCCGCCCAGGCGCTGGCGGCCCAGGGCATCTCCCTGACGGTGGTGGACCTGCACACCATCAAACCCCTGGACGAGGCCGCCATCCAGGAGGCCGCCCGGTCCTGCGGGGCCTTGGTCACCGCCGAGGAGCACCAGCTGGCCGGCGGACTCTTTGGGGCGGTCTCCGAGGTGGTGGTCCGCACCTGCCCGGTGCCCATGGAGGCTGTGGCCGTCCAGGACACCTTTGGGGAGAGCGGTCCCCCCGAGGCCCTGATGGCCCGGTACGGCCTGAACGCCGACGCCATTGCCCAGGCGGTCCGCCGCTGTCTGGCCCGGAAGGGGTGAGGCGGCCATGAGACGCGCCCTTCCCCCTCTGCTGGCCCTGGTGCTGGCCCTGGCCCTGCTCACCGGCTGCGAATTCTCCCTGGAGCGCCTGGCCCACGGCGGCGCCCTCCCTCCGCCCCCGGAGGACTACACCGGCCTCCAGGACGGCTTCCGCTACACCAAGACCACCCTCACCGGCCAGGAACGCTACCTCTACGACCAGCTGCTGGCCGGCCTTCAGAACCAGGAGGAGACCATCGGGGACCTCTACCCCGACACGGAGATGATCCAGACCGCCATCGACGCCATCGACCGGGACTATCCCGAGCTCTTCTGGTTCTCCGGCACGGGACAAATCGAGACCACCCTGCTGGCGGGCAAGCCCCTGGAGGCGGCCTATACGCCGGTCTACACCATGGACCAGGCCCAGCGCCAGGCCACCCAGGCCCAGATCGACCAGTGGGCGGCGGACTGCTTTGCCACCATCCCCCAGGGGGCCTCGGACTATGACAAGGCCCTGGGGGTCTTCACCTACATCATCCAGCACGCCGACTACCAGGTGGTGGACAACAACTCCATTGTCAACATCATGGTGGGCGGCGCGGGCCTGTGCGGCTGCTATGCCAAGACCACCCAATACCTGCTGGGCCTGCTGGGGGTGGACACCGCCTACATCACCGGCCAGGCCCAGGGGGAGTCCCACGCCTGGAACCTGGCCTGGCTGGACGGCACCCCCTGCTGGATCGACACCACCTGGGGCGACCCTGTCTTCACCGGCGGGGACGACAGCCAGGGGCCGGCCTATGAGTACTTCGGCCTCACCACCGACGACCTGCTGCGCACCCACACCATCGACGACAAGGTCCCCGTCCCAGACTGCACCTCCAACAGCAACAACTACTTCTTCCGCAACGGCCTCTACTTCTCCGCCTATGACCCCGACGCCCTGACCGCCCTCTTCCAGCGGGCCCTGGCCGCCGGGCAGCGCCAGGTCAGCGTCCGCTATGCCGACGCGGCCTACCCCGCCGCCTGCGCCGCCCTGTTTGACCAGGGCCAGCTCAACACCCTGCTGGGCCGGGCCAGAGAGGCCCTGGACAGCCCCGTCTCCCTGGCCGGCTCCCTCTGGTATACCCGCAATGAGACCATGGGCACCCTGTCCTTCCTGCTGCCCCTGTCCTCATCCCCCGGCGCCGCGCCGGAGGGTTCCGCCCCATAAAAACCGCGCCCCGGACCGCCATGGGTCCGGGGCGCGTTGGGTTTTGGGCGGCGGGGGCGCTCAGTCCACCTGGGGCAGGCCGGCAAAGCCCTGGGCCAGGTCGTCGTCGGTGGGGATGTAGTCGTTCATCTCCCCGTTGTTGAACTTCTCATAGGCCACCATGTCAAAATAGCCGGTGCCGGTGAGGCCGAAGACAATGGTCTTCTCCTCCCCGGTCTCTTTGCACTTGAGGGCCTCGTCGATGGCCACCCGGATGGCGTGGCTGGACTCGGGGGCGGGGAGGATGCCCTCCACCCGGGCAAAGTAGGTGGCCGCCTCAAAGACCTTGGTCTGCTCCACACTGGTGGCCTCAACGAGGCCGTCGTGGTAGAGCTGGCTGACCACCGGGCTCATGCCGTGGTACCGCAGGCCGCCGGCGTGGTTGGCCGAGGGGATGAAGCCGGAGCCCAGGGTGTACATCTTGGCCAGGGGGCAGACCATGCCCGTGTCGCAGAAGTCATAGGCGAACTTGCCCCGGGTGAGGCTGGGGCAGGAGGCGGGCTCCACGGCGATGATCCGGTAGTCGGCCTCCCCCCGGAGCTTCTCCCCCACAAAGGGGGAGATGAGACCGCCCAGGTTGGACCCGCCCCCGGCGCAGCCGATGACGATGTCCGCCTGGATGCCGTACTTGTCCATGGCCGCCTTGGTCTCCAGGCCGATGACGCTCTGGTGGAGCAGCACCTGGTTGAGCACCGACCCCAGCACATAGCGGTAGCCCTCCTGGCTGGTGGCGGCCTCCACCGCCTCAGAGATGGCGCAGCCCAGGGAGCCAGTGGTGCCCGGGTGCTCGGCCAGGATCTTCCGCCCCACGGCGGTGGTCTCCGAGGGGGAGGGGGTCACCGAAGCGCCGTAGGTCCGCATGACCTCCCGGCGGAAGGGCTTCTGCTCATAGCTCACCTTCACCATGTACACCTGGCAGTCCAGGCCCAGGTAGGCGCAGGCCATGGACAGGGCGGTGCCCCACTGGCCGGCGCCGGTCTCGGTGGTGACCCCCTTCAGGCCCTGCTTTTTGGCGTAGTAGGCCTGGGCGATGGCGGAGTTGAGCTTGTGGGAACCCGAGGTGTTGTTCCCCTCAAACTTGTAGTAAATCTTGGCCGGGGTCTGGAGCTTCTCCTCCAGGCAGTAGGCCCGGACCAGGGGGGAGGGGCGGTACATCTTATAGAAATCCCGGATCTCCTGGGGGATGGGGATGTAGGGGGTGTGGTCGTCCAGCTCCTGCTCCACCAGCTCCTGGCAGAACACCCCGCCCAGCTCCTGGGCGGTCATGGGCTGGAGGGTGCCCGGATTTAGCAGGGGGGCGGGCTTGTTCTTCATGTCGGCCCGGACATTGTACCATGCCTGGGGCATTTCGCTCTCTTCCAAGTAGATTTTGTAGGGAATTTTTGTCTCATTTGCCATGGTATTTGGCTCCTTTCTCATGTGCAGGGACAAAAAAAGCTCCTGTCCCTTGCAGTATTTTGCAGGGACAGAAGCGACAGCTTCTGCGGTGCCACCCGGCTTGGCGCAGTATTTGCGCCCACTCAGCGCACTCCAACAAGTGCCGGCACGTGGTAACGGCGTGCTCTCCCCCGTCTCCCCTACTGGCGCCTGGGCGCGTTCGGTTTGCCCTCCCGGGACCATTCCACCGGCTCACACTCTACCGCGCTCACACCGCCCGCGGCTCGCTTGGAAAGGCGAGGTCCTGTGTACTCTTCCCGTTCCTCGGTTTATGTCCGTGAGTATAACACCTGCCTCCCCCCTTGTCAAGTCTTTTTTTCCTTTTTTCACGTTCCGCCGTTGCCGCCGCCGGCGGGGTGTGCTATCATAGATGCCATCGTTTCCCGTGCAGGAGGTCTTTTCCCATGCCATCCCTTCACCTTCGCCCGGCGGTCCCGGAGGACGCCGGGGAATTGCTGTCCATTTACCGCCCCTATGTGGAGCACACCGCCGTCACCTTCGAGTACGCCGTGCCCACCCCGGCCCAGTTCACCCAGCGGGTGCGGGACACCCTGGCCACCCACCCCTACCTGGTGGCGGAGGCGGAGGGGACCCTGCTGGGCTATGCCTACGCCGCCCCCTTTCACCCCCGGGCAGCCTATCAGTGGGCCGCGGAGACCACCATCTACCTGCGGCAGGACCAGCGGGGCCGGGGGCTGGGCCGCCGGCTATATGGGGCCCTGGAGGCTCTGCTCACCGCCCAGAACGTCCTCAACTGCAACGCCTGCATCGCCCTGCCCCAGGTGGAGGACGAGACCCTCACCCTGGCCAGCCTCCGCTTCCACCAGCGCCTGGGCTATACCCCGGCAGGGCAGTTTCATCAGTGCGGCTATAAGTTCGGCCGGTGGTACCACATGGTCTGGATGGAAAAATTCCTGGGGGCCCATTCCCTCCCCCCGGCCCCCTTCCTGCCCTTCCCCCAGCTGGGGGAGCGGACCGCCGGCCTGCTGGCCCCCTGGGCTACGGCAGCCGTTTGGTAAACCAGGCCTGCAAGGGGGGCTGGAGCCGTTTGGCTATGAGCCCCACCCCCAGGGCGGCGGCCAGGGTGCCCTCCCGGACCCCGTACAGCCCGTGCAGGCACAGCAGGGAGAGCAGGCTGGCCACCCCTACCAGCAGCACGTCAAAGGCCACCTTCAGGTTCCCAAAGGGAAAGGGGGTCACCCGGCACACCGCCAGCACGAACCCCTCCCCGGCCAGGGTCACCACCCCGGCCACCACTTCCAGGGCCACCCCGACGCCCACCAGGAACACCCCCGCCAGGCACAGCAGCCACCGCACCCCATAGGAGGGCACCGGGATGCCCTGGATCACCCAGACCCCCAGGTCGGTGAGGTACCCAAAGACCAGGGCCACCGGCAGCTGCAGCAGCTGGACAGGGTCGTACCGCCGGCGCAGGATTAGGAGCTGCAGCAGGATCAGCACCCCATGCAGGCAGATGGTGGCCGTCCCCACGCTCAGGGGGGTGAGCAGGCTGACCACATAGGGCAGGCTGGAAATGGGGGAGGTCCCCAGCCCGGCCTGGATGGAAAAGGCAATGCCAAAGGCGGTGATCAGCAGTCCCAGGCCCAGCAGGCCATACCGCCGGACCGTCTCCTGTCTGGTTGGTTTCACAGAAATCTCCGCCTCCTCTCTCCGGTGCCTGGGGAAAGACCCGGACGCGCTCCTCTGCTGCGCGTCCGGGTCTTGTCGCTGTTATGTCCAGGCGGTCACATAGGTCCACAGAATCTGGTCCCCCGCCTGGACCGTCCGTGTGTCGCAGCTGTCCATCACCATCTCGCCGTTGACGGTATAGGTCCAGCCCGAGGCCTCCCCATGGGCCCCGGCGGCCAAGTCCCCGATGGCGGTGACGTAAGCGGGGCTACCCTGGGTGGTCACCGGGCAGCCGGCAGCTTCGGCGGCGGTTTTCAAGGCCTCCAATACCGTGCTGTTCTCCGTCACCGTACAGGGGGTGGAGAACAGGGTCCCATCCGCCTCCAGCGCAACCCCTGCCGCCCTGAGCTCCGGCAGGGCCTCCGCCTGGCAGGCCACCGTCACCGTGCAGGAGACTTCCTCCCCTGCCGCCGGGGCCAGGGCCTGGCGGATTTTGGGCCAGAAAGGCAGCACCAGCAGCACCGCCAGCAGCACCACGGCGATGACAATGTTTCTCCGGCTGGCTTTCATGGCGCCTCCCCTTCCAGCGCCAGCACCGCCGCCTTGGCGGCGGCCTGCTCGGCTTCCTTCTTGCTTCTGCCCTGGCCGCTGCCGATAACCCCATCGTTGAGAAGGACCTCCATGGCAAAGACCTTGGCGTGGTCCGGCCCGGACTCTCCGGTTAAGCGATAGGAGAGCACCTGGCCGTTCTCCCGCTGGACCAGCTCCTGGAGGGCGGTTTTATAGTCCCGGCCGGCGGCGGTCTTCTCCTGCTCCTGGTCCAGAACCAGACGGTGGATGAGCTTTCGCACCTGGCCGATGCCCCCGTCCAGGTAGACGGCGGCCAGCATGGCCTCCACCGCGTCGGCCTGGATGGAGGGGCGGGCCCGGCCGCCGCCATGGTCCTCCCCCTTGCCCAGTTTTAGGTAACTGCCCAGGTCCAGGGCCTGGGCCACCTGCACCAGGCTTCCTTCACACACCAGGGCGGCCCGAATCCGGGTCAGGTCCCCCTCCGGCAGGTCGGGCCGGGTGCGGTAAAGGTGGTCGGCCACCACCAGCCCCAGGATGGAGTCCCCCAAAAACTCCAGCCGCTCGTTGCTGGGTACCCCGGCGGCCCGGTGCTCGTTGGCGTAGGAGCTGTGGGTCAGGGCGTTTTCCAGCAAGCTCCGGTCCCGGAAGGAATAGCCGATCTTCTCTTCCAATGTCTTCATTCTCTTCCCCCTTCAACACACAACCCCCGGCCACTGGACGGGGGTTGCAGGCAGTCTTGCCAATTTTACATATCGAGTTTGCCCTGTAAGTAGCGCACCAGATCCCCCACGGTTTTGATGCCCGCCAGATCCTCCTCGCTCATCTCACCAATGTCAAATTCCTCTTCCAGGGCCATGGATAACTCCACGATATCCAGAGAATCAACGCCCAGATCTTCCTCAAAGTTGGTGTCCATGGTGATGGTATTGCCGTCCACGCCCAACTGATCCGCAATCAAGCTCTGTAATTTCTCTAAAATCATATCGAACTGCTCCTTTTTGGAATCCATTTTACTGGGGATGCTGTACTTAATATAGGGACTATTTCAGGTTCTGTCAATAGCAAATTGGAAAAATTACCCCTCTTTCTCCCCGGGTTCCAGGCGCATGTGGGCCACGTTGGCCGCGATGTCGCCCACAATGTCCGCCTGGGCCACCACCTGGGCCTGGCGGATGGCGTTGAAGAAGGCGTAGGCATTGGAGGAGCCGTGGGCCTTGATGACCGGCTGAGAGATGCCCAGCAGGGCGGTGCCCCCCACCTCGTTGGCGTCAAAGCGTTTCTTGAAGGCCCCGATGCTGTTTTTCAGCAGCAGGGCGGCCAGCTTGTTCTTGGTGCTGCCCAGAAGCATGTCCTTTAGGGCGTGGCTGAAGAGGGAGGCCGCCCCCTCCACGGTTTTCAGGAAGATGTTGCCGGTGAACCCGTCGGTAACCAGCACGTCTGCCGCCCCCTGGCTGATGGCCTCCCGGCCCTCGATGTTGCCCACAAAGCGGATGCGCCCGGCCTCATGGGCCTGGGTGAGCAGAGCGTGGGCAGCCTTCTGGAGCTCCATGCCCTTGCTGGGCTCGGTGCCGATGTTCAGCAGGCCCACCCGGGGGTTCTCGATGCCCAGAAACCGCCGGGCGTAGTAAGCGCCCATAAAGGCGAACTGGAGCAGGTACTCCGGGGTGCCCTCGGCGGTGGCCCCGCAGTCAATGAGGACCATGTTCCCCCCGGCGTTGGGCACCACTGGGGCCAGGGCCGCCCGGCGGATGCCCCGGATGCGTTTGATGAGCAGGGTGGCCGCCGACAGCAGGGCTCCGGTGGAACCGGCGGAGACGAAAGCCTCCCCCCGGCCCTCCTTGAGCAGGCGCAGGCCCACGGTCATGGAGGCGTCTGGCTTGTCCTTAAAGGCCCGGGCGGGGTTGTCCTCCATCTCAATGACCTGGCTGGCGGGGGCGATCTCCACCCCCGGGGGCGGGGCGGTGTGGCCCAGCTTGGCCAGGCAGGCCCCGATCTCCGCCGGCCGGCCGGTGAGCAGAACCTCCACGCCCAGCTCCCGGACCGCCCGCAGGGCTCCCTCCACAGGGGCCTGGGGGGCGTTGTCGCCCCCCATGGCATCCACGATGATTCTCATAGGTACGCCTTCTTTCTTGTTCCAAGTTCTCCCAACCCCGCCAGGATCTCCAGGGACCGCTGGGACAGGGCGGCGTTTTTATTCCGTTTCCCCTTCACCCGGTAGCCCAGGGGGGGCATGATGCCAAAGTTGATGTTCATGGGCTGGAAGTGCTCCACCGTCTCGTTGCTCACATACAGGGCCAGGGCCCCAAGGGCGGTCTCCGGGGGAAAGTCGATGGGTGCCTGGCCCTCCAGCCGCCGGGCCAGCTCCAGGGCGGCCAAAAAGCCCGAGGCCGTGGACTCCACATACCCCTCCACCCCGGTGATCTGCCCGGCAAAGACGATCCGGGGCTCGGTGCGCACCCGGTAGTACCGGTCCAGCAGCCGGGGGGAATCCAAATAGGTGTTCCGGTGCATCACCCCGTAGCGGACAAACTCCGCCTGCCGGAGGGCGGGGATCAGGGAGAACACCCGCTTCTGTTCCGGCCAAGTCAGGTGGGTCTGAAAGCCCACCAAGTTGTAAATGCTCCCGCCGGCGTTGTCCCGGCGCAGCTGCACCACGGCGTAGGGCTCCCGCCCTGTCTTGGGGTCCCGGAGGCCCCGGGGCTTTAAGGGGCCGTAGCACAGGGTCTGCTCCCCCCGCCGGGCCATGACCTCCACCGGCATGCAGCCCTCAAAGACGTTCCTGTCCTCAAAGCCGTGGACAGGGGCCTCCTTGGCCGCGCACAGTTCCCGCCAGAAGGTCAGGTACTCCTCCTGGGTCAGGGGGCAGTTGATGTAATCGGCGGTTCCCTTGTCGTACCGGGAGGCAAACCAGGCGCTGTCCATGTCGATGCTCTCAAAGGTCACCAGGGGGGCCGCCGCGTCGTAGAAGTGCATGGCTGTGCTGCCCGGAAAGCGCCGGGCAATGTCCCCGGCCAGGGCGTCGGCGGTGAGGGGGCCGGTGGCCACGATGACCTGTCCGGTCTCCGGCAGGGCGGTGACCTCCCCCTCCTCCACGGTGATGAGGGGATGGCTTCGGACCGCGTCGGTGACAGCCTGGGCGAAGGCCGTCCGGTCCACCGCCAGGGCGCCCCCGGCGGCCACCCGGTGCTCGTCGGCACACCGGAGAATGAGGGAGCCCAGCCGCCGCAGCTCCTCCTTGAGCAGGCCCACGGCGTTTTCCAGCTGGTCCGAGCGCAGGGAGTTGGAGCACACCAGCTCCCCAAACAGGTCGGCATGGTGGGCGGGGGTCTTTTTCCGGGGCTTCATCTCCCGCAGCACCACGGGGATGCCCGCCTGGGCCAGCTGCCAGGCGGCCTCACAGCCGGCCAGCCCGGCGCCGATGACGGTGACAGGCTCTCTCATGGCGTCTCCTCCGGCTCTCCCGGGGTCTCCCCCGGGGCTTTCTTGGTCTTCTTGGCAGCGGTCTTTTTGGCCGCCGGCTTGGCCTCCCCGGCCTTGGCGGTTTTCTTGGCCGCCGGCTTTTTCCCGGCGGTTTTCTTCTCCCCCGCCGCCTTCTTGGCGGTGCGCTTCTTGGCCGGGGCCTTCTCCGCCGCCTCTTCCGCCGGGGCGGTCTCCTGGGCGGGGGCGGCCTGGTCCTCGGCCTTGGCCTCCTCGGTTTTCTTTTTGCGGTAGCCCCCCCGCTTCTCCTCGGGGACAAAGGCGGGGCAGGCCTCGTTGATGCAGAAGGGCTTCTTAAAGCCCCGGCCGGACTTCTTGAACATGGTCTGGCCGCACTCGGGGCAGGTCTCCTTCACCGGCACATCCCAGGTCATAAAGTCGCAGGCCCGGCCCAGTTTGTCCCCGTTGTGCTCACAGCCGTAGTAGGTGTAGCCGTTGCGGGAGGTCTTTTTCAGCAGCCGGCTGCCGCACTTGGGGCACTTGCCGGGCATCTCAATGACCAGGGGCTTGGTGAAGGTGCACTCGGGGAAGCCCGGGCAGGCCAAAAAGCGGCCGAACCGCCCGGATTTCACCACCATCTGCCGCCCGCACACGTCGCAGACCTCGTCGGAGACCTCGTCGGGGACCTTGATCCGGGTGCCATCCAGATCTTTTTCCGCCTGGTTCATCTCCTGGCTGAAGTCCTGGTAGAAGTCCCGCAGGACCTTTTTCCAGTTCTCCTCCCCGCTCTCCACCTTGTCCAGGCGGCTCTCCATGTCGGCGGTGAAATCATAGTCCACAATGTCGTGGAACTTGTCCTTCATGAGGCCCGTGACCACCTCCCCCAGGGGGGTGGTGTGGAGGTACTTGCCGTCCTTGACCACATACTCCCGGTTCATAATGGTGGTGATGGTGGGGGCGTAGGTGGAGGGCCGGCCGATCCCCTTCTCCTCCAGGGCCCGGATGAGGGTGGCCTCGGTGTACCGGGTGGGGGGCTGGGTGAACTTCTGCTCGGGCTTGGTGGCCGCCTTGGTCAGGGGCTCCCCCTCCTGGAGGTTGGGCAGGCGGGTCTGGAGCTCTCCCCCGTCCTCGTCCCGCCCCTCCTCGTACACCGCCAGAAAGCCCGGGAACTTCACCTCGGACCGGCTGGCCTTGAACACATAACCGGCGCTGGTCACCTCGATGCCCACGCTGTCATAGACCGCCGCGGCCATCTGGCTGGCCAGAAAGCGGCTCCAGATGAGCTTATACAGGCGGAACTGCTCGCTGGTCAGGTCCTTCTTGATGCTCTCCGGGGTGAGCTCCACGTTGGAGGGCCGGATGGCCTCGTGGGCGTCCTGGGCCCCGGCCTTGGCCTTAAACTGCCGGGGGGCCGCCGGGAGGTAGTCCTGGCCGTACCGGGCCCCGGCAAAGGACCGGGCGGCGGCCACCGCCTCGTCGGACAGGCGCAGGGAGTCGGTTCTCATGTAGGTGATGAGACCCACCGTCCCCTCCCCCTCGATGTCCACGCCCTCATACAGCTGCTGGGCGATGGACATGGTCCGCCGGGGGCTCATGTTCAGCTTCCGGGAGGCCTCCTGCTGGAGGGTGCTGGTGATGAAGGGGGGCGCCGGGGAGCGGTTTTTGTCCTGCCGCTTGATCCGGCTGACCGAAAAGGGGGCGTCCTGGATGGCGGCCAGGACCTCATCCACCTGCTCCCGGGACTTGAGCTCCATCTTCTTTTCCCGGCCGTAAAACTGGGTCTTAAAGCTGCCCTGGTTGGGGGCGATCCGGTCCAGGGTGACCTCCAGGGTCCAATACTCCTCGGGGACAAAGGCCCGGATCTCCTCCTCCCGCTCGGCCACCAGACGGGTGGCCACCGACTGGACCCGGCCGGCGGACAGGCCCCGGCGGATCTTCTTCCACAGCAGGGGGGAGAGCTCATAGCCCACAATCCGGTCCAGAACCCGCCGGGCCTGCTGGGCGTCCACCAGGTTCTGGTCAATCTCCCGGGGGGCAGCAATGCTCTCGGTGACCACCTTTTTGGTGATCTCGTTGAAGGTCACCCGGCTGGTCTTGTCATCGGGGAGCTCCAGCAGCTCCTTCAGATGCCAGGAGATGGCCTCCCCTTCCCGGTCCGGGTCGGTGGCCAGGTAGACCTTTTTGCTGTGGTCCGCCGCGTCCTTGAGCTGGGCGATGGTCTCCTCCTTCCCCTTGATGGGCTGGTACTGGGGCTCAAACTCCCCGGTTTCCAGGTCCACCCCCATCTTGCTCTTGGGCAGGTCCCGGACATGCCCCATGGAGGCCAGCACCTGATAGGTGGGCCCCAGATATTTTCCAATGGTTTTCGCTTTGGCCGGTGACTCTACGATTACTAAGTTTGCTTTCGCCACACGATTCCCTCCGAATTTCTGTTCTGCCGGTACCAGGCGTCTCCTGGCGCCGGCACAATGGTCCTGCGGGGTTGGGGCACCGGCCCCACTGTCCCCGCCTGTATGGTCTCATCCCCTGGGGGGATGGGTACGGTCTTCTTTCAGCTCCACCAGGGTGGTGAACCGCCGCCCCGCCTCCGCCACCCACTGGCGGACCTGGAGCATGGTGAGGGCAGAGAGCACCCGCCGGGCGGGAATGCCTGTGGCCTCCACCAGGTCGTCGGCGGACTGTTCCCCCCTGGCCTGCAGCGCCCGGAGCAGGGCAGCCTGGTCGTCGGTGAGGGCCTCCGGGTCCTTGCCCAGGTCCACCACCAGGCGGGCCGGGGTGGGTTCCTTCTGCTGGGACGGTACTGGGGGCGGACTCTCCTGCCCCTCCAGCCGGGCCCGGGCCGCCCCGGGGGCCAAGGGTGTCTTTGGATGCAGTTTATCCGGGTAGAGGGCCGCATATTCCTCCACCACGTCCCAGGCGTCCTGGATCAGCTTGGCCTCTCCCCGCCGGATCAGGCCATTGGGCCCCTGGCTCAGGGGGGCGTCGATCCCCCCGGGGACGGCGAACACATCCCGCCCCTGCTCCAGGGCCCATCGGGCGGTGATGAGGGCACCGCTGGTCTGGCTCCCCTCCACCACCAGCACCCCCAGGCTCAGGCCGGCGATGAGGCGGTTGCGCACAGGAAAATGGGGGCCAGCGGGCGGGGTGCCCGGGGGATACTCGCTGAGCAGCGCCCCGGCCGCCGCCACGTCCTCATAGAGGTCCCCATGTCCGGCGGGATAAATCACGTCAATGCCATTGCCCAGCACCGACACCACCCGGCCGCCGCCCCGCAGCGCCCCCCGGAGGGCGGCGGCGTCCACCCCCTGGGCGATGCCGCTGACCACCAGGGCCCCCTGCCGGGCCAAATCCAGCCCCAGCCGGCCGGCGGCCATGATTCCATAGGGGCTGGCCTGGCGGGCCCCCACCAGGGCCACGGCGGCCTCCTGGTCTATCTGGGGCAGCCTTCCCCGGCCATAGAGCACGCAGGGGGCACTGTCCAGCTGGCCCAGCCGCTGGGGATAGGCCGCGTCCTGGCAGGTGAGAACCCAGATGCCCAGGGCCTCGCACTGGGCCAGAATCTGGTCCGCCTGGGACAGGTCCTTGTCCTCCAGGGCCTGCCGGACCTTCTCCGGGAGGCCCGGACAGGCCTGAATCTCCTCCCGCCCGGCAAAGTAGGCCCCCTCCGGGGTGCCAAAATGATGCAGAATCCGGGCAGCGTACATCCCCGGGGCAGGTCCCCGGGTGCTCAGCCAAACCCAGTGGCGCAGATTGCTCAACTGCCGCCCCTCCCTTCTGCCGATGGCACAATATCCTCATCCCACCGGGCCGAACCCCATCTGCCACAGTACCACCGTGCCGGCGGCCGCGGCATTGAGGGACTCACAGCGCTCTGTCATGGGAATTTGCAAGGTCTTTTCACTGGCCGCCAGCACCGCCGGCGACACCCCCCGGCCCTCGCTGCCGATGACCACCGCGGCCCGGCCCAGAGGCAGGGTGCGGATGTCCTGGGTGTTCTCCCCCAGGGCAGTGGCATACAGGGGAAGGCCCGCCTGGGCCAGCCGGGGCAGCAAGTCCTCCAGCCTTCCCTCCCATACCGGCAGGCGAAAACAGGCTCCCATGGTGGCCCGGAGGGTCTTGGGACTCCAAGGGTCGGCGCAGCCGGGCAGCAGAAGGAGGCCGTCGGCCCCAAAGGCGTCCGCCGTGCGCCACAAGGTTCCCAGGTTCCCCGGGTCCTGGAGGCCGTCCAGCACCAAATACCGGCTGCCGGTCAGTTCCTCCGGCAGGGCCCGGGCGGGCAGACGCGCCAGAAAGAGGACCTGCTGGGGCGTCTCGGTGGGGGCCACGGACCGCAGCAGGTCCCCGGGCACCTCCACCTGGCGGACCCCCTGGGGCATCCCAGCGGGGGGATGGGTCCCGGTCTGCCACAGAATGGTCTCCAGCCCGGCCCCCCACCGGAGGGCCTCGGCCAGCATCTTGGGCCCCTCACACACCATGACCCCTTCCCGCCGCCGGTACTTTCGGTCCCCGGTCAGCTTGCGGATGCGGGTGATGAGGGGATTGGTTCTGCTTGTAATACGCTCCATCGCTCCTCCAACCGCCTCTTGGGCGGGGAATGCCACAACATACCGGCAGAATCCCTGCCGGTATGCTGTATTGTTGATATTTCCATGGGACGGGGCCCCGGGCACGCGCCATACCGCTTGCGCCTGGACCCCGCCTGACCGCCTGCCCCGTTCCGGCATGGCAGTCAGGTTTGACAAGATCACGGACCTGGTGATCCGTGGAATCATACAAAGACAACTATAGCATAAGCCCCCCGAATATTCAAGTCAACGGTTTTTCGCATACTTTCTATTTTTTCATACCTTATATATAAAAAGAAGATCATCCAGTCAGAGGATCAGCTACAAATTAAACAGGCGGGCAGGGCGCTGCACCATCGGTCCGTCCACCCTCCCGCCTCCCCGGCAAATGGCCCCGCTCCTCGAAACAACGGGAGGCATCTGCCACCCCGGCAACGCTGAAACCCCCGATTTCTATTGACCCCGGTGCTCTTGTGTGCTATACTTCGGTTAGCGTAAGCAAACTCCGTTCTGCGCCGCCCGGGCTGTGGTCGTGCAGGGGCTTTCGCGGCAGGCGGCAGACTTCCGCAGGGGCAGCGGCCCCTATCTTTTTTGATTTTAAGTTAGCTTAAGCTAACCAAAAAGGAGGTTTCTCAATGAAGGAAAAAAAGAAGAGCAGTGTGGCAATCCTGCTGGACTATGCAGGCAGCCACAAGGGGCTGACCTTCCTGGGCCTGGCTCTGTCGGCGGTGTCTATGCTGCTCAGCATGGTGCCCTACCTCTGCATCTGGCTGGTGGCCCGGGACCTGATCGCCGTGGCACCGGACTGGACCCGGGCGCAGAGCATCACCCAGTACGGCTGGCTGGCTTTCGCGTTTGCGGTGGGCGGCATTTTGCTGTACTTCGCGGGGCTCATGTGCACCCACCTGGCGGCCTTCCGCACCGCGTCCAACATCCGCAAGCGTGGGGTGGCCCACATGATGCAGGCCCCCTTGGGCTTTTTCGACACCAACGCCTCGGGCCTCATCCGGGGGCGGCTGGACGCGGCGGCGGCGGAGACGGAAACGCTGCTGGCCCACAACCTGGCGGACATCGTGGGCACCATCACCCTGTTTGTGTCCATGCTGGTGATGATGTTCCTCTTTGACTGGCGGATGGGCGCCGCCTGCCTGCTGGCGGCGGTGATCTCGGTGGCGGCCATGTTCTCCATGATGGGGGGCAAAAACGCCAAACTGATGGCGGAGTACCAGGCGGCCCAGGACCGCATGACCAAGGCGGGCACGGAGTACGTCCGGGGCATCCCGGTGGTCAAGATTTTCCAGCAGACGGTCTACTCCTTCAAGGCTTTCCAGCAGGCCATTGAGGCCTACAGCAGCAAATCGGAATACTACCAGGACAAGGTGTGCCGGGTCCCCCAGTCCCTCAACCTGACCTTCACCGAAGGGGCCTTCGTGTTCCTGGTGCCGGTGGCGCTGTTCTTGGCGCCCAGCGCCCTGGCCGGCGGCGATTTTGCCGGATTTGTCACCAATTTCGCCTTCTACGCGGTCTTCTCCGCCATCCTCTCCACGGCCCTCGCCAGGATCATGTTTGCCTCCGCCGGCATGATGCTGGCCAGCACCGCCCTGGGCCGCATTGACCAGGTCATGTGCGCCCCCACGCTGAAAAAGCCTCCCCGGCCCCAGAAACCCCAGGACAGCCGCGTGGAGTTTGCAGACGTGAGCTTCACCTACGACGGCGCGGCCTCCCCCGCCCTCTCCCATCTCTCCTTCACCGTGGAGCCGGGGCAGACGGTGGCCCTGGTAGGGCCCTCCGGCGGCGGCAAAACCACCGCCGCCAGCCTGATCCCCCGGTTCTGGGATGCCACCTCCGGGGTGGTGAAGGTGGGCGGCGTGGATGTGACGCAGATAGACCCCCATGTGCTCATGGACCAGATCGCCTTTGTCTTCCAGAACAGCCGCCTGTTCAAGACGTCCATTCTGGAAAATGTCCGGGCCGCCCGCCCGGAGGCCACCCGGGCGCAGGTGGAGGCGGCGCTGATGGCCGCCCAGTGCGGGGACATCCTGGAAAAACTGCCCCAGGGCATGGACACCCAGATCGGCTCCGCGGGGACCTACCTCTCCGGCGGGGAGCAGCAGCGGGTGGCCCTGGCCCGGGCCATTCTGAAGGACGCCCCCATCGTGGTGCTGGACGAGGCCACCGCCTTTGCCGACCCAGAGAACGAGGCACTGATCCAGAAGGCCCTGTCCGAACTAACCCGCGGCCGCACGGTCATTATGATCGCCCACCGCCTGTCCACCGTGGTGGGGGCGGATCAGATTCTTGTGCTGGACAAGGGCCGCATCGTGGAGCAGGGGTCTCATTCGGTGCTCTCCACCGCAGGCGGACTGTATGCCCGGATGTGGGCGGACTATAACCAGGCAGTCCAGTGGAAAATCACCAGCGAAAGGGAGGTAGAGTAATGTTCGGTCAAAACTTTCAGCGCAAATACGCCTTGACAGACCAAGGCGTGCGGAACACCAAGAAGGGCACGTTCTGGACCTTTCTGGTCAACCTGATCGTCATGGGCGGCATGGGCATCCTGTACCTGCTCATGTACAAGCTGATGGACACCTTAACAGAGGGCCAGCCACTGCCCAGCGCCCCTCCGCTCCTCGGCCTGGTGGTTCTGTTTGTTCTCCTGTCCTTCCTCACCCATTTGCAGCAGTACAAGGCAACCTACGGCCTGGTCTACAACGAGGTCAAGGCCACCCGCCTCAGCCTGGCCGAGCGCCTGCGGAAGCTGCCCCTGGGCTACTTCGGCAAGCGGGACCTGGCCGACCTCACCGAGACCCTCATGGGGGATGTCAACCGCATGGAGCACGTCTGGTCCCATGTGCTGGGCTATCTGTACGGCTCCTACCTCTCCACGGCGCTCATCGCGGTGTGCCTGCTGGTGTATGACTGGCAGCTGGCCATCGCCTGCCTGTGGGGAGTGCCCGTGGCCTTCGGTCTGCTGTTCGGCACCCGCAGGCTCTCCGCCCGCAGCTCTGAGCGGACGAAGAAGGCCGCCGTCCGCGTCTCCGACGGCATCCAGGAGGCCCTGGAGAATGTCCGGGAGATCCGCGCCACCAACCAGGAGGCCCGGTATCTGGCCGGGCTGAACCAGAAGATTGACGACCACGAGAAGGTCACCATCCAGGGCGAACTGGGCACCGGCATCTTTGTCAACGCCGCCAGTGTCATCATGCGCCTGGGCGTGGCCACCACCATCCTGGTGGGCGCCGACCGGATTCTCTCCGGCCAGATTGACTTCATGCTGCTCTTCCTGTTCCTGCTGGTCATCACCCGGGTCTATGCCCCCTTCGACCAGAGCCTGGCCCTCATCGCGGAGTTGTTCGTCTCCCAGGTGTCCGCCGACCGCATGACGGAAATCTACAACACGCCGGTGGCGGAGGGCACCGCGCACTTCCAGCCCCAGGGGCACGACATTGTGTTCCGCCAGGTGGGCTTTGCCTACGACAAGAAAAAAGTCCTGGACGGTGTGAGCTTCACCGCCAAGGAGGGGGAGGTCACCGCCCTGGTGGGCCCCTCCGGCTCCGGCAAGAGCACCTGCGCCCGGCTGGCCGCCCGGCTGTGGGACGTCACCGAGGGCACCATCCAGGTGGGCGGGGTGGACATCTCCACCGTGGACCCGGAGGCCCTGCTGCGGGATTACTCCATGGTGTTCCAGGATGTGGTGCTCTTTGACGACACTGTCATGGAAAACATCCGGCTGGGCCGCCGGGGGGCCACCGACGAGGAGGTGCGGGCCGCGGCGGAGGCCGCCAACTGCGGGGAATTCATCCGCAGGCTGCCCCAGGGCTATGATACCCCCATCGGGGAGAACGGAGCCAAGCTCTCCGGCGGGGAACGCCAGCGCATCTCCATCGCCCGGGCCCTTTTGAAGGATGCCCCCATCGTCCTGCTGGATGAGGCCACCGCCAGCCTGGATGTGGAGAACGAGACCAAGGTCCAGGGCGCCCTCTCCCGCCTGCTGGCCGGCAAAACCGTGCTGGTCATCGCCCACCGGATGCGCACCGTGGCCGGGGCGGACCACATCGTGGTGCTGGACAACGGCCGCGTGGCCGAGCAGGGCACCCCCGCCGAGCTGATGGCCCGCAGCGGGCTCTACCGCCGCATGGTGGAGCTCCAGAGCCAGAGCGCCCAGTGGCAGCTGAACCAAGCGTAATCCCAAACAAAAGACAACGCCGACAGCCGGGGGCCCCTGTGAGGGGTCCCCGGCTGTCGGCATATCGTGCCGTTTTTTCGTTCAAGCGGTGTAAAACAGGGGTAACATCGTGTGCAACGGGCCTGACAGGCCATGCGGCCCGTCCTGCTCAGTACAGCTTTGCCCCTGCCGGAATCCTGTCATCCACCATCAGCAGGTTCAGCCCTTCCCGGCCGTTTTCTTCATGCACCGCCGAAATCAGCATCCCCTCCGAATCAATGCCCATCATCTTTCTGGGGGGAAGGTTTACAATGGCGATGGCGGTTTTCCCCACCAGCTCCTCCGGTTCATAATACTCATGGATTCCGCTCAAAATGGTGCGTCTGCGTTCCGTTCCATCGTCTAATGTGAACTTCAGGAGTTTCTTGGACTTGGGCACCGCCTCACAGGCCTCGATCTTCACAGCGCGGAAGTCCGACTTGGCAAACGTGTCGAAGTCAACCATTTCCTCAAAGAGGGGTTCTATTTTCACCTGGGAAAAATCCACCTTTTCCGCCACAGGCTTGGGCGCAGCGGCCCCCTCGGAATTGACGCTGTTTTCTTTCTTCGCGCTGTCCAGGGGCTTCATGGTGGGGAAGAGAATCACGTCCCGGATGGAGTCTGCCCCGGTCAGGAGCATGACGCACCGGTCGATGCCGATGCCCAGGCCGCCGGTGGGGGGCAGGCCGTACTCCAGGGCATTGATGTAGTCCTCGTCCATCATGCCGGCCTCCTCGTCTCCGCCGGCCCGGAGCTCCACCTGCTTCTGGAACCGCTGCTTCTGGTCAATGGGGTCGTTGAGCTCGGAGAAGGCGTTGCCCATCTCACTGCGGCAGATGAACAGCTCAAACCGCTCGGTGAGCCGGGGGTCCTGGGCCGACCGCTTGGCCAGGGGGGAGACATCCACCGGGTGCATGGTGATGAAGGTGGGCTGAATGAGCATCCCCTCCACCTTTTGGTCAAAGCACTCGTAGAGGGCGTGGCCCCAGGTGGGCTCCACCCCGTCCATGTCGATGCCCACGCCCTTGGCGGCGGCCACGGCCGCCTCGTCGCTGTCGATGGCCATGAAGTCCACCCCCAGGTACTGCTGGACCGCCTGGGCCATGGTCAGCCGGGGCCAGCCAGGGGCCAGGCTGATCTGCTCCCCCTGCCAGGTGACCTCATAGGTCCCCAGGATCTTCTGGGCGGCGGAGGAGAGGAAGGCCTCAAACAGGTCCATCATGTCGTGGAAGTCGGCATAGGCCTCATAGAGCTCCACGGTGGTAAACTCCGGGTTGTGCTTGGTGTCCATGCCCTCGTTGCGGAAAATGCGACCGATCTCGTACACCCGCTCCAGGCCGCCCACGATCAGGCGCTTTAAGTGGAGCTCGGTGGCGATGCGCATGTACATGTCAAGGTCCAGGGTGTTGTGGTGGGTGATGAAGGGCCGGGCGGTGGCGCCGCCGGAGATGGTGTTGAGCACCGGGGTCTCCACCTCCATGTACCCCCGCTCGTCCAGGAAAGCCCGGAGATAGCGAATGAACTGGCTGCGGATCTCAAAGTTCCTGCGCACCTCGGGGTTCATAATCAGGTCCACGTACCGCTGGCGGTAGCGCAGCTCCTTGTCCTGCAGGCCGTGGAACTTCTCCGGCAGAGGCCGCAGGGACTTGGACAGGAGGGTGACGTTCTTGCACCGCACGCTCATCTCCCCCCGCTGGGTCCGGAAGACCTCGCCTTCCACCCCCACCAGGTCGCCGATGTCGTACTTTTTGAAGGCGTTGTACACCGCCTCGTCCATCTCATCCCGCCGGGCGTAGAGCTGGATGCGGCCGGTTTTGTCCTGCAGGTCGCAGAAGCTCACCTTGCCCATGCCCCGCTTGGACATGAGACGGCCGGCCACAGTCACAGCCTGCCCCTCCATCTGGTCAAAGTGGTCCTTAATCTGCTGGGTGTGGGCGGACACGGTAAACTTGGTCTGCTGGAAGGGGTCCTTCCCCTCCTTTTGGAGGGCGGCCAGCTTGTCCCGGCGCACCTGGAGAATCTGGGACAGGTCCTGTTCCTGCTCCTGGGGGTTGTCCTTTCTGTTCTTCTCTGCCATGTTTCGCAGCTCCTTTATCTTTCTGGGTTGGTTATCTCTGGATCTCCACAATCTGATAGCGGATGTTGCCGGCGGGGGCCTCCACCACCACCTCTTCCCCGGCCTTCTTGCCCAGCAGGGCCCGGCCGAAGGGGGAGTCCTCGGAGATGCGCCCGTTCATGGGGTCTGCCTCCTGGGAGCCCACAATTTGATAGTGCAAGGTCTCATCAAACTCCAAGTCCTTCACCACCACGTTGTTGCCCACGTGGACCATGTCCATGTGGTTCTCCTGCTCCTCAATGAGGGTGTAGTTGGACAAAATCTCATCCAGTTCCGCAATGCGGGAGTAGAGCTTGCCCTGCTCGTTTTTGGCCTCGTCGTACTCGCTGTTCTCCGACAGGTCCCCGAAGGAGCGGGCCTCCTTGATGAGCTCCGCCACTTCCTTCTCCCGCACGGTTTTCAAATACGTGAGCTCCTGCTTCAGTTCCTCCAGGCGCTCCGCGCTCAGTCTATATTCCTTTGCCATGGTGACACACCTTCCAATTCTTAATGGGGTCGCGTTACAATGGGACGGCCCGGGGGCCATACACATTATAAATATAATACTCCGTTTACATGTCTAAGTATTATAGGAACTTTCTCCCGGTCTGTCAAGGGGATGGACCTGCCCTTCGGCAGCGTACCGGGTTTTTCCCGGGAAAATCGCAGGGTTCCCCAGGTTTCCCGCCGGGGAAGGGTCCCCTCCCGGCCGGCCGGACCGGGCCCTCACTTCTCCATGGCCTGAATGGCCGCCTGCAGCTGTTCGTCCTCCTGGGGCTCCAGCTGCCCGGCCAGCAGCTTCTGCTCATCCTCCTCCGACAGGGAGCACAGGGGGTCCGGCGTCAGCCCGGTGCCGATCAGGGAGACCCCGCCGCCGGTGTAGTACCGGGCGGTGGACAGCCCAATGGCGCTGCCGTCGGGCAGGTCGAAGAGCACCTGGGAGAAGCCCTTGCCGCTGGTCTGCTCCCCGGCCACCACCGCCCCGGCGGACTCCTGGAGCTGGGCGGCCAAGAACTCCGCCGCGCTGTAACTGTTCCTGTTCACCAGCACCGCCATGGGCAGGTCCACACAGTCGGCGTCGGAGGTGTAGACCGTCTCCTTCCCGTCGGAACTCCGGTTGATGAAAATTTTCCCCTCGGGCAGCAGGTCATCCAGGATCTCCGTGAGCTCGGTGACATATCCCCCCGGGTTATTCCGCACGTCAAAGACCAGGGCCCGGGCCCCCTGGGCCTGGAGCTCCGCCACCCCCTGCTTCACCAGGTCGGCGGTGCCGGCGTAGAAGTTCTGGATGGTCACCAGCCCCACCTGGTCCTCCAGCAGCTTCCAGGCGGCGGTGATCCCATGGACCTGTTTCCGCTGGAGCTCCACCGTCCGGCGGGTGCCGTCGGCGGCCTCCACCTCCAGGGTGAGCCAGGTGCCCTCCTCCCCCTTGATGGCCTCCACCGCCTCCTCCCGGGTCTCCGGCTGGATGGCCTGGCCGTCCACGGCGCGGATGATCTCCCCCACCTGCAAGCCGGCCTCCTGGGCGGGGCTGCCCGCTGTGACTCCCACGATCTCCAGCCCGTCCGACGGCTCTTGGCTCACGGTGACGCCGATGCCCACATAGGCGTTGCTCCGGGCCTCCCGGGTCCGCTGGGCCTCCTCCGGGTCCAGGTAGTAGGACCACCGGTCCCCCAGGGAATCCACCATGGTCTCCAAGGTGGCCGAGAGGTTCTCCGCCGGGTCATACTCCCCCACAAACCGCTTCTCAATGAGCTGATGGGCCTGGAGCAGGGTCCGCCCGTCCTGGCCCAGCAAGTGCCAGGTGATCCCCAGGGTGGCCACCCCGCCCAGCAGAAAGCAGAGCAGGCAGACTACTCCCTTTCCAACGATTCGTTTCGTGTTGCGCTGCATGGCGTTTCCTCCTTCTCGCCCCCCGCCGGCGGATGCCGGCGAAAGAAAAGCAAGCGGCGGCCGCAGCCGCCGCTTTGCCTGATGGGTTGTCGCTTTTCCCGGTCTCAATACGGCAGCACTGTGGCCACCAGGGAGAGCACCAGGGACAGGCACAGGACCACCGCAACCACTGCGGCAATGCGCTTTTGCAGGCGCATGGGGTCCCGGCGCTTGGTCTTTTGCTTGCTCATGGGCTGTGCGTCGCCTCCTTGACTGCGTTATACCTTCAGGAACTTCCGAATGGCCATCACCGAACCGCCGGCACCGATGACGAAGCCCGCAGCCAGGAAGACCAGCAAAATCCAGTGGGACATGCTGGAGAAGGGCAGGGTGCTGATAATGCCCAGCAGGTCGCTCTGGTCAATGGCTTTGACGATGAGGCCATAAATGCCCCACTGGCAGAAGAAGGCGATGATGCCCCCGGTCAGGCCCAGGATCATCCCCTCCACCAGGAAAGGCCACCGGACAAACCAGTTGGTGGCGCCGCACATCTTCATAATGGCAATCTCCTCCCGCCGGGTGAAGGTGGCCAGCTTGATGGTGTTGGCGATGATGGAGATGGAGATGAGCACCAGCATCACCACCAGAATGATGGCCAAAGCGGTGGCCACATTGCGCAGCATGACAAAGCCGTCGGCAATTTCCAGGGAGGCCTGCACCTTGGCAATGCCATCAATGTCCTTCACCTGGTCCACCGTCTCCTGCATCAGCTGGATGTCCACCACATGAATTTCATACCGGTCCCGAAGGGTGTCGGACTCCACGTTGTCAAACAGGTCCTGCCGTTCCTGGTTTGCCTTAAAGTTGGCCAGGGCCTCCTCCTTGGTGACAAAGTGGATGTCCGCCACATTGGGTACGGCCTTAATCTGACTTTCCAGCGCCTGGGCCTGGGCCCGGGTGAGGGAGTCGTCAATGTACGCCAGGAACTGGTTGTCGTCCTCCAAATCGCCCAGCACATGGTTGGCGTTGATGGCGATCAGGGAGAAGGAGCCCATAATCAGCAGGCAGGCCACGGTCATGCACACCGCCGCAATGGACATGAGTCCATGGGTAAATATACTCCGGAAGCCCTCCCGGATATGATACCAAATCTGTCTATCTCCCATTGCCGTAATACCCTCCTGCCGCGTCACTGATGATCCGGCCGCTCTCGATGGCCACCACCCGCTTGCCGAACCGGTTGACCAGCTCCCGCTCGTGGGTGACCACCAGGATGGTGGTGCCCATGTCGTTGATCTTCTCCAGCAGGGACATGATCTCCAGGGAGCGGGCGGGGTCCAGGTTGCCGGTGGGCTCGTCGGCGATGATGACGCTGGGGTTGTTGGCCAGGGCCCGGGCAATGGCCACCCGCTGCTGCTCCCCGCCGGAGAGCTGGGTGGGCAGCCGCCCCCCCTTATTGGTCAGGCCCACCAGGTCCAATACATAGGGAATCCGCCGGCGGATCTCATAGGTGGTGGCGCCCACCGCCCGCATGGCCACCTCAATGTTCTCATAGACGGTCTTTTTCTCAATCAGCCGGAAATCCTGGAAGACCACGCCAATGGTCCGGCGCATCAGGGGAATCTGCTTTTCGCTGATGTCGTTGAGGTTGTATCCATTGACCATCAGCTTGCCCCGGGTGGGAGAGATCTCCGCTGTGATGAGCTTGATGATGGTGGACTTGCCGGAGCCCGAGGGCCCCACCAGAAAGACAAAGTCCCCGTCGTCAATCTGCATGCTGACCCCTTTCAGGGCTTTTGTGCCGTTTTGATACTCCTTATGAATGTCTCTCAGACGAATCAAAGTAACACTCCTTTATCTATCTTGTGCTGTATTCGGTTGTCCTCCCCCGCGCCCGGCGGGGCGGTGCCCCGAACCCTTACGACTCGATCCCCCGGGAGACCAGATACTTTTTCACCATCAGGGCCACCTTGAAGGTGATGGCGTCGTCAAACTCCCGCAGGTCCAGGCCGGTGAGCTTCTTGATCTTCTCCAGCCGGTACACCAGGGTGTTCCGGTGGACAAAGAGCTTCCGGGCGGTCTCCGAGACGTTCAGGTTGTTCTCAAAGAACTTGTTGATGGTAAACAGGGTCTCCTGGTCCAGGGCGTCAATGGGGTTCTTCTTAAATACCTCCTGGAGGAACATCCCGCACATCACCGTGGGCAGCTGGTAGATCAGGCGGCCGATGCCCAGGTTCTCATAGGTGATGATGGTCTTCTCCGTGTCAAAGACCTTGCCCACGTCGATGGCCACCCCGGCCTCCTTGTAGGCCCGGGCCAAGTCCCGGATGTGGCTGACCACGGTGCCGATGCCGATGGTGGTCTTGATCTTCAGGTTCTGGGCCAGGGCGTCCTCAATGCTCTTGGCAATGCGGTAGATCTCCTTGCCGTCGCCCCCCTCAGTGAGGGTCTTGATAACAGCGATGTCCGTCTCGTTGATGGAGATGACAAAATCCTCCTGGCTGTCGGAGAACAGGCTCTGGACCACGTCCACCGCCGCGATCTCCGCCGAGCCCACCTGCCGGACCAGAAAGACCGCCCGGAGGGCCTCCGAGGCGAAGTGGAGCTCCTTGGCCCGGACGTAGATATCCCCCAGCAGGATGTTGTCGGAGATGATGGCCTTCACAAAGGCGGTCTTGTCGTGCTTCTCCTCATAGTATGCCTTGGCGCTGTTCAGGGCCACCGTCACCATGGAGCAGATGAGCTTGGCCTGCTCGTCACTGCCCTGGACAAAGGCGGCATAATCGTAGTGGGACCCCCGGCTGACCAACGGTTTGAAGGTCTTGTCCCCGTAGATCACCACGGCGGACTCATTCACATTTAAGGCGGAAGCAGCGCCCTCCCATTTCTCACCGATCCAGGTCAGCTGGTTGCAGGACACCACGGTGCCCTGGTCGTCGATGACGCCGATGACCCGGTCCGTGCACTCCTTCATTTGGAGCACAATGCTTTGAAATACTCTGCTGGACATGTCTATTTCCTCCTCATATTTGCTCTCAAAAGGGGGTTTTTCCTGGTTTCTACGTACGAAAATTAGAATTCCCCATGATGGCATCATAGAATAGCCTATATTATAGCGGTTCCTTCGAGCGATTTCAATAGCTTTTTCGTGAATCTTTGTGGAAAATGCCGAAATAATTCCTTTTATCGTCCAAGACTGGCTTTTTCTTCCGGGGTCAACGGCCGCCAAGCCCCTGCCGGAAGGGCCGGGTCCAGGGTCAGGGGCCCCATGGACAGGCGTTTGAGATAGGTCACAGGCTTCCCTCGGGCGGCCAGCATGCGCTTGACCTGGTGATACTTCCCCTCCCGGAGGGTCACCAAGCCCTGGCTGGGCGGGTCCAGCACCGTCAGGTCCGCCGGCTGGCACACCGTCCCGTCGGCCAGGGTCACTCCCGCCTGAAAGGCCCGCCGGTCCTGCTGGTCCAGCCGGCCGTCCACCTCCACATAGTAGACCTTGTCCACATGCCGCCCCGGCGCCAAAAGGGCGTGGGCCAGGGGTCCGTCATTGGTGAGCAGGAGCAGCCCCTCGGTGTCCTTGTCCAGCCGCCCCACGGGAAACAGCGCCCGCCGCCGCAGATGCTGGGGCAGCAGGTCCAGCACCGTCCGCTCCCGGGGGTCCTGGGTGGAGGAGACCACCCCGGCGGGCTTGTGGAGCATCACATAAACCCCCTGCTCCGTGGCAATGGGCCGGCCATCCACTGTGACGGGGGTGCCTTCGGCCACCTTGTCCTCCGGTCCCTTGGGCCGGGCGCCCCCTACCTGGACCCGGCCCGCCTTGACCAACGCCTTGGCCTCTTTCCGGGACCACTGGCCCGTGGCCGCCAACAGCTTGTCCAACCGCTCCATGGTCTCTCCCCTCCTGTACCCGTTGTTTTCGCCATTGTATCATATTTTTTCCGCCGTGGACATAGAGTAAGGAGAAGATTTTCGCCGCCGGTCCCCTTTCCCGGCCGCCGGCGCCGCACTGAGAGGAGCTGCCATCCATGATCATCATCACCAAGAAACTCCATCCCCGCCGCCTGGTGGCCGGCTGCGCCCTGTTCGCCCTGGCCCTGGGGGTTCTGGGGGCCGGCCTGGGACTGGTGCGGGACATCCAGAGCGCCGCGGCCGTGGCCGACCTGCAAGTGGACCCCCGGGGCATCAAAACCAACGCCGACCGGGTGGCCTTTCTGGAGGGCTACGGCTGGATCGTCTCCCAGGAGCCTGCCGCCGTAGAGGACATCCGCCTCCCAGACACCTTCGACGCCTCCTACAATGAGTACCTGTCCCTCCAGAAATCCCAGGGCTTCGACCTGTCCCAGTACGCCGGTAAAACCGTCAAACGTTATACCTATCAGGTCTCCAACTACCCCGGTTTACAGGAAAATATCTGGGCCAGTCTTCTCCTCTATAAAAAAGAGGTCATCGGCGGGGAGATCTACTCCAACGAGGGGGACGGCTTCATCCAGGCCCTGCCCTACCCCGCCAAAACCTGAACGGGTCCCCCCGCAAACAAAGACAACGCCGCCCGCCGTTATCCCACGGTGGGCGGCGTTTCTGCACCGCATTCAGCTGGCGGCGCGCCGCAGCACCCGCCAGGCGGGGCCGGCCAGCCGGTCCACGGCCCAGGCGTATAGGGCGCCCAGGGCGTTGTTGCCCACCCGGAAGAGCACCACGCCGGGCAGGCCCAGGGTTCCCACCATGATGGACATGGCGCCCAGGGAGTTAAACACCGCCTGCCAGCCATAGGTGGCCGAAAGGCCCACGCCAATGCCGCCGAAAATCCCCAGATAGGGCAGCAGACTGTCCGGCAGCAGGCAGTACAGCAGGCAAAAGCCCGCGCCCCCCGCCAGGTTGCCCCAGATCCGTCCCTTCACCCGGCCGGGAATGGCCTGCCGGCTGGGCAGCAACACCGACATGGCGGCAATCCCCATCCACATGGGCCGGGGAAAGCCCAGACCATGGGCCAGCACCAGGGCCGTGGCCACCCCGAAGGCCGCCTTCAGCTGCCAGCGGCTGCGCGCCTCCCCCAAGCTCCAGGCGCGGAGCACGGCGGGAATGCCCTCCCAATAGGGGTCCGCTCTGTGGTTCCGGGCATAGACCAGCAGGGTCAGGCCGCAGCCCACTGCCAGGGCCGCCAGCCGGCTGGGAAATGCCGCCGCCTCCACGTCATAGCCATACAGCAGCAGATACCCCAGCACCAGGGTCAGATGGTTCCCCATCCCCACATTGTGGCAGCCCAGCACCAGGATCACCAGCAGACTCAGGCCATGGACAGCCAGCTCCCCGCCCAGCTCCGCCAGGTTGGCCAGCCGTGGGCCAAAGGCCAGCACCAGAAACACAAGACCCAGGGCCAGCAGGCTCTGGCCCCGCCGCATGCCCAGGTCCGCCTGCCGGAACACCATCAGGCAGAGCAGAACCACCACGCCCACAATGTTGTTCTCCGCCCCAAACACCCAGCCGTACAGGGTGACAAAGGCCACACAGAACACCATGGTCAGCAGAATCTTCACCAGATATACCAGCAGGTGCCAGGCCTTGGCCCGCCTTCCCACCGCCTCCTGGATCATCAGCTTGGAGCCCGCCTGATTGAGCTGCAGTTCCTGATAAAAGGTCATCCTTCGCCCTCCTCTTTTGAAAACAGGCCCATGATAGCATATCTCCCACCAAAAGGCAACGCCTCTGCGCCCCCGGTCTGGTCCCTCAGGACTGGTGAAGTTTGACCTCCAGGTGGGGATAGGGGATGGAGATGTGCTCCCGGTCAAAGGCGGTTTTGATCTCCTCCAGCAGGTCGTGGTACACCGTCCAGTAGTCCCCGTTCTCGCACCAGACCCGGATGGTATACTCCATGGCGCTGTCCCCATACCCGGACAGACGGGCAAAGGGGGGCGGGTCCAGCAGGATTTTGTCGTGATCCTTCAGCACCCCCTGGATGGTCTGCTTCACCTTCTCCACCGGCGCGTCATAGGAGGCCGACACCGTCAGATCCACCCGGCGCAGGGGCTCCGTGGTGTAGTTGGTCACCTGGGCATCCACCACAAGGCTGTTGGGCATCAGGATGCGCCGGTTGTCAATGGTGGTCAGCTTGGTGTACACCAGGCCGATCTCCTGCACCGTCCCCCCTGTCTCTCCAATCTCCACATAGTCCCCCACCTTAAAGGGTTTCGTCCCCAGGATGGTCAGTCCCCCGGCCAGGTTGGACAAGCTGTCCTTCACCGACAGGGAGACCGCCAGACCCAGAATGCTCACCAGGGCCAGCAGGGAGCTGGCGTTGATGCCCAGGGAATCCGCCACCACCATGAGGGTAATAAACCACAGCAGGATATTGGCCATGGACCGGATGAAGGTGTGCAGGCTCTTCTCCACCTGGCTGAAGCGGTTCAATCCCCGGTCCAGCAGTTTGAGCAAAATGGCCTTGATCACCAGACAGATGACCAGCAGCAAAAGGGCAAATAGGATGGTCTTCAGGGCCTCCCCCCAGCCCCCCCGCAGCAGCTGGTTCACCCCGGTCTGCACGCTGTTCTCCAGGGTTTCTGTGTCAATGGTGCTTGTACTCATGTCTCCGCCTCCTCTCAGCACGTGGAACAATGGCTCCATAGAAAAAAACAGAAGGGCAAAGCCTCTGCTTTGCCCTTCTGAAAAACGTGAGAAACTTACTCAGCGGTCTCGGTAACAACGCCGGAACCCACGGTACGGCCACCCTCACGGATAGCGAAGCGCAGGCCTTTCTCAATGGCGATGGGGGTGATCAGCTCCACGTTCATGACCACGTTGTCGCCGGGCATGCACATCTCAACGCCCTCGGGCAGGGAGATGACGCCGGTCACGTCGGTGGTACGGAAGTAGAACTGAGGACGATAGTTGTTGAAGAAGGGGGTATGACGGCCGCCCTCGTCCTTGGACAGGACGTACACCTGGCCAGAGAACTTGGTGTGGGGCTTGATGGAGCCGGGCTTAGCCAGAACCTGGCCTCTCTCGATCTCCTTCTTGTCGATACCACGCAGCAGGGTGCCCACGTTGTCGCCGGCCTCAGCATAGTCCAGCAGCTTGCGGAACATCTCGATGCCGGTGATGACGGACTTCTTGCTCTCCTCGGCCAGGCCGACGATCTCCACGGCGTCGCCCATCTTGATCTGGCCACGCTCCACTCTGCCGGTGGCCACGGTGCCACGGCCGGTGATGGTGAACACGTCCTCCACGGGCATCAGGAAGGGCAGCGAGTCATCACGGGGAGGTGTGGGGATGTAGCTGTCAACAGCGTCCATGAGCTCCTTGATGCAGGCATAGTCAGGGGCGTTGGGGTCGTCGGACTCGCAGGTCAGGGCGTTCAGAGCGGAACCCTTGATGACGGGCAGGTCATCGCCGGGGAACTCATACTTGCTCAGCAGCTCGCGGACTTCCATCTCCACCAGCTCCAGCAGCTCCTCGTCGTCCAGCAGGTCAACCTTGTTCAGGAAGACGACGATGGCGGGCACGCCCACCTGACGGGCCAGCAGGATGTGCTCACGGGTCTGGGCCATGGGGCCGTCGGTGGCGGCGATGACCAGGATCGCGCCGTCCATCTGGGCAGCACCGGTGATCATGTTCTTGATATAGTCGGCGTGGCCCGGGCAGTCAACGTGGGCATAGTGACGGACGTCGGTCTCATACTCCACGTGAGCGGTGTTGATGGTGATGCCGCGCTCTCTCTCCTCGGGGGCCTTGTCGATGCTGGAATAATCCTCGAACTGAGCCTTGCCCTGCAGAGCCAGGTACTTGGTGATGGCAGCGGTCAGGGTGGTCTTACCATGGTCAACGTGACCGATGGTACCGATGTTTACGTGGGGCTTGGTTCTTTCAAACTTTTGCTTGGCCATGATTGATAATCCTCCTCAAAATACAGACAAAAGGCTGTTTTACTGATCATGCGATTTCAGGTAGTCCTATTTTACAGGATATCCCTTGAAATTACAACGGGAAAATCCGGATTTCTTGCACAATTCCAAGAAAATTCCAGTTATTCCGCGCCGTTGCGCTTCTCGACAATCTTGTCGGTGATGGACTTGGGAATCTCCACATAGCTGTGGGGCTCCATGGAGTACTGGCCGCGGCCCTGGGTGCGGCTGCGCAGGTCGGTGGCGTAGCCGAACATCTCGGACAGGGGAACCAGCGCGTCGATCTGCTGGGCGCCGGGGCGGGCCTCCATGCCCTGGATCTGTCCGCGGCGGGAGTTCAAATCGCCGATGACATCGCCCATGTAGTCCTCGGGGACGATGACGGAGACCTTCATAATGGGCTCCAGCAGGCAGGCGTTGGCCTTCCGGCAGGCCTCCTTGAAGGCCATGGAACCGGCGATCTTAAAGGCCATCTCGGAGGAGTCCACCTCGTGGAAGGAGCCGTCGTACAGGGTGACCTTCACGTCCACCACGGGGTAGCCGGCCAGAATACCGGCCTCCATGGCGCCCTGAATGCCGGCGTCCACGGCGGGGATATACTCCTTGGGGATGGCACCGCCCACGATCTCGTTGACGAACTCATAGCCCTTGCCGGACTCGTTGGGCTCCACACGGATCTTCACGTGACCGTACTGGCCCTTACCGCCGGACTGCCGGGCATACTTGGTGTCCTGCTCCACCGACTTCTTGATGGTCTCCTTGTAGGCCACCTGGGGTGCGCCCACGTTGGCCTCCACCTTGTACTCCCGGAGCAGACGGTCCACGATGATCTCCAGGTGGAGCTCACCCATGCCGGCGATGATGGTCTGGCCGGTCTCCTCGTCGGTGTAGGTCTTGAAGGTGGGGTCCTCCTCGGCCAGCTTCATGAGGGCCACGCCCATCTTTTCCTGGCCGGCCTTGGTCTTGGGCTCGATGGCCACCCGGATGACGGGCTCGGGGAACTCCATGGACTCCAGAATGATGGGGGCCTTGTCGTCGCACAGGGTGTCGCCGGTGGTGGAGTTCTTCAGGCCCACCACGGCGGCGATGTCGCCGGAGTAGACGGTCTCAATGTCCTCCCGGTGGTTGGCGTGCATCTGCAGAATCCGGCCGATGCGCTCTCTCTGCCGCTTGGTGGAGTTGAGCACAGAGGTGCCGGTGTTCAGCACGCCGGAGTACACGCGGATGAAGGACAGACGGCCCACATAGGGATCGGCGGCAATCTTAAAGGCCAGGGCGGAGAAGGGAGCCTTGTCGTCGGCGGGACGCTCGTCCTCGTCGCCGGTGTCGGGGTTCACGCCCTTGATGGCGGGGATGTCCAGGGGGGAGGGCATGTAGTCCACGATGGCGTCCAGGAGCTTCTGGACCCCCTTGTTCCGGTAGGAGGTGCCGCAGGTCACGGGGACCAGCAGGTTCTCAATGGTGCCCTTGCGCAGGGCGGCCCGGATCATGTCCGCGGGGATGGGCTCATCCTCCAGGGCCAGCATCATGAGCTCCTCGTCCAGGTCGGCGCAGGCGTCGATGAGCTTGGTCCGGTACTCCTGGGCCAGGTCCATCATGTCCTCGGGGATCTCCTCCACCCGCATGTCCTTGCCCTCGGCGTCGTAATAGACGTCGGCCTTCATTTCCACCAGGTCAATGATGCCCTTGAAGGTCTCCTCGCTGCCGATGGGCAGCTGGATGGGCACCGCGTTGCACTTGAGGCGGTCATGAATCATGTTCAAAACGTTGTAGAAGTCCGCGCCCATGATGTCCATCTTGTTGACGTAGATCATGCGGGGGACCTTATAGTGGTCGGCTTGGCGCCACACTGTCTCAGACTGGGGCTCCACGCCGCCCTTGGCGCACATGACGGTGACAGAACCGTCCAGCACCCGCAGGGAACGCTCCACCTCCACGGTGAAGTCCACGTGGCCCGGGGTGTCAATGATGTTGATCCGGGTCTGGGGGAACTGGCCGGCGGTGCCGGTCCAGTAGCAAGTGGTGGCGGCGGAGGTGATGGTGATGCCCCGCTCCTGTTCCTGGGCCATCCAGTCCATGGTGGCGGTGCCGTCATGGGTCTCACCGATCTTATAGTTGACGCCGGTGTAATACAGGATTCGCTCGGTGGTGGTGGTTTTTCCGGCGTCGATGTGGGCCATGATGCCGATGTTTCTGGTGTTTTCCAGAGTAACTTTACGTGCCATTCTTCTTTTTCCTCCAGATTACCAGCGGAAGTGTGCGAATGCCTTGTTGGACTCGGCCATCTTATGGACCTCTTCCCGCTTCTTCACGGCGCTGCCAAGGTTGTTGGCGGCGTCCATCAGCTCTGCGGCCAGACGCTCCTTCATGGTCCGTTCGCTGCGCTTGCGGGCATAGGTGGTCAGCCAGCGCAGGCCGAGGGTCTGGCGGCGCTCCGGGCGCACTTCCATGGGCACCTGATAGGTGGCGCCGCCCACACGGCGGGCCTTGACCTCCAGGGACGGCATGATGTTCTCCATGGCGGCGGTGAAGACCTCCAGGGGATCCTTGCCGGTCTGCTCCTTGACAATGTCAAAGGCGCTGTAAACCACTTTCTGTGCCACGCCTTTCTTGCCGTCGAGCATAATGCTGTTGATCAGCTTAGTTACCAGTACGGAACGGTACATAGGATCGGGCAACACTTCCCGCTTGGGTACGTTTCCTCTTCTGGGCACTTTGCTTCCCTCCTTCATAAAAAAATGATTTCATAGGTACTCGAAAAGCCGCTGCTTTCCGTGTGGGACAAGCAGACCTTGTCCCGTGCCTGCCTTGAGAGCTTCCCCAAACCCTGTACCATGTACCGGATTTCTATGGTAAGCGACTCACGGCAAAGCCTTTGCTTTGCGCTGAGCGCAAAAAATCAGTCAAAAAATGTGCTTCCCGGGCTCCTTACTTCTTGCCGGCCTTGGGTCTCTTGGCGCCGTACTTGGAGCGGGCCTGCATCCGGCCGTTGACACCCTGGGTATCCAGGCTGCCGCGGATGATGTGGTAACGCACACCGGGCAGGTCCTTGACACGGCCGCCGCGGATCATGACCACAGAGTGCTCCTGCAGGTTGTGGCCCACACCGGGGATGTAAGCGGTCACCTCATAGCCATTGGTCAGACGCACACGGGCGATCTTCCGCAGTGCGGAGTTGGGCTTCTTGGGGGTAGAGGTACGAACGGCGGTGCACACCCCTCTCTTCTGGGGGGAGGGCAGGTCGGTCTCCTTGTTCTTCAGGGTGTTCAGGCCCTTCTGCATGGCAGGAGAGTTGGACTTGTAGGTCGCCTGTTCTCTTCCCTTGCGAACCAGCTGATTAAACGTAGGCATGTGGTTCCTCCTTTCTCAAAAATTACAATGGATTTATATTCTAACCGCCCAGGACAAAGCCTATGCGGCGAATATCGAAAAAAGTCTGGGTCAGTCCACCACGGCGGCCACCGCGCTGCCCACGGCGATGCCGCAGGCACTGCCCAGGGCGGCCATGGTTGCCACGGCCTCGGTCTCGGTTCCCTGCTCCCGGCAGAGAAGCTCGATGGGTTCTGTCACCCGGGGGTCGGCGTCTTGGGCCAGAAAGACCCGGCGGGCCGTCCCGTTTTTCAGGGCACGGGTGACCTGCTTGGCCCCCGTCACCTTTTTGGCAGACTTCAGATCGGTCAGCATCGCGCGGTCTCTCCCCTTTCCAGGCCGTCTCGAACCGGCCCCATGCTTCCCATTCCGACGGATTTTGCCCGTCAAAAATAGTTCATCGCAATCTCGGATTTTAGCACAATTTCTTCCTCCCGTCAAGTAGTGACTCTGTGGGAAGATCACCGCCGGGAGGGGCTGTGCTTGGGCACTTTGTCCCCCCGGGGCAGGCCCTCCCCCTATCGGAGGAAAACATCCCAGTATGTCCAGGCCGTCAGGGCCGCCACTTGCAGGATCAGAATGGCCGGCATCCCCAGGCGAAAGGTCCAGTGGCGGGTCTTGTGGCGGAAAAAGCCCATACCCAGCAGGGCGCCCACGCTCCCCCCGGCCAGGGCAGACAGAAAGAGAACCTTCTCCGGCAGACGCCATCTGCCGTGTTTGGCCTTCCACTTGTCCACGCCCATAAGGCAGAAGGCGGCCACGTTCCAGCCCAAAATCCACAGCAGTACACCGGCGCTCATGGGGATTCCTCCTTTCGTTTTCCGGTCTCGTCCCCGGCGATCTCCCGGGCGGTCTGGGTCTGCCGGGAGGCGTAGCCGATGACATGGGGGCCATATCGGTCCCGGAGGGCATCCATGGTCCGCTCCAGCTTCTCCTGTTTGCCCCGCCGCACAGCGGCCTGGGGGGTGAAGAGGTCCAGCTGCTCCCCCGCCTCCTCCTCCGGCACCAGTCCGGCGGCGGTGATGGTCATGGCCCGCAGGGGGGCCGACCAGTTCCAGGTCCCCTCCAGCAGCTCCACCACGCACTGGAAGATCACCCGGGAGACATTGGTGGGGGCGGGGGTCCCCTTTTGGCGTTGGATGGTCTTAAACTCCGGGCTGCGCAGGGACACCTGCACCGTGGTACACTTGAGCTGATGCCGCCGCAGCCGCAGGGCCACCCGTTCCGCCAACAGCTGGGCCCCCGCCTGGATCTCCTCCGCTCCCGTCAAATTCCGGCGGAAGGTGAGGCCGTTTCCCACGGACTTGGGAGGCGGGGTCTCTCCCGCCGGGCGGACAGGGCTGTGGTCCCAGCCGTTGGCCGCGTCGTGGAGCTGCTCCCCGTGTTTGCCCAGCCATTTCTTCAGGTCCTCCCGGCGGGCGCGGGCCAGGTCCCCAATGGTATGGATGTGGTGCTCCGCCAGCATCCGGGCGGAGGCCCGCCCCACAAAGAGCAGGTCCGTCACCGGCAGGGGCCAGAGAATCTGGGGCACCTGTTCCCGGGAAATGACCGTGGTGGCGTCGGGCTTTTTGTAGTCGCTGCCCAGCTTGGCAAACACCTTATTAAAAGAGACCCCCACGGAAATGGTCAGCCCCAGTTCCCGCTTCATCTCCTCCCGCAGCCGGTCCGCCAGGGCCGCCGGGTCCCCGCCGAAGAGTCCCAGGGTCCCCGTCACATCCAGCCAGCTCTCGTCGATGCCGAAGGGCTCCACCAGGTCTGTATACCGGCGGTAGATCTCCCCGGCCAGGCGGGAGTAATACCGGTACTTGTCATGGTGGGCGGGCAAAAGCAGCAGGGCCGGGCACTTCCGCCGGGCCTGCCAAATGGTCTCCGCCGTCTTTACCCCCTGGGCCTTGGCCGCCTCGTTCTTGGCCAGGATGATCCCGTGGCGGGCCGCCGGGTCCCCGCAGACCGCCACGGGCTTCTCCCGCAGCTCCGGGTAGCTCAGCAGCTCCACCGAGGCGTAGAATGCGTTCAGATCACAGTGAAAAATCACCCGGTCCACGGCCCTCCCTCCTCTCTGCCGGTCAAACGGAGAAAAGCGGCCGGGTTACCCCGCCGCTTTTCCTTCTCCTGACCGCCGCGCACCGCGGCGGGATGTTCTGTTTACTGCTCCGGCTGTGCCTGCTTCACACCGGGCTCCTTCTTCCAGTTCTCCCCGTGGACCAGATGCCGGGAGACGGTCTTATAGACCAGGAAGGTCACCACGGAGTTGACCCCCGCCTTAATGAGGTTGAAGGGGACAATCACAGGGACCAGCATGGTCTTCACAACTTCCCGGTTGGCCGCCACCGCCGCGGTGTCCGCAAGGTCCGGGGTGATGAAGTAGGGGGTGATGAAGTAGTTAAACACCACCATGCCCGCCGTCATGGCCAGCACGCCGCAGATCAGCGCCAGCACCGCGCCCTTCTTGGTGTGCTTCACCCGGTAGATGTTCCCCGCCACCAGCACCAGAATGGAGGTGGCGAAAATATGCATGGCGATGCCCATGAGACCGCTGCCGGAGCTGACGGTCATCCCCTGGATCACGGAGACCACCACCGTCAGCAGAACCCCCGCCAGAGGACCATAGGCAAAGGTGCCGATGAGGATGGGGATATCCGCCGGGTCATACTCCAGGAAGGAGGCCGCCGGGAAGATGGGGAAGTGGATCACATAGACCAGCACAATGGAGAGGGCGGCCAGCATGGCCATGGTGACAAGCTTCCGTACTTTTTCGTTCATAAAAAAACACTCCCAATGTCCAAATGTAACACCCGAAAAACCAATGTCTTCCCGGTGCTCTCTGGCCCATTGGGGGCGTCGCAATCAGAGTCCCGCGCTGCGGCACTCCAAAATGACACCACACAAAAGGGGTGTGTCAGCACGTCTTCTCCCATCCAGACTGTCACTGTCGGTCCCGGAATTGCACCGGGTCGGCTCTCCTGGGCCTGTGGCCAAGGGGCTCGCGGACTTTACCGCCGGTGGGGACTTTCACCCCGCCCTGAAGACATCTTATTTCGTTGTTCAATCCTATTATACCGTCTTCCTGGCAAAAAACAACCCACAAAATTACCATCCCCAGTCAAATCTTGGCAGGAATTTTCGTTGACTTTTGACAGTCCCGGTTATACCATAGAGAAAAAAGGCCCCACAGGCCACGGAAAGGAGGCATTCCCTTGGACCCTGCTGTCACCTGCTGCTTCTCCGGCCACCGCCCCGCCCGGCTTCCCTGGGGACACAACGAGGCCGACCCCCGGTGCCTGGCCCTGAAAGCCCGGCTGGACCAGGCCCTGGAGGAGGCCCACCGCCAGGGCTTCCGCCACTTCCTGTGCGGCATGGCCCAGGGAGCCGACCTGTATTTCTGCCAGGCGGTTCTGGACCTCCGGCAGCGCCACCCGGAGGTCACCCTGGAGGCCGCCATCCCCTTTGCCGGCCAGGCCGACCACTGGTCCGCCGCCGACCAGCGCCGCCGCATGACTTTGTTGGATCAGTGCGACCTGGAGACCGTGGTACAGCACACCTACACCCCCGGCTGTATGAACCGGCGCAACCGGTACATGGTGGACCGGTCCTCCCTCCTCATCGCCGTCTATGACGGCATCCCCCAGGGAGGGACCTTAAATACCCTCTCCTACGCCATGGGCAAGGGGGTCCGCACCGTCATTCTCCCGGTGGTCTCCCCCGCCCAATAAACGAGCAGCCCGCCGTTTTCTCACGGCGGGCTGCTGTTTTATCGTGGGACAAATCGCGGGACCTTATCTCTCCCGGTTAAAAATCTTAAAGATTTCCTTGTAGGGGTCGTCCTCCTCGGAGGCCTTGCTCTCCGCGGCGGCACTCCGTCCGGCGGCCTTGCCCGTCTTTTCCGGGGCAGCGGAACCGGACTTCTTGTTCATAATGGTCTCATCAAAGCCGGTGGCGATGACGGTGACGCAGATCTCGTCCTCCATGCTCTCGTCGAAGGTGGCGCCGAAGATGATCAGGGCATTGGGATCGGCGGCCTCCTGCACCAGGTTGGCGGCGATCTCCACCTCTTCCAGTCCCACATCCGTGGAGCCGGTGACATTGACCAGCACGCCCCGGGCGCCGTTGATGGAGGTCTCCAGCAGGGGGCTGGAGACAGCCCGCCGGGCGGCCTCCTCGGCCTTGTTCTTGCCGGAGGCCCGTCCCACACCCATGTGGGCCATGCCGGCGTCCTTCATGACCGCCGACACGTCGGCAAAGTCCAGGTTAATAAACCCGGTGTTTTTAATCAGGTCCGAGATGGACTGCACCGCCTGGCGCAGCACGTCGTCGGCCACCTCAAAGGCATTGGCCAGGGTGATCTTCTGCTCGGTGACAAACTTCAGCCGGTCATTGGGGATGATCACCAGGGAATCCACCTTGGTCCGCAGGTTCTCAATGCCCAGCTCCGCCTGCTGCATCCGGCGGCGGCCTTCAAAGGAGAAGGGCTTGGTCACCACACCCACCGTCAGGATGTCCATTTCCTTGGACAGGTCGGCCAGGATGGGGGCCGCCCCCGTCCCGGTGCCGCCGCCCATGCCGGCGGTGATAAACACCATGTCGGTCCCCTCCAGGGCCTTGGAAATCTGGGTGCGGCTCTCCTCGGCGGACTGGCGGCCCACCTCGGGGTTGGAGCCGGCGCCCTGGCCCTCGGTCAGCTTTTCCCCGATCTGAATTTTATGGTTTGCGCTGGAGATAGCCAGTGCCTGTTTATCGGTGTTCACGGCAATGAACTCAACGCCCTTCACACCAGATTCCACCATGCGGTTGACCACGTTGCTGCCGCCGCCGCCTACGCCGATCACCTTAATATCTACAACGGACTCTGCTCCGGTATCCAATCCAAACGCCATGATCGATCCTCCTAAGTGTATTTCTCTGAACAATGCGATAATTTTAGATTTTCCTTTATTGTATCTCCCTTTCTTCGGCAGGTCAATAGAAAAGTTGGAAAACTTCTCGATCTTTTTGAAAAAAACACTGGGTTTTTCTCCCCTGCCCCTGGGGGAATTAATTCTCCTTGGACCAGATAATCTTGTCCTGTCCCTTCATGTTGATGGTCCCCCGGCCCTCCTCGCCGATCACGGCGATGACCTGCTTCAAGGCCTTCAGTTTCCGGTCAAAGTCCACGTTGTTGAGCACCTTCACCGTCAGCCGGCCGTCATAGACCATGACGATCTCGGTCTTGGAGGACACGTCGATGGAGGTCATCCCCTCCATCAGACCGCAGGAGGCCAGGGCCGTGGTCATGGCGGTCAGGCCGTCCAGCTGGGCCTGGTTTTCCGGGGTGGTCTGGGCCTGGGCGCCCTGCTCGGGCTCCAGCAGCTCCAGCCCGGTCACCTTGGTGTATTCCTGGGCCTGGGTCTCGTCGGCCTGCTCCAGCAGCTTTCCCTTGGCGTCCACAATCCAGGCCGAAGCCGCGCCGGTGATCACCGCCACCGGCTGGGACTCGGTAATGACCATCTTTAAGGTGGTGGGGAAGCGTTTCTGCACCTCCACATGGTCCACATAGGGCAGGGCGCGGTAGATCCGCTGGGCAATCTGCTCCCCCGGCGTGAGGATCATGTTGGCCCCCATTTCCACCGAGGCCACCGACAAAATCTGCTCCTGGGAGTAGCGTTCATTCCCCTCCACAGTCACCTCTTCCACCCGGAAAAAGACCGTGCAGGCCGCCACCACCGAGGCGGCAATGAGGAGGACCGCCAGAATGGTGTAGGCGATGCCTCCCCGCCGTTTGCGATATCTGCGTTCTTTTTCTTTCTTTGCCATATCCTGTTCCCCTTAACAGGCCGAAACGCCGCCCCGGTCCCAGGGCGGCCGCTCCGTACCCCTTCCCGGCGTCCGCAGAGGCCGGCGTCTCCTGTTCCGCTTTACGGGCCGGTCTCCCGGCGAATGTTTCCCCCCAAGGCCGCCAGGGCGGTCTCCAGCCCCTCATAGCCCCGGTCCACATGGTCCAAGCCCCAGATCCGGCTGGGCCCCTGGGCGCCCAGAGCCGCCACGGTGAGGGCGGCGCCCCCCCGAAGGTCTGTGGCCGCCACCTGGGCCCCGTGGAGGGGCCGGCCCAAGATGTAGGCGGTGTCCCCCTCCACCTGAATGGCCGCGCCCATGGCGCACAGGCCCTCGGTGTAGCGGAAGCGGCGGTCAAAAATGGTCTCGGTGATCCGGCTCTTCCCCGTTCCCCCCGCCAGGGCCGCGGCCAAAAGGGGCTGGGCATCGGTGGGAAAGGCGGGATAGGGCCCGGTACACAGGCTGCCCACGCCCCCCAAGGGGCCCCGGCGGCGAATCCAGAGCCGGTTGGGGGCGCGCCCGGTCTCACAGCCGGCGGCCTCCAGGGCTGCCAACACCGGACCCAGGTCCTCTCCCTGGGTGCCCAGCAGCTCCCCCTCTCCCCCGGCGGCCGCCACCGCGCAGAGGTAGGTGGCCGCCACGATTCGGTCCGCCATCACCGTGTATTCCCCGGCGTGGAGCCGGCAGCCCCCCTGAATGGTGATCTCCCCGGTCCCCGCGCCGGAGACCTGGGCCCCCATAGAGCGGAGAAAGCCCTGGAGGTCCACGATTTCCGGCTCCCGGGCCGGGTTGTCAATCACCGTGATCCCCTGGGCGCCGCAGGCCGCCAGCATGGCGTTTTCCGTGGCCCCCACGCTGGGGATGGGCAGGGCCAGCCGGCGGCCGTGGAGCCGGGGGCCATAAAAGGACAGACGTCCATTCCAGCTTCGCACCTGGGCGCCCAGGGCCTGAAAGGCCCGGATGTGCAGGTCAATGGGCCGGGCCCCCAGGGCGCATCCCCCGGGCCAGCAGGCCACCGCCTCCCCGTCCCGGGCCAGCAAAGACCCCAGGAAGAGCACCGAGGCCCGCATCTGCCCCATGAGTTCATCGGGAATGGTGTGGCCCCGGCGGCAGGTGGGGTCCACCATCACCGTGGCCCCCTCCCGTCTCACCCGGCAGCCCAGACCGGACAGAATTCCCAGGGCCGCGGAAATATCGGTGAGGTCCGGGCAGTTATGTAACACGCTCTCCCCATCGGCCAGCAGGGTGGCCGCCAAAAGGGGCAGGGCGCTGTTTTTCGCCCCGTGGACGAAGACCCGCCCCTCCAGGGGCCGGCCGCCCTCCACCGCAAAATAATCCATCATATTGTCTCCCCCGATCCTGGTCTTTGTCTGTTCAGGCCATCCTATGCCGAAGGAGAGAGATTGGTTCTCCTCCCTCCAGGACCGCCCGGCAGGACCGGGAGCATATAGGAACCGGGGCCGCTCTCCTGCCCCGTCAAATGGGTGTCACGCCCCGGCGGACTGGGCCCTCTCCTTCCCATTTCCCAGGGAAAGGAGGGTTTCATAGATCTTTTCCGCCGCGTCTGGAATCCCCATCTTCTCCATGGCCTGGGCCATGGCCTGCCGCCGCTGGGGCGCGGCCAGCAGGTCCTGGGTGGTCTGGTACAGGGTGTCCCCGCTGCACACAGGCTCCAGAAGGACCACCGCCCCCCCCTGTCTGGCCAGCACATTGGCGTTCTTCTCCTGATGGTGATTGGTCACATTGGGGGAGGGCACAATGACCGCCGGCTTGCCGATGGCGGTGAGCTCGGACAGGGTGGAGGCCCCGCCCCGGCACAGCACCAGGTCCGCGGCCACCATCACCGTGGGCATGTCATAGATGTACTCCCGCAGCTGGATCTCCGGCGGCAGGGAGACCCCCGCCAGGGCCTTCTGCATGGCCCCATAGTTCCGCCCCGCCCCGTGGATGTGGTGGAAGGGGGCTCCCTCCCGGACAGCCCGGCGGATGAAATCGGTCATATAGCCGTTCATCACCTCCGCCCCCAGGCTGCCCCAATAGGACAGGACCAGGGGCCGGTCATCCCGGATGCCCAGGGCGTCCCGGGCCTGCTGCCGGGTCAGGCGGAAGAATTCCCCCCGGACCGGGGTCCCGGTGACCACCACCCGGTCCGGGTGATGGTAGTGCTGCCGGGAGTCCTCATAGCCCACCATCACCCGGTCGGCCACCTTGGCCAGCCGCTGGGTGGTCAGGCCGGGCACCGCGTTGGACTCGTGCACCGCCGTGGGGATGCCCCGGCGGGCGGCCTCATGCACCACAGGATAGGAGGCATATCCCCCCGTCCCCACCACCAGGTCCGGCTGAAAGCCGTCCAGAATCCGGGCGGCCTCCTTTTTGGACACCGACAGATTCCGCAGGGTCCGCAGGTTGTGCCGGAGGGAGGACGGGCTCAGACTGCGCCAAAAGGAGCTGATGGTCACCGTCTCCAGAGGGAATCCCTCCTTGGGCACCAGCCGCTCCTCCATGCCGCCCTTGGCCCCCACAAAGAGGACCTGGCTGTCTTCCATTCTCTCTTGAAACATCCGGGCCAAGGCCACGGCGGGGTTGATGTGCCCCGCCGTGCCGCCGCAGGTCAATAAAATCTTCATTCGGTTCCTCGCTTTCCCGCCCCAAATGGGCTATGTGACGGGATTTTGCCGGCTGATGCTGAGGATCAGCCCCATCTCCGCCATCTGAATGATGAGCGCGCTCCCCCCTGAGCTGAAGAAGGGCAAAGAGATGCCCGTCACAGGGAAGAGGTTGGTCACCACCGCCACGTTGGCAAACACCTGGAAGGCGAACAGGGTGGTGATGCCCACAATAATCAACGATCCAAATTTGTCCCGGGCGTGAAGAGCCAGCCAGTACCCCCGGATGATCAGCAGGGCAAACAGCAGCAGGATCAGACAGGCTCCAATGAGGCCCAGTTCCTCGCAGACCACCGCGAAAATAAAGTCGTTCTGGGCCTCGGGCAGGTACAAAAACTTTTGCCGCCCGTTGCCCAGCCCCAGGCCGGTGACCCCACCGGAGCCAATGGCCATCAGGGACTGGATGGCCTGCATACCCTTGTCCAGGGGATCGTCCCAGGGGTTCAGCCATGTGGTAATCCGGGAGGTCATGTAGTCCGTCCCCAGGATGATGACCGTCAGGGCCGCGCCCACGGTTATCCCGCCGGCCACGAACCAGCCCACGGCGATGCCGCCGGCAAACAGAATAGCCGCCGCGATGACCACCATCTGGATGGTGGCGGACATGTGGTGCTGCACCGCCAGGATGCCGATCATCACCAGGATGACAAAGAAATAGGGGATCAGCTCAAAAAAGCCGATGCGCTCCAGAAAGTTGCCAAACCGGCCCACGGCGGTGTTCCGCCGGAAGCTCAAGGGGGTGCGCTGGTCCCTTCGGGACAGCCGGGAGGCAAAGTAGAGGATGAGCCCCATTTTGCCCAGCTCGGAGGGCTGCCACTGCACCGGGTATTTCAGCCACCGGGTGGCGCCGCTGACCTCGATGCCCAGGCCGGGAATTTTCACCGCCAGCATCAGCAGGCAGGCCACCACCAGAATGGTCACCGCCAGGCCCCGCAGGCCTTGGTAGTTCAGCCGGGAGACCAGGTACATAATGCCAAACCCCAAAAGGGCGTAGACCGCCTGGCGCTTAAAATAATAGAATGGGTCTCCGCCGGTGTTTCCCTTCAGGTCGTAATAGGCCGAAGGGTAGGAGGCCGACAGAAGCATAATCAGGCCAATGACCACCAGAAGGACCGTCAGCAGCATAAAGGGCACATCCACCTGCCCCTGCACCTGCCGCGGTCTGGCTGTACTCCTGGTTTCTTTGGCGCGGGTTTTCAGAAATGGTCTTGGCACGAAAGGATCCCTCCCGGATCAGCCCCTGGGTCTCACAGGACGGGGAAGCGCCCTATGACCCCGAAAAAGGCCAGGATGCAGAACACCAGCGAAATGCCGGCGAAGACGAATACCACCTTTTTCTCACTCCAGCCCCCCATCTCCAGGTGGTGGTGGAGGGGAGCCATGCGGAAGATCCGCTTGCCGTGGGTGGCCTTGAAGTAGACGATCTGAATGATGTCCGACAAGGTCTCCACAATGTAAATGATGCCCACCAGGATCAGGATCAGAGGCAGATCCAGGGCGAAGGCCATGCCGCACACGGCCCCCCCCAGAAAGAGGGAACCCGTGTCCCCCATAAAGACCTTGGCAGGATAAAAATTGTACACCAAAAAGCCCACCAGGCCCCCGAACAGGGCCGCGGCGAACACCGTCATGCCGGCGCTGCCCGGCCGGTCCCAGTGAAGATAGGCATAGCCAAAGCTGGCGGCGAAAAAGGCGCACACCGGCAGGGTCACCGAGCTGGAGAGCCCATCCACCCCGTCAGTGATGTTCACCGCGTTCACCGTGCCAGTGATGACCAGGGCGGCAAAGATCATGTACACCACCCAGGGCAGCTTCCACTCCACCCCAAAGAAGGGGACATAGAGGTTGGGGGACAGGATTCCGCTGTTGCGCAGCAGCACAATGAACAGAATGGCCGCCGCCAGCTGGAGCAGAAATTTCTGGCTGGCGCTCAGGCCGGTGTTCTCCTTCTTCTTGATCTTGGCATAGTCGTCAATAAACCCGATCAGGCCAAAGACCAGGGCAAACAGGAGGACAAACACGCTGGTGAGATCCCCCGACAGAATGGCCGGTCCGTTGAGCACCAACACCACAATGGCCACCGCCGCAATAAACATCAGCCCCCCCATGGTGGGGGTCCCCTGTTTGGACATGTGCCAGGTGGGTCCGTCCTCCTTGATAGCCTGGCCCGCTTTCCACCGGCGCAGGGCGGGCACCAAATATTTGCCCAGCACAGCACTGATGACAAAGCCCAGGATCACCGCCGCCAGGGTTTTGATCAGAATGGAATCCATTCCCTTACACCTCCGCGTTTTTCAACTTCGATTCTCTCTTTTTTGGGGCCCGCCCCCCTTCTCGCCAGGGGGACGGGCGCGCCGAACGTATATTATAGCGTATTCTGTTGGAAAAAGGAAGCAATTTCTTCTCTTTCGTCCAGATGGACCCGCTGGGTGCCGATCTCCTGCTCGGTCTCATGGCCCTTGCCCGCCAGCAGGATCACGTCCCCCGCCCGTCCCATGGACAGGGCCTGCCGGATGGCGGCCCGCCGGTCCGGCTGCCGGACCCAGGCGGTGAAGCCCGGGGGAAAGCCCGCCGCCACCTGGTCCAGAATGGCTTCCGGGTCTTCCGTGCGGGGGTTGTCGGAGGTGAGGATCACCAGGTCCGCCAGCGCCGCCGCGATCTCTCCCATCACAGGGCGCTTGGTCCGGTCCCGGTCCCCGCCACAGCCGAACAGGCACAGCAGCCGGCACTGGGTCACGTCCCGGGCGGCGGTGAGGACCTTCTCCAGAGCGTCCGGAGTATGGGCGTAGTCGATGAGCACCGTGTAGGGCGCCGGCACCGGCACCACCTCCACCCGGCCCTTGACCCCGGGAATCCGAGCCAGGGCCCCGGCCGCCTGATCCATGGGCAGCCCCAGGGCCAGGCAGCAGGCCAGGACCCCCAGGGCGTTGTAAACAGTAAAGCGGCCGGGAATGGACAGGGTCACCGGACAACTGCCCTGGGGCCAGTGGACCTGAAAGGACACCCGGTCGGGGTACAGCCGGATCTCCCGGGCCAGTACCTGGGCCTGGCCCTGGGTCTCCCCAAAGGTCACCGCCTGGCAGGGCGCTGTCTGGGCAAACTGCCGTCCCGCCCCGTCGTCCAGGTTAAAAATGCCCGTCTGACACTGCTGGAACAGCAGGCCCTTGGCCTTGCGATAGGCCTCCATGGTCCCGTGAAAATCCAAGTGGTCCCGGGTGAGGTTGGTGAAAATCCCCGCCTGGAACCACAGCCCCGCCGTCCGGCGCAGGGCCAGGGCGTGGGAGGAAACCTCCATCACCACATGGGTGCACCCCGCCTCCTCCATCCGGGCCAGCAGGCTCTGGAGGGTATAGGCATCCGGCGTGGTCCGCTGGGCGGGGAGGGCCTGCTGGCCAATGAGGTTCTGGTTGGTGCCGATGAGACCCACCTTGGTCTGGCAGACCGCCTCCAGCACCCCTTTCAGCAGATATGTGGTGGTGGTCTTTCCATTGGTGCCGGTGACCCCCACCAGGGTCATCCGGTCCCCCGGGCGGCCAAACCAGTTGGCGGCCATCTGACCAAAGGCCCCCCGGGGATCAGAGGTCAGCAGCCAGGGGCCGGGACGGTCCGGGGGCTGGGCGCAGAGCACCGCCGCCGCCCCCCGGTCCAGCGCCTCCTGGATAAACTGGGTTCCGTCTGTCTTCTCCCCCCGGAAGGCGGCAAAGAGGCCGCCGGGGGAAACCGTTCTGCTGTCGCAGGTGAGAGAAGTAATTTCCACGTCCCGACCAATCTGGTCTGTCAGGGCGATGCCCCGGATAAGCCGGGATAACAGCAAGGGTCCACCTCCATGGCGCGCGGTCCCCCGGCCTTCCCGGCGGAAGGACCCAGGGGACCTGGGCGGAAATCGTCCCTTTCACATCCTTGGCCGACGGCCGGGCTACTCCTCCTCTTCCTTGGGGGCCCAGCCGCCGCCGGTGGTCACCCCGTTGTCCGGGGCGGTGTCATCGGTAAATTTCACTTCCACGGCGGTCCCCACATCCAGGACGGTCCCGGCGTTCACCGACTGGCTGAACACCTTGCCGCTCTCCCCGGTGCCGGTGGCCTCCAGATAGAGTCCCACCTTTTCCAGGGCCGCCTTGGCCTCGTCGTAGGTCATGCCGGACAGATCGGGCATCTCCACCGTCGTCTCGGGCTTCTCCTCCCCCAGGTAGAGCACCGTGGAGCTCCCCTTGGGCACCGAGCTGCCCGCCGTGGGCATCTGGTCGGTGACCACAGCCCCCTCCCCGGACAGGCGCACGTTCAAGCCCAGATTGTTCAGGGCAGTGCGGGCCTCCTCCGGGGTCTTGCCCACCAGGTGGGGAATGGTGACGCCGTTGGCGTTGACGTCGCTGCCGGATTTCTCATAGCCCAGGTAGTCCAGGATATTGGCGATGAGCTCACCGGCCATGGGGGCGGCCATGTTGCCGCCGCTGATGTAAATCCCATCTGCGGTGGTGTTCTCTCCGGGGGCCGCGGGCTGGGGCCAGTCATAGCCCAGCAGGACAATGACCTCCGGGTCATCCGCCGGGGCGAAGCCCAGGAAGGAGACAATGATGTGGTCCTTGCTGTCCAGGGTCTGGGAGGAACCGGTCTTACCGCCGATGTGGTAGCCCTCCACCTTGGCGTTCTTGCCGGTGCCGCCGGGATCATTGACCACGCTCTCCATATAGGAGCGCACCAGGTCCGAGGTCTCCTGGCTGATGACCTGCCGGACCTCCTTGGGCTCGTGATAGCTGACCACATTGCCCTCGGCATCGGTGACCGACTGGACCAGGTAGGGCTCCAGCAGATGGCCGCCGTTGATCACCGCGGACAGGGCGGTAATGAGATGGATGGGCGTGGTGGTAAACCGCTGGCCGAAGGACGCGGTGGCCAGCTGGGTAACGCCGGAGGGGCTGACAAAGAGCTCCTTGTCCCAGAACGTGCTCTTCTCTTCGCTGGGCAGCTCAATGCCGGTCTTGCTGGTAAAGCCGAAGTTCTCCCAGTATTCATAGAACTTCTCTGCCCCCAGCTTCTCACCAATGCTGATCAGCGCCGGGTTGCAGGAGTTCATCACGGCCTTCCTCAGGGTTTGAGTGCCGTGGCCGCTCCGGGCCGAGCAGCGGATGGTCCAGTTGTCAATGGTTCTGGCACCCGTACAGTAAAAGGTATCTCCATCGTGGATGGCACCTTCCTCCAACGCGGCGGCCACCACCACAGGCTTGAAGGTGGACCCGGGCTCATAGGACAGCCGCATGTTCTTATTGGCCCACTGCTGGAGCTGGGCGTCACTCAGTGCCTTGGCGTACTCCTCCTCGCTGACGGTGGGGTCGTTTTTCAGCTCCTCCAGCTTGGCCGCCTGGGTGGCGTCCACAATGCTGTTGGGGTCGTTGAGGTCATAGTCCGGCGAGCTGGCCATGGCCAGCACCGCCCCGGTGTCCGGGTCCATCACCAGGCAGAAGCCGCCGTTGGTGACATCAAACTTTTGAATGCCCTCCTCCAGCGTCTTCTCTGCGTACATCTGGATGGTGGCGTCAATGGTGGTGTGGACGTTGTAGCCGTCCACCGCGTCGGTATAGCTGGAGTAGGCCGAGGGCATCTCCGTTCCCGAGGCGTTTTTGGCGGTGATGATCTTCCCGTCCTGGCCCGCCAGGTCCAGGTTGTACAGGGCCTCCAGGCCATACGCGCCCTCGTTGGCCTTGTTGACAAAGCCGATGACCTGGGAGGCCATGGTGGAGTAGGGATAGTAGCGTTTGGAGTCGGCGGTCAGGTAGAGGCATCCCTCCAGATCGTTCTCGTCAATAAAGGCACGGATCTGGTCGGCCACGTCGTCCTCCACCTTTTCCGCCAGCACCTCGTAGGCTGACTTGGTCTTCTTCAGCCGGGCCATGACATCCTCCCGGTCCAGGCCCAGAATCTCAGACATCTCGTCGGCAATGAGATCATAGGTGGCCTGCACCTTGGTCTCCTTCTCCGCCTCTATGGCGGTTTCGGAGCGGGCATTGCCAAACTCGTCCTTTTCGTCCACCTTCACCGTGGCCAGCACGTCCCGGGGAGAGAGGATGACATTCTGCACCGAGCCGCTGATGGCCAAGATATCCCCGTTGGCATCGTAGATGGTGCCCCGGTTGGCCGTGGAGGAAATCTCCCTGGTCTGCTGGGTGATGGCCTTATTCTCCAGCTTCTCATGCTGCACCACCTGGAGCTGCCAGAGCTTGCAAAAGAGGATGCCAAAGGTGAGGACCCCAAAAATGCCGCTGAGCACCAGGATCCGCTGCATGCCCTTCCCCTCCAGCCGGCGCCAGGAATGGGAGGGGCCGCCTTGGTTTGTTGTCTTTCGTCTCAAAGCCATTGTTCGGTTCCACCTGCTTTCTGTTTTGGTCGATGGCAATATGAGGGCGTAAGAAATCGGTTTCTCACGCCCTCATGCTTTCTTTCCTAATCTTATGTATTCCACGCTCAGAAATATTCCTTCACCGCGGAGACAAGGTTCTTTGCAAAGGACATGATCTGCTGGGCAAGGTCCGAGCCCTGGTGATACTCCACCGTGTCGGGCTCCGAGAGCTCCAGCGTATAGGTCTGCCAGCTCTGGACTTTCATCATCTCTCCGCTGGCAAGCATCTGCCTCTCAATCTCCTGCAGGTCATAGGCCAGCTCATACTGGGCCTTCAGCTGCGTCTCCTCCGACTGGAGCTCGCTGAGTTCATTGCGGAGCTCCACCACCTTGTCATTGACCACCACCAACTGGGCATAGCTGGCCAACGTGATAACCACCACCAGGGCCACCGTCAGAATGGCCAGGATCGCCCCCGGAACGGTCCACCGGGCCCCCTTGGTCAAGAGGGCGGCACCGTTTTTAACCACGGGATGCTGCGTTTCCTTGGTCTCCTTTTTCCCTTTGGTTTCCTTTTTCCGAAACTTCTTCTTTTGGGCCGGCGCCTCCGGCGCGGCCATTTTCAGGGCTCCGGTGCCGTCGTAGGCCACGGCGCCCTGGGTTTGTTTGCCTGTCACGATTTGCTCCACCTCATCTGGTCGATTTCCTCGGGTTTACCCTTCCAGCTTCTCCGCCACGCGCAGTTTGGCGCTCCGGGCCCGGGGATTCTCCTCCTGTTCTGCCTGGCTGGGCAGGATGGGCTTCCGGTTCACCAGCCGGACCAGGGGCCGTTTGCCGCAGACGCACACCGGGAAAGAGGGGGGACAGTCGCATCCCTTGGCCGCGGCGGCCAGCTCACTCTTGACAATCCGGTCCTCCAGGGAGTGAAAGGAGATCACCGCCAGCCGTCCCCCGGTCTTCAGCCGGGGAATGGCGGCCTGGAGCATCCGGGAGATGGCGGTCAGCTCGTCGTTGACCGCGATCCGGATGCCCTGAAAACTCCGTTTGGCCGGATGCTGCTTCTCCCGCAGGGCGGCTGCCGGCAGGGCGCCCCGGATGATCTCCACCAGGGCGCCGGTGGTCTCAATGGGACCTGCCGCCCGGGCCCGCTCGATGGCGGCGGCAATGGCGGCGGCGTACCGCTCCTCCCCATACTGGGCAAGGACCCGCCGCAGCTCCTGCCGGGGCCACTGGTTGACCACCGTCCAGGCAGTCAGGGTCTCCCCCTGATCCATCCGCATGTCCAGGGGGGCGTCCGCCTGATAGGAAAAGCCCCGGGCCGGGTCATCCAGCTGGGGGGAGGACACCCCCAGGTCAAAGAGCATCCCGTCCACCCGCTCCACCCCGGCCCCGTCCAGCAGGGCCGCCAGGTCCCCAAAATTACCGTGGAGGAAGGTGATCTGCCCGGCCCAGGGGGCCAGGCGGGCCCGCCCCTCCTCCAGGGCCTGGCTGTCCCGGTCGATACAGAGCAGGCGACCGCCGGCGGTCAGTCCCCTGACAATCGCCTCCGAATGCCCGCCCCGGCCCAAGGTGCCGTCTACATAGACCCCATCCGGGCGGATGGCCAGCCCCTGGATGGCCTCCTCCAGCAGAACCGGCCGGTGTGTGTATGCTCCACTCATTGATGCAAAAGCTCCTCAGAGGGCAGGGCCCTCAGTGAATTCATAAGATCAGGAAAGAACTCGTCTTCTTTCCCCAACCCGGCCATTTTAGGCCGGCATTGGTTCCTTCATTATAGAGGGGTTGCCTGTAAAAAGCAACTGTTTTTTGGGAGGCGCTGTTTTTTCTCCCTTTTGACCGGACCCCGATCCGGGCTTGTCATCGCGGCGTTATCTTGGTATGATAGAGATACTAAAATAGTAATATGGTATGTTTTTCCCTCCCACGCTCTGTACTGAAAGGACTGCTTATGACCCATCTGCTGCTTCTCTCCGCCCTTGTCATCCTGGCCTGCGTGCTGTGCAACAAGCTCTCCAGCAAGTTGGGGGTGCCCACCTTGCTGGCCTTCATTCTGCTGGGCATGTTCTTCGGCTCGGACGGGGTGGTCAAGATTCCCTTTGACAACTACGGTCTGGCCCAAAACATCTGCTCCTTTGCCCTCATCTTCATCATGTTCTACGGCGGCTTCGGCACCAACTGGAGCCAGGCCAAGCCTGTGGCGGGGAAGGCCGCCATTCTCTCCTCCTTCGGGACCGCCTTCACCGCGGGGCTGGTGGGGCTGTTCTGCTGGGCGGTCCTGTCCCTTCCCACTTTGGAGAGCTTCCTGCTGGGCGCGGTCATCGCCTCCACCGACGCCGCCTCGGTGTTCTCCATCCTCCGCTCCAAGCGGCTGAACCTTCGGGACCACACCGCCTCCCTGCTGGAGGTGGAGAGCGGCAGCAACGACCCCTTCTCCTACATGCTCACCCTCATTCTTCTCACCCTGATGACAGGGGAGATTTCCGCCCCAGCCGTTGTCTATCAGATCTTCGCCCAGCTGGTCTACGGCGGCGCCCTGGGGGTGGGGGTTGCCCTGGCGGCCCGGGCCTTTCTCCGCCGCTTTCGGTTTGCCTCAGAGGGGTTCGACGCCATTTTCCTGGTGGCGGTGGCCCTGCTGTCCTATGTCGTCCCCACCCTGCTGGAGGGCAACGGCTACCTGAGCGTATACATCACCGGCATCCTCCTGGGCAACAGCCAGTTGGAGAACAAGAAAGCCCTGGTCAACTTCTTTGACGGGGCCACAGGGCTCATGCAAATGCTCCTGTTCTTCCTGCTGGGGCTGCTCTCTTTCCCCTCCCAGCTGCCCGCCATCGCCCCCACAGCCCTGGCCGTGGCCCTCTTCCTCACTTTTGTGGCCCGGCCGGCGGTGGTCTTTCTGCTGATGGCCCCCTTCCGCAGCAGCCCCCGTCAGATGGCCCTGGTCGCCTGGTCGGGGATGCGGGGGGCGGCCTCCATCGTGTTCTCCATTCTGGCCATTACCAGTCCCGCCGTCACCAATCTGGACCTCTACCACATTGTCTTCTTCATCGTCCTCTTTTCCATCCTGGTCCAGGGCACCCTTATCCCCGTGGTGGCCAAAAAGCTGAACATGACCGACCAGGAGGCCAACGTCTTGAAAACCTTCACCGACTACACCGATGAGGTACCCGTCCAGTTTCTCCAGTGTACCCTGCCGCCGGATCACCCCTGGGCGGGGCAGGCCCTGCACACCCTCTCCCTGCCCCCGGACTGTCTGCTGGTCCTCCTCCTCCGCCGGGGCCAGCAGTGGGTCCCCCACGGCAGCACCGTTCTGGAGCCGGGGGATACCCTGATCCTCAGCGGCCGGGCCGGCGGGGCCATCCAGGGGGTCCGCCTTTACGAGCGCACCCTGGAGACAGGAGACCCCTGGCTGGACCGCCCCCTGTCCACCCTGTCCACAGGCACCCGTCTGATCATCCTGGTCCGCCGGGGCGGAGACGTGCTCATCCCCAAGGGGGACACCGTTCTCCTCGCCGGAGACACCCTGGTCATCAACGACAGCGGGGTTCTCCCGCCGGAACTCTGATTCCCCCAGGCGCAAAAAAAGAGACCACCCATGGGTGGTCTCTTTTCACAGCTCAATCCTCGTCCTCATCGGCCTCGGCGTCATACATGGCCCGGCGGGGTGCCGGCTGGCTCCGGGGGGCGGGCCCGCCGGAGGCGGCGCTCAGGGCGGAACGGAACTTGGCCCGGGAGTGCTTCACCTCGTCGTAGGCGTCGGCCACGGCCTCCTCCATGCGGCGCAGGGTATCCTCACAGTACTCGCTGGCGGCGGCCTTGAGCATCCGGCACTGCTCCTCCGCATCGGAAAGGATCTCATCCGCCTTCTTCTCTGCCTCCCGCACAATGGCGTCCTCGTTCACCAGCCGCTTGGCGTAGTCCTCCGCCTGCTGGCGCAGGCTGTCGGCCTCCCGCTTGGCGGAGGCGATATAGTCGTTCCGGTTGGCCACCAGGTCCTTGGCCCGCTTGATCTCCACCGGCAGTTCCGCCTTCACATCGTCAATCATGTCCAGGACCCGGTCCCGTTCAATGACGCACCGGTCGTTGTTGAGAGGGGCGTTTTTCGCCTCCTCAATTTCCGTATATAAAAGGTCCAGTAATTCCTCAACGCTGCCTGCCATCGCACTCATCGCTCCTTATTTCCAGTTTATTTTTGACGTCATCAATGATTTCCCGGGGCAAAAACTCGTCCAGGTTGGCATGGTACCGGGCCAGTTCCTTGGCCACTGAGGAACTGAGATACGTGTACTTTTCGCTGGAGGGAAAGAAGACCGTGTCCAGATCGGGGTTTATCTTGCTGTTGATCATCGCCATCTGGACTTCCTGCTCAAAGTCGGACACTGCCCGCAGGCCCTTGACCAGGACCCGGGCGCCCTTCGCCTTGGCATACTCTGCCACAAGACCGTAGTTTACGTCAAACTCCACGTTGCTCACCTGAATGCTCTTTCGCATCAGGTCAATTCGTTCCTCCGGGGTAAACAGGCCGCCATTCTTCTCTGAGTTGACCATGACACAGACAATGACCTTGTCAAAGGCCACCGCCGCCCGTTTGATGATGTTGATGTGTCCCAGGGTGACCGGGTCAAAGCTGCCAGGGTAGATTGCGGTCTTCATAGCATGTTGTCCTTTCCGTCTTCCGCCTTGGGGCCGGGATTCAATCGGCTTGGCGCCGGTACAGGGCGGTTCGGATTTTCCCATACCGGTACTCTTTTTGGAGCCGATAGGGTGCCCGTACCGCCGGCCAGCCCACAGTCGACCCATTTTCGCAAACTATTATACCATTTTCGGACACAATGTCAATCGTTGTGATGGTTTCCAACGCCTTTTCCAGCATCCCGCTGCCGTAGGGCGGGTCCAGAAAGATCACATCAAAGGTCTCCCGGCATCGGGTGAGAAAGGCCAGATAGTCCCCCTGGACCACCGTAGCCCGGTCGGAAAAGCCGGTCAGGGACAGGTTCTCCCGGATGATCCCCACCGCCTCCTTCCGCAGGTCCACAAAGGTGGCATGGGCCGCGCCCCGGGACAGGGCCTCAATCCCCATCTGCCCTGTGCCGCCGAAGAGGTCCAGCACCCGCCGGCCCTCAAGTTCAAATTGAATGCTGGAGAAAATCCCCTCCTTCACCCGGTCTGCGGTGGGACGGGTCTCCAGCCCCACGGGCTCCTTCAGCCGCCGGCCCCGGGCCGTGCCTGTGATGACGCGCATGTCGTTTCCTCCTCTTTGGTTCTGAACTGTTCATAGACCGCCCGGGCCGCCGCCTTGGGGAGAACTTCCTCCAGGGCCGGCAGGTCCGCCTGACGGATGGCCTTCACGCTGCCGAAGGCCTTCAGCAGCTTTTTCCGCCGGGCCTCCCCGATGCCGGGGATGCGCTCCAGGGTGGAGCCCAGGCCGCTCTTGGTATGTCGTTTGTGGTGGAAGCCCACCGCAGACCGGTGGGTCTCCTCCTGAATCTGCCCAATGAAGGCAAACAGCGCCGGCACCGCCTGAATCCCGATCTCCCGCCCGTCGGGGGTTACCAGGGCCCGGGTCCGGTGCCGGTCGTCCTTGACCATGCCGAAGACGGGGATGTCCAGGCCGTACCGGGTCAGTGCCTGAAGGGCCACCGCCGCATGGGCCTCTCCCCCGTCGATGAGCAGCAGGTCCGGGCGGCTGGCAAAGGTCTCATCCCCCTCCTTCTCATGGCGGAAGCGGCGGGTGATGACCTGGTCCATGGAGGCATAGTCGTCCGGCCCGTCCAGGTCCCGCAGGGCAAAGTACCGGTAGGCCCCCTTTCGGGGCCGCCCCTGCTCAAAAACCGTCATGGCCGCCACAATGTCTGCCGCCCCGGTGTTGGAGATGTCATAGGCCTCAATCCGCCGGGGAGGCCCGGGCAGCTCCAGCAGCTGGGCCAGGAGGGTGAGGATTTTGGCTGTCCGCTCCTCCCGGGTGGTCAGGCGCTCGCACTCGGTCCGGGCATTCTCCTGGGCCATGCGGATCAGGTCGGCCTTGGCCCCCCGCTGGGGGGTCACCAGCTCCACCTTCCGCCCGGCCTGGTGGGAGAGCAGCCGCCCCAGGTCCGCCGCTCCCTCCACGGCCTCCGGCAGGAGAATCTGCCGGGGCAGCAGGCCCCGGGGGGTATAATACTGGACCAGAAAGGCGGACAAGATTTCCTCCGCCGGCTCCCCCGCCGTGGGAAAGACCTCCAGGTCCCGGCCGGTGAGCTCCCCCTCCTGGAAGTGGAGCACCGCCACCCCGCTGCGGACCTCCCCCATGTAGAGGCCCAGCACATCGGTGTCGGCCAGGTAGCCCGCCACCACCTTCTGGCGCTTGCCCAGCAGGGTGATGGCCCGGAGACGGTCCCGGAGGGCGGCGGCCTTCTCAAACTCCAGGGCCTCCGCCGCTTCCTCCATCTGGCCCTTCAGCTCCTTCTCCACCTCGCCAAACTTTCCCTCCAGCAGCCGCACCGCCTGTTCGATGGCCTGCTGGTGCTGGCTTCGCGGGACCTCCTTCCGGCAGTAGCCGTCACACTGGCCCATGTGGTAGTTGAGGCAGGGCCGCTCCTTTCCCTGGTCCCGGGGAAACACCTTCCCGCAGGCCGGAAGCTTCAGGGCGGTCCGCAGGGCGTCCAGAATGGACTGGGTGTCGTGGCGTCCCCCAAAGGGCCCAAAATACCGGGCGCCGTCGTCGGCCATCCGCCCCTGGATGGAGAAACGGGGATAGGCCTCCTTCACCGACAGCCGGATATAGGGATAGCCTTTGTCATCCTTCAGCAAAATATTATACCGGGGCTTGTGCCGCTTGATGAGGGAATTCTCCAGCACCAGGGCCTCAAACTCCGACCCGGCCACAATGGTGTCAAAGTGGTCGATCTGGGCCACCATGGCCCGGGTCTTCTCCGTGTGGGCCGCCTGGTCGTGGAAGTATTGGCTCACCCGGTTCTTCAGGGCCTTGGCCTTTCCCACATAGATCACAGTGCCCTCCCGGTCCATCATCAGATAGACCCCGGGCTTGAGGGGCAGGCTCAGCGCCTTCTCTTTCAGTTGGTCAAAGGTCATCCGCTCCCTCCTCTCTCCGACCCATGGGAGTAAAAAAAGCGCCGCGTCCGCGGCGCTTTTTGCTTTGCTGTGTCAGCTCAGTCAGCGAAGTCAGAGCTAATGAGCTCCACCAGGGCGTCCACGGCGTCCTTCTCATCGGTGCCGTCGGCAATGAGGTCGATGGTGCTGCCCTTGATGATGCCCAGGGAGAGGACACCGAGCAGACTTTTGGCGTTGACCCTCTGCTCGTCCTTCTCCACCCAAATGGTGCTCTTGAATTCGTTTGCCTTCTGAATAAAGAAGGTAGCAGGTCTCGCGTGAAGGCCGACCTGATTATTGACAGTTGCCTGCTTGATATACATAATAGTCCCTCCCGAATTCTTTCCCTAAAATGCTACCATAAGAATAGCAAATTTCCCGGTGTCCGTCAATGCCAATTTTCATGGCATTCCACGGAATTTACACGCTTTTTTTGTCTTTTTCCCTTATAGTTTTCCCTGGAGCGCCGGGATTCTCCCCGGCAGACCGGGAATCTCACTTGAGCGCCACAATGGTGACGCCGTCCTCCCCCTCGCCGTACCGGCCCAGGCGGAAGGAGGCCACCCCTTTGCACCGTTTCAGATAGGTGTGCACGGCCTTCCGCACCGCCCCGGTTCCCTTGCCGTGGATGACGGTGACCTGGGTGAGGTTGCCCATGATGGCCCGGTCCAGGAACTGGCTGAGGGTCATCTCCGCCTCGTCGGTGGTCATGCCCCGCAGGTCCACCTCGGCCTTGGCGCCCAGGCTGCGCAGCTTGTGCTCGGTGCGCTGGATGTACTGGCGGGCGGCCTTTTGTGTCTGGGTCTCCCCCTCCACCACCCGGACCTCCTCCTGCTTGGCGGTGATCCGCAGGATGCCCGCCTGGAGCTGGAGCACCCCGTCCTTGTTCACCGACAGGACGGTGCCCTGGGTGCCTGTTTTCAGGATGGTCACCGTGTCCCCCTTCTGGGCAGGGCGGAGCATGGGCGGGGGCGCCGCTTTCTCCCGGACGCCCAATTTGTCCTCCGCCTCGTTGAGCCGGTGGCGCAGGCCGGCCCGCTGGTCGTTGACCGCCTGCCAATCCTGTTCCTTCTGGGCCTTTTTCCGCATGTCTCCCAGCTCCCGGAAGACTTCGTCGGCGGTGCGCCGGGCCTCGTCCAGGATGGCGCGGGCCTCCGCCTTGGCCCGGGCCTCGTTTTTCTCCTTTTCCTTTTGCAGGCTGTCCCGGTATTCCTGGGCCTTGGCAGCGGCCAGCTCCATCTCCAGCCGGAGCTGGGCGGCCTGGCGCTGCTCCTTCTCCATCTCCTGGCGCTGCTGGTCCAGCTTGGTGAGCACATCCTCAAAGCGGACGTTCTCGGCGCTCACCCGGGCGGCGGCCTGCTGGATGATCTCCTGGGGCAGGCCCAGACGCTGGGAGATGGCAAAGGCGTTGGACTTGCCGGGAATGCCCACCAGCAGCCGGTAGGTGGGGGCCAGGGTCTCCACATCAAACTCACAGGAGGCATTCTCCACCCCCGGGGTGGTCATGGCGTACACCTTCAGCTCAGCATAGTGGGTGGTGGCCGCCACCAAGGCCCCCAGGCTCCGGGCGTGCTCAATGATGGCCGCGGCCAGGGCCGCCCCCTCCACCGGGTCGGTGCCGCCCCCCAGCTCGTCAAAGAGCACCAGGGTCTCTCCGTCGGTCTCGGCCAGCATACCCACGATGTTGCTCATGTGGGAGGAGAAGGTGGACAGGGACTGGGCAATGGACTGCTCATCCCCAATGTCCGCCAGCACCCGCTGGCAGACCCGGATGGTGCTCCCGTCCCCGGCGGGGATGTGCAGGCCGCACTGGGCCATGAGGGTGAGCAGACCGATGGTCTTCAGGGTCACCGTCTTGCCGCCGGTGTTGGGTCCGGTGATGACCAGCGTGTCAAACTTCTCCCCCAGGGACAGATCATTGGCCACCGCCGTCTTGGGGGGCAGCAGGGGGTGCCGGGCCCGGCGCAGGCAGAGGCTTTTGGCGGACAGCCCCGGCTCCATGGCCCCCATCCGCGCGGAGAGCTTGCCCCGGGCAAAGATGCTGTCCAGGCGGATGAGCAGGTCATAGTTCAGGGTGATGTCCTCCCGGAAGGAGGCGGCCTCCGCCGACAGCTCCGCCAGAATGCGGTCGATCTCCTTCTCCTCCTTGGCCTGGAGCTCCCGGAGCTCGTTGTTGGCCTTCACCACCCCCATGGGCTCGATGAAAAAGGTGGAGCCCGACCCGGACAGGTCGTGGACCAGGCCGGGGATCTCGTTCTTAAACTCCGACTTCACCGGCACCACATACCGGCCGGACCGCTGGGTGATGATGCTCTCCTGGAGGTACTTGGCCTGGGAGGAGGAGATGATCTTCTGCAAAATATCCCGGACCTTACTCTCCGTGGCCCGGATATGCCGGCGGATGGAGGCCAGCTCCGGGCTGGCCGAGTCCGCCAGCTCCCCGTCCCCTACAATGGAGCCGGTGATCTTGTCCTCCAAAAACCGGTTGGGGTGCAGGGAATGGAAGAGGACGTCAATGGGGCTTTTCTCCTCCCCGTCGCTCTCCCCGTACTCCTTGGCCGACCGGGCGGCGGCCAGCACCCCGGCGATGTCCAGCAGCTCCCGGGTGTTCAGGCTTCCCCCCATGTCCGCCCGCTGGAGGGAGCCGGCCACCGGCTTGACCCCGGAAAAAGAGGGACTGCCCCGCAGCACCATTTTATTCACTGCCGCCGTGGTCTCCTGTAGACGCAGGGCCACCTCCGCCGGGTCGGTCTCCGGCCGCAGCCGGCGGGCCCGCTCCTTGCCCTCCTCCGTGACCGCCTGGTCAGCCAGCAGGCTGAGCACCCGGGGCAGCTCCAGGGTTTCCATGGATTTTTCAAACAGATCTGTCATGGGCTCGCTCCCTCTCTTCTCTCTCGGTTGGGGCGTTTGGGCGGGGCACGGTGTAGACCATCACCCGCTCCCCCTTGGTGTCAAGTTCCCCGTTGAAGGCAAACCCGAGCTTCTCATACAGACGGATCGCCCCCTGGTTGTCGTCGTATACGCTCAGGAAAACCCGGTCCTTTCCATACTCCTTGGGCAGGCGCTCCAGCAGGGCGGCCACCGCCCCCGCGCCATAGCCCCGCCCCTGATAGGCCCGGTCGATCAGCAGCCGGTCCAGCCACAGCTGCCCCTCCGGTTCCGGCTGGGCAAAGCATCCATACATGGCAAACCCCACCACCGTCGGCCCATCGTAGATGCCCACGGTTCTCCATTCCCGGGTCTGCTCTGCCTCGGCCAGGCATTCCGGGACACTTTCAATATAGGAACGCTGTTCCGGGAAGAGCTGGAGGTTCTCCACCTCTCTCCGGTTTTCCTCGGTAATCGGTACAAAGTGCAGCGGCACAGTTTCTCCTCCTTATCCGCGGCCCGCCTCCGGCAGGCTTCGCTCCAGCTGCTTATAGTAATCCAATGTGCGGAACCCCCGCTCCTGCTGGGTCATCAGAAAGGCCTCCGTGGCCTGCCCCAGCCGCCGGAGGCTCTCCTCCGCCAGGGCAAAGGAGAAGAGCTTCTTGGGCGGGCCCGAGACAATGTACCGGGCCGCCGCCAGGGCCCCCGGGGACAGGGGCATGGACACCCCGCCCCCCAGCCGCCCCCGGCAGGCGGCGCAGCAGAGCACCCCCTGGGAGAGGTGCAGCCGGGCCCGGAGGGGCTCCGGCGCGCCACAGACCGCGCAGGCGTCCAGCAGCGGCTCATATCCGGTGAGGCAGAGCAGCCGGAGTTCAAAGACCGCCTTCACCAGAGCCCGGGGCTTTTTCAAGGTGTCCAACGCGTAGAGGCAGTTGAGCAGCAGGGAGAGCAGCTCCGGGCAGGTCTCTCCCTCCTGGGCGGAGGCCTCCGCCACCTCGGCAAAATAGGAGGCCAGGGCCAGGGTCTCCAGGTCCTGGCGCACCGACCAGAACTGTTCCAGGGGGTCGGCCTCGGTGAGGGTGGTAAACTCCCCCCGCTCGGACAGGGTGAGCTCAGAGTACACCAGCAGCTGGCTGGCCGCGGTAAGCTTGCTGTTCTTCCGCCGGCAGCCCCGGGCCTTCACCGTGCGCTTGCCCCAGTCCCGGGTGAGGACGGTGAGAATCTTGTCCGCCTCTTTATAGTTGGTCTCCCGCAGGACGATTCCCTGGGTGGTCAGGCGCATGGTCTCTCCCTCTCTCCGCCGCTTGTTTCGCCTCCTGCCGCGCCCGACGCCGGGCCAGGCAGTAGATCTCAGGCAGGCCCGTCTGCAAAAACAGGGCCCACAATTCTTTGGATGTCATGGCCATCTCCTCCTGTCTTGGCGTTCTTTGGTTAGCTTGGCAGGGGGAGGGCTGTTTTATCATCGGTAAATTTCGGTTTTTCCAGACAGGCACCTGGCTGGGGGCGTTGTCATCTTTCTCCTGCGCCGTTGGAACGGCGGGAACTTGGCCCTCCCGGGCGGGG
>QFCE01001832.1_pt1 | contig 75378 bp, 60 predicted proteins | sample 5346091 | NCBI WGS metagenome assembly QFCE01 (sample SAMN09062252, study PRJNA434731) | Human gut metagenome, whole genome shotgun sequencing project. | isolation source: stool timepoint A chromium assembly | host: Homo sapiens | collected 2015
ACTATAAAGAGTTAAAGGAACGAATGGAAAAGTTTGGACTGGAGCTGGAAAGTAGTAAAAGCAGACTGATTGAATTTGGGAGATTTGCAGAGCAGAATCGTAGAGCAAGAGGAGACTGTAAGCCTGAAACATTTGATTTTCTAGGGTTTACCTTCTACTGTAGCAAAACTCGAAAGGGAGGTTTCGTGCCAAAGGTACAGACTTCAAGAAAGAAGTTTGAGCAAAAGGTTAGAGCATACAAGAACTGGATTTACGATAATCGAAATCGACCAATGCGAGAAATAATTAAAGAGTTGAACGTAAAACTAATTGGACACTATCGGTATTATGGTGTTACATGGAATTTTCGGAAGATAACAACATTCTTGCATAGAGTACAACAGTTTCTATTCAAAGCCATGAATCGGAGAGGTTGTAGACGGGCATACACATGGAATGGATTTGTGGAAATGCTCAAGTATTACCCGCTAGCAAAACCTAAAACGTACTATTGTTTATATTAAAGCGAATGTTACTATGAGGAGCCGTATGCGGGAAAGCCGCACGTACGGATCTGAGAGGGGCTAAGATTGAGAGGTCTTAGTCTACTCGACTGTAGAATTCAAAAATTTAATATGAAATGTGAGATAGAGCGTATGGAAATAATCTATATGTTCTATTTTTTTTGCCTTTTTGAAAAAAGTGATTAAAAAACTATTGACATTTTGTTACTGGCAAGACTGCGAAGTCAATTTTGATTTCTGTTGGTGTCCGTCTGGCAGCGTTCAATCTGAAACAGATCGCCAATCTGACCTGTACAGACGAACTGGACTTATACAGTATCGGGGAGAAAAAAGTGGCACTGTTTTGCTGTATTCCAGATGCGGACACCAGTATGAATTATCTGGTCGGCATGATTTACAGCAATCTGTTTCAGACACTGTATTATGTGGTAGACCGGAAGTACGGAGGAAGGCTTCTGATTCCGGTACACTGCATTATGGATGAATGGCCAAACGTAGCATTGCCGGATGACTTTGACAAGATTCTGGCAACCATGCGTTCCAGAGGGATTTCCTGCAGTATCATCATCCAGAACATTGCACAGATGAAAGTGGTTCTTTGGACATTATCATGATAATAAGAATATTGGACCGAGAGAAATACTGATATATGAACAGATTATTCGGATACTGTGAGAAATTATGATTCATGAAAACTAAATGTAAATCGAAAACTATTTGGCTAAACTTTATATAATAATTGAAAAAACAGCTGACTTGCAATAAAAAATTTTACAACCAGCTGTTTATTTATCACCTTTTTCAATTTTAACTACTGCTTCTATAGGACAATCTAAAATAACACAAATATCATGTAGAGTATTCATGGTAACACTTTTGTTTTTCCTAAGAGCATCTAATGTTCCGGTGCTTATATGGTAGGTTTTGATTAATTCATATTGAGAAATCCCCTTATCTTTTAATGTCTGCCATAATGGGGTGTAGGTAAACAAATGTATCACCTCTTTCATGCGTGTTCTATATTTAATTATAGGGTTTTCAATTACCTTACATATTGCCGAATATTCGACTATAATAAACATAACAAGAGAGCAAAGATTAGATACAATGTAGTTCAAATATGGAGAAAGATATGGAAAAGTGTGCAGAACAGCAAAGGCTGTTATTCCTTGGTATGTGTAGTTTGGAAGACCGAAAGAGAATTTGTGATGAAAAAATAATGGATTTATATAATTTTGAGCGAATTACTTATTTGCTGGAAGCGTTTGGATTTGAAGAATATAAATTTGTATTTGAAATGAAGTATAAAGATCTGCTACTGAAACTTGCGGATATTGTTGAGCAGAATTTAGTATGTGGAAATTCTATGGATAAATATGTGTTTACAGGATAAATACGAAATAAGAAATGAGTGGCAGCAAGAGTTTGTTAGAAATTTGCCCAATGAAGTAATGAAAAACTGTATTCAGGAGATATTTGATTTGTATGCATAAATGCTAGATTTGTTTCGGCTTAATATATTTGTGTACAGAAAAAGGTATGACATAAAAATAATAAAGGATTATGTGCGAAAATTGGAACCTGGTTCCAATTTTTGTGCTTTATGCCATATTCAAACAGAAGGGAGTGATAATAAGGACTATTTGTTATTCTGGGAACCGAAAAATAAAATGAGATTTTCTATCAGATAGATGTTGAATTTTTAGCTTATCTTGAAAAGAATTTAAAAATTTGTTAAGATGGAACAGGTAAGCAAATAGGTAGTCATCTGTCTGTTAGAAAGAAGAGAAAGGATGGATGAGTATCATGGCTAAAGCCTTAAATGGGAAAGAGTTGGGAAAAGGAATTACTCAACTGAGAAATGGAACCTATTAAGCACGTGTGTATATTAAAGGAAATGACAAACCTATATATGCATCCAGTAAAAGTTTAGAAGAAGTAAAATAAAAGAGAGAAAAAATATTAGAACAATATAATCTGGGATTACAGACTGATGCCAGCAAAAAAACGTTAAATGATTGGTTTGATGAGTGGATGGAGTTATATGTGGTTGGAAAAGTGAAACCTAGGACTGTACAAAACTATATAAGAGAGTATGAAAGATGTAAATCTTATATAGGGCATAAACATATAAAAATGATGAAATATTATACACACCTTGAGGAGAATTTTGTGAATAAAGAATTTGATAAAATACGAGAAAAAATGTAAAATACCTAGAAGTTACAAATGGAAATAACTGAGCCTGCGAGGAAGCAAAGATACGATGGTTTTCTCGTAGGCTGACAGATAAAAAAGAGAATAATTATAACAAACACGCGGATAAATATGCAAAAGGCTATTAGGGAAGAAAGTACGAAAGTTTAGAAAACCGTGTAAAAACCGTGTAGAAAAAAACAGAAAGTGCTGAAACCCTTGTAAAATAAGGAGATTTTGATATGATTGGGGAACTAACACCGATGATGAAGCAATATATGCAGACAAAAGAGGAATACAAGGATTGTATCCTTTTTTACCGCTTAGGAGATTTTTATGAAATGTTCTTCGACGATGCTCTCACAGCATCCAAAGAGCTGGAAATTACTCTGACTGGAAAGAATTGCGGACTGGAGGAACGGGCACCGATGTGCGGAATCCCGTACCATGCAGTTGACAGTTATCTGAACCGTCTGGTATCAAAAGGCTATAAGGTAGCAATCTGCGAGCAGGTAGAAGATCCGAAAACAGCAAAAGGAATTGTAAAACGGGAAGTTATCCGTGTAGTAACACCTGGAACCAACCTGGATACTCAGGGACTGGATGAAACAAAGAACAATTACATTATGTGTATTGTCTATATGGCAGACCGGTACGGACTTTCGGTTGCGGACGTTACAACCGGGGAATATCTGGTGACAGAACTGGATTCCCAGACAAAACTGATGGATGAGCTTTACAAATTTATGCCGTCTGAGATTGTCTGCAATGAAGCATTTTACATGAGTGGACTGGATTTGGATGATCTGAAAAACCGTCTGCATATGGCAATTTATTCACTGGAAGCATGGTATTTTGATGATGCGCTCTGCCGGGAAACTTTGCAGGAACATTTTAAGGTGGCTTCTCTTGAAGGGATTGGACTTTCGGACTATGAATGTGGGATGATCGCGTCCGGTGCGCTTTTAAAGTATCTGGAAGAGACGCAGAAGAATTCCCTGTCTCATATGAGCCGTCTGACACGTTATGCAACGGGTAATTATATGGTTCTGGACAGTGCTACAAGGCGTAATCTGGAATTGGTTGAGACTTTGCGTGAAAAGCAAAAAAGAGGATCCCTTCTGTGGGTACTGGATAAGACAAAGACGGCAATGGGGGCGAGAACCCTTCGGAAATATGTAGAACAGCCGTTGATCGACAAGAAATCCATTGTCAAAAGGCTGGATGCAGTTGCGGAATTGAAGGACAATGCTATTTGCAGAGAAGAAATCCGGGAATATTTGAATCCGGTGTACGATCTGGAGCGTCTGGTCGGGAAAATCACCTATCAGTCAGCAAATCCAAGAGACTTGATTGCATTTCAGAGTTCCCTTTCCATGCTTCCGTCGGTAAAATGCATATTAAAGGATATGGAGAGTGACCTTTTAAAAGAAATTTATGAAGAACTGGATCCGCTGGAAGAACTTTGTGATCTGGTCGGACGGGCGATTCAGGAAGAACCGCCGCTTGCCATGAAAGAAGGCGGAATCATCAAAGACGGTTATAATGAAGAAGTGGATCGTCTTCGAAAAGCAAAATCCGAAGGAAAGAACTGGCTTGCTGATCTGGAGACCAGGGAACGGGAAAAGACCGGGATTAAAAACCTGCGGATCCGTTATAATAAAGTATTCGGTTATTATTTGGAAGTTACCAATTCGTTCAAAGATCTGGTTCCGGATTATTATACAAGAAAGCAGACCCTTGCCAATGCGGAGCGTTATATCATTCCAGAACTGAAAGAGCTGGAAGATACGATTCTGGGAGCAGAGGATAAACTCTGTGCACTGGAATATGAGCTTTACTGTGAGGTGAGAAATACTATCGCAGCAGAGTTGACCAGGATACAGAGAACAGCAAAGGCAGTTGCAAAGCTGGATGTGATAGCTTCTCTTGCACTGGTTGCCGAGCGCAACAACTATGTACGGCCAAAGATCAATGAAAAGGGCGTGATCGACATTCGTGATGGGCGACATCCGGTGGTGGAAAAGATGATCCCGAATGATATGTTTATTGCCAACGATACTTATCTGGATGATAAAAAACAGCGCATTTCCATCATTACCGGACCAAACATGGCTGGAAAATCCACCTATATGCGTCAGGCTGCGCTGATCGTACTGATGGCACAGCTGGGATCCTTTGTGCCGGCGTCTTCAGCAAATATTGGACTTGTGGACCGCATTTTTACCCGTGTGGGAGCGTCAGATGACCTGGCAAGCGGACAGAGCACCTTCATGGTGGAAATGAACGAAGTGGCAAATATTCTGCGAAACGCGACAAGCAAGAGCCTTCTGATCCTGGATGAGATCGGAAGAGGAACCAGTACCTTTGATGGATTGAGTATTGCTTGGGCGGTTGTCGAGTATATCAGCAACAGCAAACTTCTTGGGGCAAAGACCTTATTTGCAACCCATTATCATGAGCTTACCGAGCTGGAAGGCAAGATTAGCAATGTCAACAACTATTGTATTGCGGTCAAGGAAAAAGGTGATGATATCGTATTCCTGCGTAAGATCGTAAAGGGTGGAGCAGACAAGAGTTATGGTATCCAGGTCGCAAAGCTTGCAGGAGTGCCGGATCCGGTCATTAATCGCGCCAAAGAGATCGTAGAAGAGTTGGTGACAGCGGATATTACCGGAAAAGTAAAGGATATTGCGGTACAGGGAAGTGAGACGAAGAAAAAAACGCAGAAGAAGCTGGATGAGGTGGATCTGACACAGTTTTCTCTGTTTGATACCGTAAAAGATGATGATGTGTTAAATGAGTTAAAGGAATTGGATATCAGCCATATGACGCCAATGGATGCCATGAACAAACTGTATCAGCTGCAGAATAAGCTGCGGAACAGATGGTAGGCTGATCCATAAGAGAAAGGAAAGAAGAATCGAATGCCGCATATAGAATTGCTGGATCAGATTACAATTGATAAGATAGCAGCCGGGGAAGTGATTGAACGCCCGGCTTCTGTTGTGAAAGAGCTGGTGGAAAATGCGATTGACGCAGGATCTACAGCGGTGACTGTGGAGATTGAAGAGGGCGGGATTTCTCTAATACGAATTACGGATAATGGTTGTGGGATCGCGAAACAGGACGTGGAAAATGCATTTCTGCGCCATTCGACCAGCAAAATCCGCAGTGCAGAGGATCTGACACATTTGTATTCTCTTGGGTTCCGCGGAGAAGCGTTGTCGAGTATTTCGGCAGTTGCAAGAGTGGAACTGATCACAAAGACAAGAGAAGACGTATTTGGGACAAAATATATCATAGAAGGCGGAAAAGGAAGAACGCCGGAGGAGACCGGAGCGCCGGATGGGACGACCTTTCTGGTGCGTCAGCTATTTTTCAATACACCTGCCAGGCGCAAATTCCTGAAGACGCCGATGACAGAGGCAAGCCATATCAGTGATCTGCTGACCAGACTTGCCCTTTCCCATCCGGATATTTCCTTCCGGTTTATCAACAATGGACAGGTAAAGCTGCATACTTCCGGGAACGGGAAGATGAAAGATGTCATTTACCACATTTACGGACGGGAAATTGCGAACAATCTGATCTCACTGGAATTTGAAAAAGATGGTGTAAGGCTGTCCGGATATCTGGGAAAGCCAGTGATTAACCGTGGAAATCGAAATTTTGAAAATTATTTTGTCAACGGGCGTTATGTAAGGAACAGTATTCTTGCAAAAGCGATTGAAGATGGATACAAAGATTTTACGATGCAGCATCGTTATCCGTTTGTTGCATTCCAGATTGAGATCAATCCGGAAAAAATTGATGTAAATGTGCATCCATCCAAGATGGAACTTAGGTTCAGTAACCAGCAGGGGATTTACAATCTGCTTTATGAGGCGATCAGTAAGGGACTGCATGAGCCGGAGTTGATTCCGGAAGTGGAAATGTCTGAGATCAAAGTACCGGGAATGTCTGAAAAAAGACAGGAAAAGAAAACTGTTATAAGAGATGCGGGGAATCCATATCGGACAGATGGCACTTCACCCAAGATGCGAAAGAGTTCCGTTCAGGAGGGGGCAGAGCGAGCGGAATCCTGGCCGCAGTCAGAGATGCCGTCAGCAGAACTTCAGACACAGATAAGTACAGAAAAGACAGTCTCAACCGGTGACGAAAAGCTGGATTATTTTATGCAGAAGATGAGAGAGCGGGTTTATGCCAGTCATCTTGCAGAAGCAAAAGAAGAGCAAGAGAAGAATATCGGTGCTAAAGAGTCAAAGATGGCTGCATTAGATGAAAATCCGGCTGTAGATATCCAGAATAAAGGAACAGAAAACAGAGCGTATTCTGATAAAAGTAAAGAAAAAACAGAGCGTGATCCAGAAAAAACAGAGTCAAATCTGTTTTTGAAGGATTTGAAAGCAAAAAAAGTAAAACAGTTAGATTTGTTTGAAGAGCAGATTTTAAAGAAAGAGGCAAGACAGGAATACCGGATCATCGGACAGGTCTTTGAAACCTACTGGCTGATCCAGTATCGTGACAGCCTCTATATTATAGACCAGCATGCCGCACATGAAAGAGTCCTTTATGAAAGGACCCTTGCAGGAATGAAGAAGAGAGAGTATACTTCACAATACTTGAGCCCACCGATTATCCTGAGCCTTTCTATGCAGGAGATTGATGTGTTGGAGACATTTAAAGACCGCTTTACGGCAATCGGGTTTGAAATTGAGCCATTTGGTGGTGACGAGTACGCAGTTCGCGCAATTCCGGATAATCTGTTTGGAATCGCCAAAAAGGAACTGCTTCTTGAAATGTTGGATTCCCTGTCGGATGGGTTATCGACCAGTCTGGAACCAGAGCTGATTGATGAGAAGATTGCGTCCATGTCCTGCAAGGCGGCTGTCAAAGGAAATATGAAGCTGTCCTATGCAGAAATGGATGAACTGATCAATGAACTGTTGTCCCTGGATAATCCATATCATTGTCCGCATGGCAGACCAACGATCATTGCGATGACAAAGCGGGAACTGGAAAAGAAATTTAAGCGTATTGTGTAGGAGAAGAACATGACACAGATGACAGAGAAGAAAAAGCCACTGATCATATTGACAGGTCCGACTGCTGTCGGAAAGACGGCTGCGTCGATTGGCCTTGCAAAAGCAATTGGAGGAGAGATCATTTCGGCGGATTCGATGCAGGTATACCGGCACATGGATATTGGTTCCGCGAAGATTTTGCCGGAAGAGATGAAAGGTGTGAAACATTATCTGATCGATGTGCTTAATCCGGAAGAGGAATTTAATGTAGCTGTTTTTCAGAAGATGGCAAAAGATGCAATGGTAGAGATCTATAAGAGAGGACGTATTCCGATTGTTGTAGGTGGCACGGGATTTTATATCCAGGCGCTTTTGTATGACATTGATTTTGAAAAGGGAGAAGAAAACACTGCCTATCGAAAGAAGCTGGAAACGTATGCAAAGGAGCATGGCGCGCAGGCACTCCATGACAGGTTGCGGGAAGCGGATCCAAAGTCGGCAGATGCAATTCATGCAAATAATGTAAAACGGGTGATTCGTGCTCTGGAATATTATCATGAGACAGGAACAAAGATTTCCGAACATAATGAAGCAGAACGGGAGAAGGATTCCCCGTATCAGTTTGCGTATTTTGTTCTGAATGATGTGCGCAGCCGTTTGTATGAGCGGATTGATCGTCGTGTGGATCTGATGGTGGAGCAGGGACTGGTAGAAGAGGTGGCTGCTTTAAAGGCCAGAGGATGCACAAGGGAAATGGTTTCAATGCAGGGACTTGGATATAAGGAAATTCTGGATTATCTGGATGGAAAGAATTCACTTGAAGAAGCGGTAACGATCCTGAAAAGGGATACCCGTCATTTTGCAAAACGTCAGTTGACCTGGTTCCGCAGAGAGCGGGATGTGAACTGGATCCAGAAAGAGGAATTCGGATACGATGAAGAGAAGATTTTGCAGGCAATGCTTGTGATACTGAAAGAAAAGGAGATTACAGACTAATGAATATCAGTCAGAAAATACAGAAATTATATGAACAGACCGGAATTTCACCGGAAGTTCATGACTTTGGAGAAAAAATTGAAAAATCACTGAAAGAACGTTTTGATAAGATCGATAAGATGGCAGAGTTGAACCAGCTGAAGGTCATTCATGCCATGCAGGAAGCAAGGGTGAATGCAGAATGCTTTAACTATGCATCTGGCTATGGATACAATGATTTCGGAAGAGATACGCTGGAAAAGGTGTATGCAAATGTCTTTCATACCGAAGATGCGCTGGTAAGACCACAGATTACCTGTGGAACCCATGCACTTGCTTTAACACTTTCTGCAAATTTAAGACCTGGTGATGAACTGCTTTCCATCGCAGGAAAGCCTTATGACACACTGGAAGAGGTCATTGGAATCCGCCCATCCACAGGTTCCCTTGCAGAATATGGAGTAATCTATAACCAGGTGGATCTGCTGCCGGACGGAAGCTTTGACTTTGATTCGATTAAAAAAGCAATTGGCGAGAAAACAAAGCTGATCACGATTCAGCGTTCCAAAGGATATCAGACAAGACCGAGTTTTTCTGTGGATCAAATTGGGGAAGCAATTGCATTTGTCAAGAAGATCAAACCGGAAGTCATCTGTATGGTAGATAACTGCTATGGTGAATTCGTAGAAGAAAAGGAGCCAAGTGATGTGGGTGCGGATCTGGTTGTCGGTTCCCTGATCAAGAATCCGGGCGGCGGACTTGCCCCGATCGGTGGCTATGTGGCTGGAAGAAAGGATCTGATCGAGCAGTGTGCTTACCGCCTTACTTCTCCTGGACTTGGAAAAGAAGTGGGTGCTTCACTTGGTGTGATGCAGTCGTTTTATCAGGGACTTTTCCTTGCACCGACTGTTGTTGCAGGTGCATTAAAAGGTGCTATTTTTGCGGCGAATGTATATGAAAAGCTTGGTTATGCAGTTGTACCGGACGGAAAAGAGGAACGCCACGATATCATTCAGGCGGTAACACTTGGAAGTGCGGAAGGTGTAATCGCATTCTGTCAGGGAATCCAGGCGGCAGCACCGGTTGACAGTTATGTAACACCGGAACCGTGGGCAATGCCGGGATATGACAGTGATGTGATTATGGCGGCAGGGGCATTTGTACAGGGATCATCCATCGAACTGAGTGCAGATGGACCGATCAAAGAACCGTATGCAGTATATTTTCAGGGAGGTCTCACCTGGGCGCATGCAAAACTTGGTATTTTAATGTCTCTTCAGAAGTTATATGAAAAAGGAATTGTAAAGGAATTATAGAATGAAAAAAAGAGTCATCATCATCGGCGGCGGAGCAGCTGGCAGTATGGCTGCACTTACGGCGGCGCAGAACGGCGCGGATGTACTGCTTCTGGAACAGAATGAAATAATTGGCAGAAAAATACTGTCGACGGGTAATGGCAGATGTAACTTTACCAATCGTTTTCAGGATCCATCCTGCTATCGAAGCGACAATAGCGGATTTGCATGGAAATCAATCGGAAAATTTTCTGAGCCTGAGACAACATCTTTTTTTAAAAATCTTGGAATTTATCCGAAGGATAAAAATGGCTATCTGTATCCCTGGTCCGAGCAAGCCTCGGCGGTGAGGGAAGCGCTGGAGTCTGCGCTGAAACTGGCAAAGATCCGGATTCATACCGGAGTTCGCGTATTTGGGATCATACCAAAGAAAAATGGTTTTCAGATCAGTTTTTCAAAAGATGGGAAAAAAGGAATGATTTCCGGTGAGGCTGTGATCCTTGCGGCCGGATCAAAGGCAGCTGCAAAGCTAGGGAGTGACGGAAGTGGATATGACCTGGCAAAAATGCTGGGACATAAGCTGGTTCCGGTTGTCCCGGCTCTGGTACAGCTCCGGTGCAGGGAAAAGCTGTACCGGCAAGTCGCAGGCGTGCGTACTCATGGAAAAGTAACGGTTTTTATCGATGGGACAGAAACGGCTTCTGATATCGGCGAGCTGCAGCTTACGGATTATGGTATTTCCGGGATCCCGGTCTTTCAGATCAGCCGTTATGCGGCGAGAGGTCTGTATGAAAAGAAAGAAGTTTTTGCAGAACTGGATTTTATGCCGGATTTTGGAGATGTAGAATTTTTGCAGATGTTAAAGGAACGGAAGATAAGGCTGGATGGTCTTGTGATGGAACAGTATTTTAATGGGTTATTCCACAAAAAGCTTGCTGGTGCGCTGCTTAAGAGAATTGGAATTTCGGGAACAATGCCGGTGCATGACCTTAGTGAAGAGAATCTGGAAAGACTTTGCCGGATCTGTAAGCATTTCCGGACTTATATTGATAAGACAAATCCGTTTGAACAGGCGCAGATCTGTGCGGGTGGTGTAGATACAAGCGAAATTGATCCGGACACGATGGAGTCGAAGCTTGTAAAAGGACTTTATTTTGCAGGAGAAATTCTGGATGTAGATGGAATCTGCGGAGGTTACAATCTGCAGTGGGCATGGACCAGTGGTTATCTGGCAGGGAAAGGAGCAGCAAATGCTTAGAATCAGTCAGCTGAAGCTTCCGGTTACGCATACGGAAGAGGATTTGAAGAAAAAGATTGTGCACACACTGATGTGCAGGACAGAAGCGGTACAGAGCTATGAGATTATCAAGCAGTCTCTGGATGCCAGAAAGAAGCCGGAGCTGTTCTATGTCTATACTGTGGATGTAAAAGCGGACAATGAAAAACAGCTTTTGAAGATGCTTACCCGAAAAAAGCGTGCAGGCAATGTGCAACTCCATGAAGCAATGCCATATGTTTTTCCGGCAGGAGGCAACGAAAAATTGAAGTCACGTCCGGTAGTTGTCGGATGCGGTCCTGCCGGACTTTTCTGTGCGTATTTTCTTGCAGAATATGGGTATCAGCCGGTTCTTCTGGAACAGGGGGCACCGGTGGAAGAACGACAGAAAGATGTTGAGGAGTTCTGGAAGACGGGGGTGCTGAAATCGGATTCTAATGTGCAGTTTGGAGAAGGCGGAGCAGGGACGTTTTCAGACGGAAAACTAAATACACTGATCAAGGATCCGGTGGGACGCAATCGTAAGGTGCTGGAGATTTTCGTGGAAAACGGAGCACCAAAAAACATTCTTTATGTGAATAAACCGCACATTGGAACGGATATTCTACGGACTGTGATCAGAAATATGCGGGAGAAAATCCTTGTGTGGGGTGGTGAAATCCATTTCCATACACAGATGACAGAGGTCCTTTTTACAGAAAATACAAGGCGGATTAGAGGGATCATATATGAAGATCTTCTGAAAAAAGAAAAAGAAGAAATACAGACGGAGACGCTGGTTCTGGCACCGGGACACAGTGCGCGGGAGACCTTTGCGATGCTCTTCGGGAAAAAGGTTCCGATGGAGGCAAAATCCTTTGCGGTTGGTGTACGTGCAGAACACCCGCAGGAGCTGATCAATCATTCCCAGTATGGGGATGCAAAGGCATCTCTTCCGGCAGCAGCCTATAAGCTGACTGCAAAACTGCCGGATGGAAGAGGTGTATATTCGTTCTGTATGTGTCCGGGAGGCTATGTGGTTAATGCGTCTTCGGAGGAGGGATATCTTGCGGTCAACGGAATGAGCTATCATGCCCGCGACAGCCACAATGCCAACAGCGCAATCGTTGTGACGGTTACACCGGAGGATTTTGAAAGCGACCATCCGCTTGCCGGAATTGCATTCCAGAGAAAACTGGAAAAGGCAGCTTACAAAGCAGGAAAAGGGAAAATTCCGGTACAGAGATACGGGGATTTTTACCGGAGTGTGACCGGAAAAGAAAAGGGAAAAACCGAAGCAGAAGTCTGGTATCAGGGACATGAGCCATGTATGAAGGGTGCGTATGAAGAGACAGACCTGGCGGGGATTTTTCCGGCAAAGATCAGTAGCGCGCTGGTGGATGGGATGGAAGATTTTAACAAGAAAATTCGAGGTTTTTCGCATCCTCTTTCCATTCTTTCCGGAGTGGAGAGCAGAACCTCTTCGCCGGTACGGATCGTAAGAGATAATCATTCGCTGGAAAGCGTGATTGGAGGACTTTATCCTTGCGGAGAGGGCGCAGGATATGCCGGCGGGATTACGTCGGCGGCAGCAGACGGTATTAAAATCGCAGAAAAAATTCGACAAAAATATGCACCGTTTTTATAGAAAACAGCTATGTTAAGAAAAAAATAATATTTAAAAAGTCTATACACGTTTTTTAAAATATGCTAAAATGATACCAGTTTGTGATTCAAAAGAGGAGGAGTACAGATGAGAGGAGCCGGAAGTAAGAATGCCTGGGCTTTATTTTTGCTGATTCTGGCAGGGATTGTTCTGGGTGGCTTTATCGGTGTGCTTGCAGAAGGGGTTCCAGCACTTAGCTGGCTTTCTTATGGACAGACTTTCGGGGTAGAGACACCGATTGTTTTGAACCTCGGACTTGTCGTTATTACGTTTGGCCTTACGATTAAGATCACGATCGCAAGCATTATTGGAGTGATTATCTCCATATTCATTTATCGTTTCTTATAGGATGTATAAAGCATCCCATATACAAGGGTGGAGAGTCTGGTGTGAATCAACAAATCCTGCAAAAGGATGAATCAAAAAAATACCATTCGAGAAATGTTATCAGAAGAGCGGCCATATGAAAAATGTGAACGCTTTGGGGCGGGCAGTTTAACAGATATTGAATTGCTCGCTGTTCTGTTAAGGACTGGAACAAAGGGAGAGAGTGCACTGGATCTTGCCAGAAAGCTTTTTTATCCCGGAGAAGGTACACAGCCACAAGCCAAAGCCCATCTTCAAAGCTGGACAAAAGAAGAACTGCTGAAAATCAGTGGAATCGGAAGAGTAAAGGCTATTCAGATCTTATGCCTTTGTGAGCTTTCCAAGAGAATGTCCCAGCTTTCAGCCAGAGAAGATCTGGATTTTTCAAGACCGGATACAATTGCAGCATATTATATGGAAGATATGCGCTATTACAGGCAGGAGCATTTGAAACTGCTGATGCTGAATACGCGTTCCAGACTGATCGGAGAAAGCGAAATTTCGAGAGGGACAGTAAATATGTCCGTAATTTCCCCGAGAGAACTCTTTATAGAGGCATTGCAAAAGAACGCAGTCTATATTATACTGTTGCACAATCATCCAAGTGGTGATCCGATGCCGAGCAGGGAAGATATTCTTGTGACGCAGCGCATCCGGGAGGGCGGAAGCCTTCTTGGAATTGAACTTCTGGATCATATCATTATTGGTGATAACTGCTATGTATCACTCGCAGAGCAGAAGCTGCTTAAGGAAAAGTAGTATGGAAAGGAACTTTAGATTATGGCGCGAAATATTTACGGTCTTGATCTCGGGACTTATGAGATCAAGGTGTATGATAAAAAGCAGGACAGTACGTGGAAAGAGAAGAATGTAATTGCTATTGTGGACGGAAAAGAGATCTTGGCTGTCGGCGATGAAGCATATGCGATGTTCGAGAGAACACCGGGAAATATTGAAGTGGTGTTTCCGATGAAAGAAGGTGTAATCAGCAGATTTACGGATATGCAGTATCTTCTTCAGAATCTGCTGAAGAAAGAGCGCCGTTTTACAAGAGGATCAGAATATCTGATCGCAGTACCTACGGATGTCACAGAAGTTGAAAAACGGGCGTTTTTTGATCTGGTTGTTCATTCAACGGCGAAAGCAAAAGAAGTGAGTATTGTAGAACGCGGTGTTGCGCAGTGTATCGGAATGGGAATTGATGTCCGGAAGACAAAAGGGATGCTGATCGTTGATTTTGGTGCGGCTACAACCGAATTATCTGTAGTAGGTTCAGGTGGCATGGTACTTAATAAAATGCTTAAGATCGGTGGTATGACATTTGATGTGGCAGTTCAGAATATGGTCCGCCGGAATTATGATTTTCTGATCGGAAGACAGACAGCTGAGGCTCTCAGAAAACGTTTTGGAGTGCTTGGCGGAAACGGAAAAGCTTCCATGGTGGTTGCCGGACGTAATCTGGTTGTTGGTGTACCAAGATACCAGGAAATCCCAAGCAGTGCGGTACGGGCTGCGATGAAAGAATCTCTGGAAACCTGCACTTCGCAGATTGGTCAGTTGATTGAACGGACCCCACCGGAGGTAGCCCGTTCAATCAGAAAGAATGGAATCTGTTTGACGGGTGGTGTTTCCAGGCTACCAGGGCTTGACCGGTACATAGAAGCTGTGACTGGATATCCGGTGCATGTGGCTGCTAAGCCGGATCTGTGTGCAGTAGAAGGGCTGCGACGGATGATCAATTCAAAAGAACTTAAAAAACTTTCGTACTCAATGTTGGATGAAAATTATAGGTGGATAAGATAGATGAAAAGAAAGAATCAATTTTCAACATCAAATAAATACTGGTTGCTGATCCTTGCTATCATATGTATTGTATTGATGGGACTTTCCGGATTTGCAGAGTCCGGGAAAGGACCGCTTTCCTGGGCAGCAGGTTACACGATCGTGCCGATGCAGAAAGGAATCAACCGTGTCGGGATGTGGATCGGCGATGTTTCAGAGAATTTTGCAACACTTCAGGAAATAAAAAAAGAAAACAAAGAACTGAAATCCCGCCTGGAAGAGATGACGACTGAGAATAACCGGTTGCAGCAGAATTCAGCAACGCTGGAAAGATATAAAGAACTATATAAGATGGATCAGAATACAGCGGATTATCCGAAAGTTGCTGCGAATGTAATTGCCAGCGAGAATAGCAACTGGTTTTCGAAATTTACGATTGATAAGGGAAGCAATGATGGGATCAGGGAAGATATGAATGTCCTATCTGGAACCGGACTGGTTGGAATCGTCACAGAAGTCGGACCGAACTGGGCAACAGTAAGTTCGATTATCGATGATAAAAATGTAAGTGCCATGATCCTGACAACCTTTGACAAATGTATTGTAAGCGGAGATCTGCAGACGGTGCAGGACGGACTTTTAAAATTTGAACAGCTTGCCAATAATGAAAATGAAGTGGCGGTTGGAGAACAGGTTGTAACATCGAATATCAGCAGCAAATATCTGCAGGGACTTCTGGTTGGATATATTTCAGAGGTAAATGTAGATTCCAATAACCTGACAAGATCCGGATATATCATTCCTGCTACGGATTTTAAGGAATTACAGGAAGTTCTTGTTATTACAACAACAAAGCAGGATCTGATCGATGGAAAAGGTGAAAGTGGAAGCGATAACGGAGGCGAATAGACATGAAAAAGATTAAAAGGATCCTGATCTGTGCTGTGTTGATCACTGTCTGTTTTCTTCTGGAGACAACGGTGTTTCAAAAGCTGGCGTTTGCCTCGATTATTCCGAATCTCCTGATTATCGTGACGTCCTCATTTGGATTTATGAGGGGACAAAAAGAAGGAATGATCATCGGCTTTTTCTGTGGACTTTTAAAAGATATACTAGGTGGAAATCTGCTTGGATTTTATGCGCTGATCTATATGCTGATCGGATATGGCAACGGATTTTTCCAGAGAGTATTTTATGACGAAGACATCAAACTCCCGTTGGCACTTATTGCTGGCAGTGAGTTTCTATATGGTATGGTGATTTATGTCCTTTTATTCATGTTAAAAAGTGATTTCCATTTTTTGAATTATCTGAGACATGTGATCATGCCGGAACTGGTTTACACGATTCTGGTTACACTTGTTCTGTATCAGATCATTCTGCATATTAACCGAAGACTTGAAGAAGAAGAAAAAAGGAGTGCTAGCAGATTTGTTTGATTTATTGGATCGTCTGAAAAGATGGTTTATCGACTTGGTAAAATCTAGAGTGTTTGTGCTGATGCTTGTGTTTATTGTGCTTTCTGCAATTTTGATACAGCGTGTGTTTGTTTTACAGATCGTAAACGGACAGGCATATCTGGATGACTATAAGCTTCAGATCCAGAAAACAAAAGAGGTACAGGGAACCAGAGGTCGTATCCTGGACCGGAACGGAGTGGTTCTGGCAGATAACAAGCTCGCATATTCCGTCACGATTGAAGACAACGGTGACTATGATACGGTCAAAGAGAAAAATAAAATCATCAATGCAACAATTGAGAAAGTGATCAGTATTGTTGAATCGAATGGAGATTCTATTGTCAATGATTTCAAAATTATTCTCAATGATAATGGAGAATATGCTTATTCCATGACAAGCGAGGTGCAGCGTCTGCGGTTCCTTGCGGATGTGTTTGGAAAAGCAACCATTGATAAGCTCAGTAACAAGCAGAAGGCATACAGTGCGGCAAATCTGATGCATTATCTCTGTACAGATGAGACCTACGGTTATGGGCTGGACGAACAGAAGCTGTCCAAAGAAGAAATCCTGAAGCTGGTAACAATCCGGTATTCCATGGGACTGAATCGCTATCAGAAGTATGTGGCTACAACGATTGCAAGTGATGTCAGTGAAAGTACAACAGCTGCTATTATGGAGAACCTGGATACTCTTCAGGGAGTTAATATTGAAGAGGATTCAATCCGTTATTACCCGGACAGCAAATATTTTGCGTCTATTCTTGGTTATACGGGCGTGATTTCACAAGATGAATATGATGCGTTGGATGAAAAGGAGCAGGACTCGTATTCTCTTACGGATGTGTTTGGAAAAGCAGGGCTGGAGCAGACACTGGATAAAACACTTCAAGGTGAAAAAGGTGAAATCAAACTTTATGTTAACAGTGTGGGAAAGGTCATTGAGTCCAAGCAGGGGAAAAAGGCAAAAGCAGGAAATGATGTCTATCTTTCTATTGATGCCAATCTGCAAAAGGCAGCTTATGATCTCCTGGAAGAAAAGCTTGCCGGAATCATCCTTTCCAATCTGACTACGTCTCTGACCTATGACCGTACACAGGCAGAAGAGGGAAGTGATGTGAAGATACCGATTGGTGATGTTTACAATGCATTTATTTCCAATGAGATTCTGAATGTGGGACATTTTGAGGCTGCGGATGCCGGGGAGACTGAGAAAAGTGTGTATGCGTCATTTTCCTCCAAAAAGGAGGCAGTGCTTGCAGATGTGATGGCACAGCTGAGTGATTCAGGTGCGCCGGCATATAAAGACTGTGATGAGGATATGCAGGCATATCTCAGCTATATTATCAGTACTGTACTTACCCAGAATGCAGCAATCATTCAGAAAGATTCGATTGATACCAATGATTCTACCTATATTGCGTGGGAAAATGATGAGAGCATCAGTCTCTATACTTATCTGAATTATGCGATCTCCAAGAACTGGATCGATACATCAAAACTGACTGATTATATGAACAGTGACAGTGAGTATTCGGATCAGAATGAAGTATATCAGGGGATTCTGGCGTATATCAGTGCAAATCTTCCTAAGGATTCCGGATTTGACAAACTGATCTACAAGTATATGATACGCAATGAAGAAATCACAGGAAGCCAGATTGGTATGATGCTTTATGAGCAGGGGATTCTGGATTATGATGCAGATGTTTATAATAAGCTTGCGGATGGTACAATGACTGCCTATGATTTCATGTATTCCAAGATTGAAGATCTGGAAATCACACCGGGACAGCTTGGACTGGAACCATCTACCGGATCGGTCGTAGTAACTGACACGAAGACCGGACAGCTTCTTGCCTGTGTATCCTATCCGGGATATGATAATAACCGGCTTGCAAATACCATGGATTCAGGCTATTATACAAAGCTTTTAAATGATCAGTCAGCACCGTTATATAATAATGCGACGCAGGAGAAGACGGCACCGGGATCTACTTATAAACCACTGGTTGCTGTTGCCGGACTGACAGAAGACGTCATTGATACCAGTACGTATATCAGCTGCGGCGGACTCTATGAGAAAATTTCACCGAGTCCACGATGCTGGATTTATCCGGGGTCGCATGGAAGTCTGAATGTGACGAGTGCGATTCAGCATTCCTGCAATATGTTCTTCTATGAAGTTGGATACCGTCTGGGACTTACAAACCAGATGCTCAGTAATGCAAAGAGCAGCGAGTCGGGATATTCTTCTGACCAGGGATGTGAGACGCTTCTGAAATATGCGACTATGTTTGGACTGAACCAGACAACAGGAATCGAAATTCCGGAATCGTCACCTCAGGTATCTGATCAGGACTCTGTACGTTCTGCAATCGGTCAGGGTACTAATAACTATACGACAACTCAGCTTGCAAGATATGTTACAGCAATTGCAAACAGAGGAACTGTTTATAATCTTTCCCTTCTGGATCATGTGGAAAATAAGGATGGTAAGGTAACAAAAACTTACGAACCGGATGTGCTGAACCAGATAGAGGGTGTTTCCGGAAATACATGGGATGCTGTTCAGTCGGGAATGCGGGCAGTTGTTACCAGCAACAGTACATATTCTTCGCTGGGAAATATTACAATGTCAGGTAAAACCGGTACGGCACAGCAGAGTACTACACATCCGGATCACGGTCTGTTTGTTGGCTATGCGCCAAGTGATGATCCGGAAGTCGCATTTGCGATCCGTATTAAAAATGGTTATGAATCTTTATATCCGTCAGAGATTGGAAGAGACCTGATGCGCTATTATTATGGAGAGACAAGCCGTGATGAGCTGATCACAGGGCATGCATCGGCAGCAGGTTCATCATCGACACATGGAGACTAGATTGAGGGGGATCACAGGTATGAAACAGAAAGTCATCATTAAAAGTAATAAATACGGTCTGATTGTTCATATGGATCCTGATGCAGAGTATACAGAGATTCTGAAGGAATTGAGAGAAAAATTTACCGAATCTGCCCGCTTTTTCAAAGATGCGACCATGGCGGTTACGTTTGAAGGGCGGATTCTTACAAAACCACAGGAAGAAGAGGTCATTGGTCTGATCACTGATGTCGCTCATATCCATATTGTCTGTATTTTTGATGCTAATGAAAATACAGAAAGATTATACAAAAAAGTAGTAGAAGACTCTCTTAACAGTTTAACCAGAAAAGAAGGTCAGTTCTACAAAGGTACACTCAGACAAAGGCAGGTACTGGAGACAGAGCAGAGTATTATTATACTTGGCGATGTAGAGTTTGGTGCAACCGTAGTATCCAAGGGCAATATTGTTGTGCTGGGTGCGGTAAGGGGAACGGTACATGCCGGGGCAACAGGAGATCGGAATGCGTTTATTACGGCGTTGTCGATGAGACCGCATGTAATGAAGATTGCAGATATTGTATCAACACATACATATCTTCAGGACGAAACCGTAAGACCAAGTATCGCCCGTCTTGACGGCAAGCGCATTTATATCGATCCACTGGAGAATTTAGAGTGGTAGGAGGATCTGAAAAATGGGTGAAATTATTGTAGTGACATCGGGAAAAGGCGGTGTCGGAAAAACAACAACGACAGCAAATATAGGTGCCGGACTTTCAAGGCTCGGGAAAAAGGTACTGGTGATCGATACGGATCTGGGTCTTCGGAATCTGGATGTTGTCATGGGACTTGAAAACCGGATCGTATATAATCTGGTCGACGTGATCGAAGGTGGCTGCCGTTTGAAGCAGGCGATGATCAGTGATAAGCGTCATGAAAATCTGTATCTGCTGCCATCGGCACAGACAAAGGATAAGTCAGCGATCACACCGGAGCAGATGATCAAGCTTACAAATGAGCTTCGAGATGAATTTGATTACGTTTTACTGGATTGTCCGGCAGGGATTGAGCAGGGATTCCAGAATGCGATTGCCGGAGCTGACAGAGCATTTGTTGTGACAACGCCAGAAGTATCCTCCATTCGTGATGCTGACCGCATCATTGGGCTGCTGGAGCAGAATCACATGAAAAAACTGAATCTTATTATTAACCGTATCAGGATGGATATGGTGAAAAGAGGAGAGATGATGTCAGTAGAAGATGTGACAGAGATTCTTCCTATTGATCTGATCGGAGCAATTCCGGATGATGAACAGGTCGTGATCGGAACGAACCAGGGAGAGGCGGTTGTAGATATGGATTCGCTGGCAGGAAAAGCATATACCAATATCTGCCGGCGTATAACCGGTGAAGAAGTGCCATTTCTCGATCTGGATAAACAGGAAAGTTTGTTTTACAAACTTTCCCATATGTTTAAAAGAAATTAGGAGGATGTATCATGCATGTATTTGAAAGAGGTATGCACCATTCATCTGTCCGCATTGCAAAAGAACGTTTGAAAAGCCTTCTTGTTTCGGACCGGGTGCAGTGTCAGCCAGATACTTATGAACTTTTGTGCGGAGAATTATACCACACAATCGGAAAATACATGAAGATAACCGAAGATAATTTTAAAGTGGAAATAACACGTTCACAGATTAGAATCAACTTGACAGGAGAAAAATCGTGAGATTACCAAAAAAGACAAAACCTTATCATTTAAAAGATGTGAAATTCGGTCTGGTCATTTCTGTTATTGCTATATCGATTATCGGAGTTATGGTAGTCGGAAGTGCAAAGCAGGCAGTACAGGGAAGACAGATCATAGGACTTGTCGCCGGAGTGATCCTGATGATCATTCTTTCGATGATAGACTATGTATGGCTTCTGAACTTTTACTGGATTTTATACGGGATCAATATCATTGCACTGGTATGTGTAAAGCTGTTTGGAACCAATGTAAATGGTGCACAGCGGTGGATCGATATCGGAGTGACGAATTTTCAGCCATCAGAGCTCAGCAAAATACTGGTTGTCGTATTCTTTGCAAAATTTCTGATGAATCATGAGGATGATCTGAACAGTGCTGCAACCATCCTGAAAGCAGTAGGACTGATTGCACCAACACTGATCCTGATCGTTCTTCAGCCAGACCTTTCAACAACCTTATCCATAGCGCTTGTCTTTTGTGCTATGATGTATCTGGCGGGACTGAGTTATCGATTTATCGGAACCCTGATTGCGATTCTGGTTCCGGTTACGATTATTTTTATCAGTATTGTTGTACAGCCAAATCAGCCATTTCTGCACGATTATCAGCAAAAGCGTATTCTGGCATGGCTGGAACCACAGAAATATGCAAGTGATGAAGCTTACCAGCAGAATAATGCAATTATGGCGATTGGTTCCGGACAGCTTACCGGTAAAGGACTGAATAATAATACAACCACATCCGTGAAGAACGGAAATTTTATTTCTGAGCCACAGACAGACTTTATTTTTGCAATTGTAGGTGAAGAATTAGGTTTTGTGGGTTGCTGTATCGTGATTGGTCTGTTATTATTGATTGTAGTACAATGCATATTGATAGGACTCAGGGCACAAGATCTGGCGGGGCGGATTATTTGCTGCGGTGTAGCCGCGCAGATAGGATTTCAGTCGTTTATCAATATCGGCGTGGCAACAGGGATCTTACCAAATACAGGAATTCCCCTTCCGTTTGTTAGTTACGGACTGACTTCGCTTATTAGCTTATATATGGGAATTGGCATTGTATTAAATATAGGGCTTCAGCCTAAAAAATATCAGTAAAAGGAGCTGAGAAAATGAATATCGGACTTATTGCGCATGACTCTAAGAAAACACTGATGCAGAATTTCTGTATTGCATATCGTGGGATTTTGAGCAAGCATGAGTTGTATGCGACCGGTACAACCGGCCGGCTGATCGAAGAAGTTACTAATCTTTCTATTCACAAATATCTTGCGGGACCGCTGGGCGGCAAACAACAGCTCGGTGCGCAGATTGCACAGAATGGAATTGATGCTCTGATCTTTCTTCGGGATCCACAGAATCCAAAGCCACATGAACCGGATGTAAATGATGTCATTCGTCTTTGTGACATGCACAACATCCCGATGGCTACCAATCTTGCAACGGCAGAAATCATTATACTTGCATTAGACAGAGGAGACTTGGATTGGCGTGAGATGTATAAGTAGAGCAAAAAGTGCCGCACTGGTATGTGTGGCATCGGTAAGTCTGTTTACAGGTGGTTGCATCGGAGGAAAAGGAGCAACACCTGTGACAGCATATGAACTTAAAAATTATAATCAGGATTTATACCAGGGAAAACTTTATGCAGAGGAGCTGTGTGTAGCACAAAATGATGTGGCGTTAGAGGGATATACAGAAGATACTGAATTGCACAGTGCTGCATTATTTGATCTCACAGGAGAACGTGTATTATATTCGTATAAAGCGCATGAACGACTGTATCCTGCCAGTACAACCAAGATCATGACGGCACTTCTCGCTATTGAGAATGCAAATTTGGATGACCAGGTGACGATCAGTGGAAACGCAGATGCATCCAGTTTTCCGGCGGATGCACAGGTGTGCGGCCTTGCGAAAGGAGAAGTCTGGACACTCAGGGATCTTTTGGGAGCTCTTCTTTTGTATTCTGGAAATGATGCAGCAACTGCAATCGCGGAATATGTAGGTGGATCAGAAGAAGCGTTTGTTAATATGATGAACCGCAGAGCCCAGGAATTGATGGCGAACGGGACTCATTTTATGAATCCGCACGGACTGCATGATGACAATCATTATACAACAGCGTATGACCTTTATCTGATATTTAATGAGTGCATAAAGCATGAAGATTTTGTAAATATCATACAGAGTGAAGCATATACCGCATATTATACAGATGTGGACGGTAACAGCCAGGAGGCGTTGTTTACACCGACCAATCTCTATGCGCAGGGAGAGGTGGATGTGCCGGAGAATGTTACGATCGTAGGCGGGAAGACCGGGACAACGGATGAAGCAGGATATTGTCTGATTCTGATGGAAAAAGATTCCAGTGACAATCCATACATATCGATTGTTATGGGAGCCTCAGAAAAACCGGTTCTGTATGAGGATATGACATCATTGATCGAGGCAATCCCGTCTGGTCAGCAGTAAATGTGGTGTGTGAATCTTATCGTATACACAAAAAGGGGCATCTCTTGTCTGGGAGCCCCTTTCTTTTTTTCAAGCATGTAGAAAAATACACCGAGATGGTATCAGGTACATTACCTGGGCGTATTAAGATTCGGACATGGATCCGATTCTACCAAAAAGACTGATCAGGTAGAGCCCACATAGTCCGACGATCGTGTAGACGATACGTGAGAGCCATGACATGTTTCCAAAAAGCCAGGCAATAAGATCCAGACGGAATATACCGATCAGAAGCCAGTTCACAGCACCGATGATCACGACGGTGAGTGCTGTATTATCAAACCATTTCATGTAAATATCCTCCTTATACGATTCTATACGGTTAGTATGTGTTAAAATTTTGTGATTATTCATAAATGAGAGGAAAAAAATGTTATATTATAAATATTCGGATTACCTGAAAAACAAATATGGTGAAAAAGTATATAAGCTTCCGGTGAACCTTCCGGTCACATGTCCGAACCGTCTTGATGGAGATGGATGTGCATTCTGTGCCGGTGCAGGAACCGGATTTGAGGCAATGGCGGCTACAGTTTCTGTTACAGAACAGTTGACACGGACCAGACAGATGATCACGAGAAAATACCATGCCAACAAATATATTGCATATTTTCAGAATTATACCAATACCTTTCTCCCTCCGGACAGATTTCGCAGTTATCTGATGGAGGCTACCAGGATTCCGGGTGTCGTGGAGATATCTGTTTCCACAAGACCGGATTGTGTTTCGGCTGAGTATCTTGATATTATGAGAGATATCCGCGCGATGACCGGAATTCAGATGAATGTAGAACTTGGATTACAGACAGCAAATTATCATACACTGCAGATGATCGACAGGGGACATGGTCTTGCAGAATTTATCGATGCAGTACTGCGGATCAAAAGATATACTGGTATTTCAATCTGTACCCATGTGATTCTTAATCTTCCGGGAGATACGGCAGCGGATGCAAAAGAGACTGCAAGAATCCTTACTGCGCTTGGTGTGGATATTGTGAAACTGCATTCGCTTTATATTGCCAGAAATACACGGTTGTGCGATTGGTATGAAAATGGTAAAATAACGGTATGTTCAAAGGAAGAATATTTTGAAAGAGTGATTACGTTTCTTGAACAGATTCCGGAAACCGTGGCAGTAGAACGAATGTTTTCAAGAATTCCTGAGAAAGATGCGGTGTTCTGTAACTGGGGATGCAGCTGGTGGAGGCTGAGGGACGAACTGCTGCAGAAGATGGAAGAGGAAGGCAGGTATCAGGGCAGGTGCTGTGATTATCTGAATGGTGCGGCACTGTGCCTGTTAAAATCCGAATAGATTTGGAGGCTTGATTTTTGGCTGGGAAAAAGAAGAATACGGAGGTCGTCAGCCTCCAGAAATATAAACGAAAAGGACATTTAAATATTGGTACGATTCTGTTTGGAATTATTTTTGTGTATCTTGTTTTTACCGTTCTGATTTATTTTACAAAAGACAGAGTGAGTGTATATGAGGTACGGGAAGGAAGCATTTTAAAAGACAGGAATCTTACCGGAATGGTTCTCAGAAAAGAAACGGTGGTAAATGCTGAAAAAAGCGGATATGTCAATTATTTTGTAGACGATGCACAGAAGGTTGCACTTGGAACCAATATTTACACCATTACGTCTTCCAAGCTCGAGACACAGACGGATCAGGACAGCAATGAAGAAGTTTCCCTGAATGCAGATGAATGGAACAGTATTCTGCTGAAGGCACAGGGATTTAATGAATCCTATTCACCGGAGGAGTTTAAGACGGCATCAAATCTGAAAAGTGAAGTAACAGCGATCTTACAGAACAATACGACACAGAGCAGGGTTGCACAGCTGAATTCTATTCTACAGTCCGGAAATGTAGATGCATTTCAAAGCCCGGATGACGGAATCGTGGAGCTTTCGGTAGATGGCTATGAAAATCTGACGACAGATAATATCACGGATGAGATGTTTGATAAGGCAAATTACAGTGTCACAGAGCTTTCAGGCAACCAGAAGATTGATGCAGGGCAGCCGGTATATCGCCTGGTCACAGATGAAGAGTGGACGGTAACGGTACGCCTGACCTCTGATCTGGCACAAACCTTCCAGAAAAAAATGAACGGGGAAGATTCCCTTTCTGTTGAGGTCAGATTCCTGAAGGATAATAAGGACCTGTGGGGAACTATGCGACTTACGGAAAAGAAAAATGATATTTATGCCAATATTACTTTTAAGGATTCCATGATCCGGTATGCAGATGAGCGGTTCGTGAATATTGAACTGATCCTGGAAGACGAGTCCGGGCTTAAGATTCCGAAAACCTCGGTAACGGAGAAAGACTGTTATGCTGTTCCGATAGATTATATCACGAGCGGCGGGGCTTCTCAGAACGAAGGTGTCTACAGGCAGACGACCAAAAAAGGAAAGACGACAACGGAATTTATTCCGGTGACGATCATTAACGAGGATACGGAATCGGGTATTGCATATCTGGATACAGAGAATCTGAAAAAAGGAGATACTCTTTTGTTGCCGGAATCTTCCGATACGATGGATCTTTTGAAAACCGAAAGCATCAAAGGAGTTTATAATGTCAATAAAGGCTATGCTGTATTCAAGCAGGTTCAGATCCTGAGTGAGAGTGATGAATACTATATTATTGCAGAAGGAAACAGCTACAGTCTATCCAATTATGATCATATTGCCCTGAACGGAGATTCTGTTCGGGATAATCAGATAGTAAGTCAATAAGAAATGGAGTGAAAGAAATGATCACAGAAAACTTAAAAGATGTGGAAGCACGTGTATGCGCTGCATGCGAACGCTCCGGCAGAAAACGGGAGGATGTAACACTGATTGCTGTCAGCAAGACCAAACCGGTAGAAATGCTGGAAGAAGCGTATGCTTACGGTTGCCGTTATTTTGGTGAAAATAAAGTGCAGGAACTGGATGAAAAATATGACATAATGCCGAAGGATATTCACTGGCAGATGATTGGTCATCTGCAGCGCAACAAAGTAAAATATATCATCGATAAGGAAGAGCTGATCCATTCTGTTGATTCTATCCGTCTTGCGGAAACAATTGATAAAGAAGCAGCGAAAAAAGGTATTGTTGTAAATGTGCTTCTCGAAGTAAACATGGCAAAAGAAGATACAAAATTCGGTCTGATGCCAGAGGAAGTTATGGATTTTATTCATGAAATTGTCAGATTTCAACACATAAAAGTACAAGGATTGATGACAATTGCTCCGTTTGTAGAAAACCCGGAAGAAAATCGTATACATTTTGCAAACTTACGAAAATTATCTGTTGACATTGCAAAGGAAAAAGTTGATAATGTTAACATGAGTATTCTTTCAATGGGGATGACCAATGATTTTGAAGTTGCTATAGAAGAGGGAGCCACCATGGTTCGGATAGGGACAGCAATTTTTGGCGAGCGAAATTATGCTCATCAGATTTAGATACCACAGATAGGAGTGTATAAGAAAAATGGGAGTATTAGATAAGTTTTTAGACGTTATGAAATTAAACGGCGACGATGATGAGTATGATGATGATTTCTACGATGAAGATGACGATTTTGAAGATGAGTCATATGAAGAAGAGAAGCCAAAAAAGAATATTTTTGGAAAGAAAGATAAACCGGCTGCTTACGAAGAAGAAGAGGAAGATTATCAGCTTAAAAAATCAGGTCGTTCAAATAAAGTCACCCCGATGCGCCAGCCTTCTACACGCAGAAATGCTCCTGCAATGGAAGTTTGTGTAATCAAACCAAACGCAATGGATGATACACGTGAGATTACAGAGACTCTTCTCGCGGGAAGAACTGTTATTTTGAATCTGGAAGGTATGGATCTTGAGATCGCGCAGAGAATTATTGATTTCACATCAGGATCTGCTTTTGCAATTGATGGTAATCTTCAGAAGATTTCAAGTTATATTTTTCTGGTAACACCGGCAAATGTTGATATTTCCGGCGATATGCAGGATCTTCTGAATACTTCGTTCGATGTGCCGATCCAGAACCGTTACTAGAAGAAAGAAGACAGGGTATGGAAAAAGAAGAGACTTTACTTCGTAAACGTCTGATTGAGCTGTCTAACAATGCTTATCAGAGAGGAATCATTATGTATTCCGATTTCCTGAACCTGAATGAACTGAATATATTACATACTACGCCGAAGGATTCTTTCCCTGTTCCATACAGGACCTTTGGCGGGTATGATCCGTCAGAGCGTCAGATGGCAGCATTTCTACCTGATGCTTTTTATATGTATATGGATGAGGAAAGTATCCGCAGTACATATCCGATCCGCATTCTGAAGATCAGTCCGCTACAGCCGAAATTTGCTGAGGAATTATCACACAGAGATTATCTGGGTGCACTTCTGAACCTTGGGATCACACGGGCAAAGACGGGAGATATTCTGATTCACGATAAGGAAGCTTATGTTTTTGTACATCAGGAACTGACGGAGTTTCTTGTAAAAGAACTGACCAGGGTACGTCATACAACCGTTCGTGCCGTAGAAGTAGAAAATGCAGATTTTAAATGGGAGCCAAAGTACGAAGAGATTAAGGGGACTGTTGCGTCAGTACGCCTGGATTCCCTTCTTTCACTGGCTTTTTCTTCGTCCAGAAGTAAACTTACTGCATTGATTGAGGCTGGGCGTGTATATGTAAACGGAAAGCTGATTACTAGTAATGGATATCATGTAAAGGACAACGATATCGTTTCCGTAAGACAGATGGGACGTTTTCAGTACGAAGGAGTTCTTTCCGAGACAAAAAAAGGACGTTATTATGTTACAATCCGAAAGTATATCTAATGGTATTAGCAGTAAAGGAGAGCATATGAAGAACAGACCAGGGTTAAAACAATATACTTTTGCAGCACTTGGAATCGTAATCCTGGTGCTTCTGGATCAGTATACAAAGCTTCTGGCAATTGCACATTTGAAGGATCAGTCTGCATTTGTGTTGTGGAATAATGTTTTTGAATTGCATTATCTTGAAAACAGAGGAGCTGCATTTGGGATTTTTCAGAACCAGCGATGGTTCTTTGTCATCATGACCGTTGTGATCCTTGTTATTGTGAGCTGGTTTTATGGCAGAACTCCGGTAGAAAAAAGATATCTGCCACTCAGAATCTGTATGATCGTTCTGACAGCCGGAGCAATCGGGAATTTTATTGACCGTCTGACCAGAGGATATGTGGTTGATTTTTTTTATTTTTCACTGATTGATTTTCCGATTTTCAATGTGGCGGATATTTATGTGACTGTGACGTTTATCGTTCTGGTTCTGCTGATCTTTTTTTATTATAAGGACGAAGATTTTTCTATTTATTCGCGCAGACAGGAGCAGAAACATGCAGATTAAAGAATTTCAGAGTGAAGAAAATGCAGGGGAGAGAATCGACAAATTTCTCACAGAGAAAGTGCCGGAGCTTTCCCGTTCTTATATTCAAAAACTGATAAAAGAAAAAAATGTAAAGGTAAATTCCACAGTAATCAAATCTAACTATAAGGTTGCAAAAGGAGATCAAATTCAGATTACGATACCGGATTTGACGGAACCGGATATCCTGCCGGAAAATATACCATTGGATATTCTCTATGAGGATGATGATATCCTGGTGGTTAATAAGCCGAAAGGTATGGTAGTGCACCCGGCAGCCGGTCATTATACCGGAACCCTGGTCAATGCGATCATGTATCATTGCAAAGACCGGCTTTCAGGAATCAACGGTGTAATGCGTCCGGGAATCGTACACCGGATCGATATGGATACTACCGGTTCTCTTCTGGTATGTAAAAATGATACCGCACACCAGATCCTTGCAGAGCAGTTAAAAGAGCACAGCATTAAGCGGATTTATCATGCGATTGTACACGGTAATATCAAAGAGGATTCCGGTACTGTGAATGCGTCGATCGGACGCCATCCGATTGACCGGAAGAAAATGAGTATCAATGAGAAAAACGGCAGAAATGCAGTGACACACTACCGGGTCCTGGAGCGGTTTGGCGATTATACTTATATTGCTTGTGAGCTTGAAACCGGTCGCACACATCAGATCCGTGTGCATATGGCAAGTATCCATCATCCGTTGCTTGGAGACTGTGTATATGGTCCGGCAAAATGTCCGTGGACACTACAGGGGCAGACACTTCATGCGAAAATTCTTGGAATTATCCATCCGAGAACCGGAAAATATATGGAATTTGATGCCCCACTTCCGGAATATTTTGAAAATTTATTGAAAAAACTACGCAAAATGTCATGAAAATCTATACATTTATTATGAATTGTTATATAATATGTATAGGATAATCATGGAATAATGACCTGCAAAGGAGCGTGACGTTTATGAGTAAAACACATACAATTATAACAATAGGTCGTCAGTTTGGAAGCGGAGGACGCGAGATTGGAAAACGTCTGGCAGATGAACTGGGAATTGAGTTTTATGATAAAGAATTGTTGTCACGGGCAGCAAAGGACAGTAAGATATGCAAAGAGCTTTTTGAGACACATGATGAAAAACCGACGAACAGTTTTCTCTATTCATTGGTAATGGATACATATTCTATGGGATTTGCATCCGGTTCTGTCAATGAAATGCCACTAAATCACAAGATTTTCCTTGCGCAGTTTGATGCGATCAAAAAGATTGCGGAGGAAGGACCGTGTGTACTGGTAGGAAGATGTGCGGATTATGCACTGGAAGAGCGGGATGATGTACTAAGTGTATTCATTCATGCAGATCTGGAAGACAGGATTAAAAATGTAGCAAAGCTGAATGAACTGACAGATAACAAAGCAAAAGATCTGATACATAAGACAGATAAACGCAGGGCAAGCTATTACAATTATTATACCAACAAAAAATGGGGCGATGCCGAAAGTTATGATATTTGTATAAACAGTTCCAAGTTTGGTGTTGACGGATGTGTGAAAGCTATCAAAGATTTTCTTGAATTAGAGGCAAGTTTGGAAGAGTAAGAGCAGAGATTATAATGTTATAAGACGGGGGAAATAAAAATCCCCCGTTTTTTAGACTTGTAGCAAAATACTTATGTTTTGATAATTTCGGAACACAGGCATTATAATGTCAAATAAAGAGAAGAAAGAGGAGACAAGAAAACATGAAATTTGTAATTCAGAGAGTAACACATGCCGAGGTTGCGGTAGAAGGAGAAGTGATCGGAAAGATTGGAAAAGGATTTATGGTGCTGATCGGAGTGGCACAGGATGATACCAGGGTGATTGCAGACAAAATGGTAAAGAAGCTGACAGGACTCCGCATTTTTGAAGATGAGAACGGAAAGACCAATCTTGCCCTGAAGGATGTGGATGGAGAACTTCTTCTTATTTCCCAGTTTACCTTATATGCAAACTGTAAAAAAGGATTCCGCCCAAGTTTTATTGAGGCAGGTGCACCGGATATGGCAAATGAACTGTATGAATATATTATTGAAGAATGTAAGAAAGTGATTCCTGTTGTGGAAAGAGGAAGCTTTGGTGCGGATATGAAGGTATCTCTTTTAAATGACGGTCCATTTACGATCGTGCTGGATTCGGAACAGATTTGTTAAAATATTATTTGGTTTCTAAAGATGTATCGTGTATAATAGAATACAGATGGAATACACAAGAAAGTGGGGAATGAAATAATGAGTTATGAAGCATTAAACAGCAGGATTATGGAGATGAAGGATGAAATTCTTGCTGGAATTCAACAGAACATGAGAATTGAAAGCGTGCGTGGTGAGGCACAGCCAGACGCGCCATATGGTCCTGGACCGAAGGCTGCTCTGGAAGATGCCCTTGAACTTGGCCGCAAACTTGGCTTCAAGGTTGGGCAGGCAGACAATCGTATCGGCTGGGTAGAATATGGAGAAGGAAAAGAGATGGTAGGCGTTCTCGGTCATGTAGACGTTGTGCCGGCTGGTGATACCGGCTGGACTTATCCTGCCTATGGTGCCGAGATTCACGATGGAATCCTTTGGGGAAGAGGATGTCTGGATGATAAGGGCCCTATCATTGGATCGATTTATGCATTGAAGGCGATCCGTGACCTGAAGCTTCCAATTGACCGTAGAATCCGTGTTATTTTTGGATCTGATGAGGAATGTGGCTCTTCATGTGCGGCGTATTATGTAGAGAACGGATATGAGATGCCGACGATCGGATTTACTCCGGATGCAGATTTTCCTGTTATTTTCTGTGAAAAAGGAACGACCGGCATCAAAGGCGGTTCTAAGGTTTATGACAAAGGTCATATCGAAGTGGAATATTTTGGTGGTGGAATTGCTGACAATGTCGTGATTCCAACTTGTAAACTGATCGTAAAAGGAGACATTAAGGTAGCAGAGACAGAGGGGATCACTGTGACGCATGAAAACGGAAAAACAATCGTTGAAGCGGTTGGAAGAAGTGCACATGGAAGTACCCCGCATCTTGGTGTAAATGCAGCAATTCTTCTTTTGAATGCAGTGAAAGAGAATGAATTTGGTGGAGAATTCCAGCAACTGATGGAATTTCTTCTGAAAGAGATCGGGGCGGAGACAAATGGAGAATCACTGGGAGTACATTATGTGGATGAAGAAACTGGTGAGACAACCGTAAACCTTGGTATTGTTTATTATGATGGAGAAGAGACCTATTTTACATTAGATGTCCGTTATCCAAAAAATGCAGATCCGAAAGTTGTTGATGATACACTGATCAATCATATCAACAGTTACACATTCGATGTGGTCCGGAAAAATAACCACAAAATTCTCTATGTACCAAAAGACTCTGAACTGGTGACAAAGCTCGTTCATGTATATGAAGAAGAGACTGGCGAGCACCTGGAACCACTTGCAATCGGTGGTGGAACTTACGCAAAGAAATTCCCGAACATGGTTGCATTCGGACCGGTATTTCCAGGTGAAGCAGACGTGATCCATCAGCCAGATGAACATGTGGAAGTAGAAAAGCTTCTCCGTGCACTGCAGATTACGGCAGCAGCGATGTACGAACTTGCAAAAAAATAGTAGAAAACAGTACTGACTGAATCATCTGGATATGTCATATATAGATACGAGCATCGAAGGGTGAGTTGTTCAATGGAAACAAAAGCCGGATAAGATGACAGGTTGAGAATACCTGTATATCTTATCCGGCTTTTTTGATGCATTTGAAAAAATATTTATGATAGTAAGAGAAAAAGGGATATGGAAAAGAACATATATAAAAAACAGGTTATTACTTGCAAAAAGCACTTCTATCTGAGATGCTTCTGCAAGTAATCACCTGTTTTTTAAAAATTAACGGAAGAAGCGCATAACAGCAGCAACTTTCCCTAAAATCGTAACATCTTCAAGGATAAATGGTTCCATTGCATCATTCTCCGGCTGAAGACGGATTACACCTTCTTCTCGGTAAAACGTCTTTACCGTTGCACCGTCATCAATCAGAGCAACAACCATGTCACCGTTCTCTGCAGTTGCCTGCTTTTCCACAATGACATAATCTCCATCCAGTATACCGGCATTTATCATACTTTCACCCTGAACTTTCAGCATAAAGAGTTCTTTATTTGATGAAATATATTCAGTAGGAACAGGATAGTAATCTTCAATATTCTCCTGTGCAAGAACCGGTTCTCCTGCAGCTACATGGCCTACGATCGGAATCTGAACCATCTCACGTCTTGTGAGATTAAATGAATCATCCAGAATCTCGATTGCACGTGGTTTGGTTGGGTCACGTCGTATGTATCCGTTCTTCTCAAGAGTCTCGAGATGAGAGTGTACAGAAGAAGTTGACTTCAGATTCACAGCATCACAGATCTCACGTACAGCCGGTGGAAAACCACGTTGCAGGATCTGGGACTTAATATATTCAAGTATCTCTTCCTGCTTCTTACTAATATTACCTTTACTCATAAAAGACCTCCTAAATCTGTATCTATATCAATTTGAATTATTATCTGAACTATTAAAATTATCATATCATACAGAAGAAAAAATAGCAAACAAATGTTTAGAAAATACGTTCGATTTGCATATTGACAAACGTATGTTCTTGTTGTATATTGGTAACAGAACAGTTGTTCGAGAACATGCTTTCTGGTATATAGGAGAACTGAAAAGATTACAGAAGAAAAGGGAGGAATTTATCATGAGATCAGAGAAAAGAAAAGATATGTATACAGATCGATATCATGCAGGAGCAAAAGGACAGAAGCACTGTCATTATGCAAAGTACCGTAAGACGAATTCTATCAGACGGTTTGTGACAGGGATTGCGGCTCTGGTGATGGTTATGTCACTGAGTTTTGGATTTGGAAGCTTTTTCTCCAGTGCGCACGATAGCAAAGCTGAAGAACCTTCCGGAGAGAGATATTATAAAAGTGTCCAGCTTGAAAAAGGGGATTCACTCTGGAGCATTGCACAAAGATACAGACGAACAGAAGATTCCATATATGAATATATGGATGAGCTGGCAGAAGCAAATCATTTAAGTTTAAAAGACAGGAATAATCTCCAGGAAGGAGACTATCTGGTTGTTTCGTATTATGGAGATGATTCTGTTTATTAAAGACCATCTGTGCTGTCAGGTAGCAGCGAATAATCTGCCTGACAGCACATTATATACACTCTATTTTTTATAAAAGTCTAAAAGACTAAGACATTCTTAAGGTCTCTAACCAAGATCCCATCGCTCACCCCGTCTTAGTCTTTCCGGACTTTTTAATTTTATACTAAGAAATTTTATATTTTTAAGGCTATACCTGATTTTACTAGTGACTTTAAAGGATTATCATGATAAAATCAAACATGTGTATTTAATTTTAGAATAAAAGAGGAGATTTTGTTATGGATAATCATAAAAAAAGGAGTACATTTTCCGGTAAATTAGGATATGTACTGTCAGCAGCAGGAGCTTCTGTAGGTCTTGGAAATATCTGGAGGTTTCCTTATCTTGCGGCAAAATATGGCGGAGGAATTTTTCTGCTTATCTATATTCTGTTAGCCCTTACTTTCGGTTATACGATGATAATTGCTGAATCAGCAATTGGCCGTATGACAAGAAAAAGTCCGGTAGGTGCGTTCAAATCTTTTGGAAAGTCAAAATGGATTTCTTTTGGTGGATGGATTAATGCGATTATTCCGGTTCTGATTGTACCATATTATTCTGTAATTGGAGGATGGGTTATCAAGTACCTTTTGGAATATGTAAAAGGGAACAGCAGTAGTCTGGCTCAAGATGGATATTTTTCAGAGTTTATTTCAAATGGATTTTCTACAGAAATCTGTTTTATCATATTCTGTCTGATTACATTGATTATTATTTATGCAGGTGTTCGGAATGGAATTGAGCGTGTTTCAAAGTTTATGATGCCGATTTTGATCGTGCTTTCGCTGATCATTACCATTTACTCAGTAACACGCCCAGGTGCAATGGAAGGCGTGAAGTATTTTCTGGTGCCAAATCCAAAGAATTTCTCATGGATGTCTGTGGTAGCTGCTATGGGACAGATGTTTTATTCCCTATCGATCGCTATGGGAATTTTGATCACATTTGGTTCTTATATGAAGAAAGATATTTCGATTGAAGATTCTACAAGAAATGTAGAAGTATTTGATACAGCGATTGCAATTATGGCAGGACTTATGATCATTCCAGCCGTATTTGCATTTTCAGGTGGAAATCCGGATACGTTACAGGCAGGGCCGGCACTGATGTTTATTACAATACCAAAGGTGTTTGAGAATATGGGATTGGGAACAGCAATTGGAATTCTGTTCTTTCTGCTTGTTCTTTTTGCTGCGCTGACAAGCTCAATCGCATTGACAGAGAGTGCAGTATCTACATTTGAAGATGAAATCGGCTGGAGTCGTAAAAAGTCTACTGTGCTTGTTGGTGTGATCATGATAGTATTAGGAAGTTTATCTTCACTTGGATATGGACCACTTGCATTTGTGAAAATTATTGGTATGCAGTTCCTGGATTTCTTTGATTTTCTGACTAATTCGGTAATGATGCCGATCGCGGCACTGATGACAAGCCTTTTGGTAGCTAGAGTTGTTGGGGTAAAGAAGATAGAAGAAGAGATTATTCATGGAGAAAATGCATTCCGCAGAAAGAAGATTTTTGCTGTTATGATTAAATATCTGTGTCCAATCTTTGTTCTGATTATTTTGATCAGTTCTGTGGCGAATGCATTTGGATGGATTTCCATGTAGAATAATATGTGAAAAAAGGAATGTAAAGAAATGGAACAGGTGAAAGTTGGAATTATCGGCGCTGGGCGAATTGCAGCAAATATGGCGAAAACACTGGACGGTATGGACGATGCGGCTGCATATGCCATTGCTGCAAGAAATCTTGACAGAGCGCAGAAATTTGCCAAAGAATGGGGATTTGAAAAGGCATATGGCTCATACGAAGAACTGGTAAATGATCCGGAAGTAGAGTTGATTTATATCGCGACACCACATCCGTTTCATATAGAACATGCCAAACTTTGTATCAATCATGGGAAACCGGTACTTTGTGAAAAACCATTTACTGTAAATGCTGTTGGAGCAAAAGAAGTATTTGCTCTCGCAAAGGAAAAAGAAGTCTTTATTACGGAGGCAATTTGGACAAGATACCTTCCATCCCGTAAAATAATCGATGATATTATTGCAAGTGGTGAAATCGGAGAAATAAAGGGGATTTCAGCAAATCTCGGATATGATATGCATACAAAAGAACGTCTGATCGATCCGAAGCTTGCCGGTGGAGCGCTATTAGATGTAGGTATTTACCCACTGAATTTTGCAAGCATGGTTTTAGGCGATGATGTTGAAGAAACGCTTTCTTCCTGCGTAAAATTTGACAGTGGAGTGGATGCACAGAATTCCATTATTCTGAAATACAAAAATGGATCGATGGCTTCTATACAAAGCAGTGCACTTACCGGTACAGAACAATATGGTATGATATATGGGACCAAGGGGTATCTGATTGCGGAAAATATTAATGATATTACAGCGGTAAAAGTATATACATCGGATCGGGAATTTGTAAGGGAAATTACAATGCCAGAACAGATCACTGGGTTTGAATATGAAGTACGCGCTTCTATGAAGGCTATCCGTGAAGGAAAACTTGAATGTATGGAAATGCCGCATGAAGAAAGTATTCGCATCATGGAACAGATGGATGGACTTAGAAAAGACTGGGGGATTGAATATCCATTTGAAAAAGGAAACAGACCGTGCTAGTAATTACGTGCTAGTAATTATAATTAGCTGTCCCTGGCAAAAAGTTGTCTTGGGACAGCAGTATTTTGAATAACTAATCTATACGACAAACACCGATTTTTCCAAAAGATATAGACAAATCTTCCGAAACCATGATATAATCATACATATATCGGGGAAATTTATGGAATTTAGGAGGTTCTTAGGATCATGCCATCTGATACAAAAACATACCAGGAAGAAACTTATATTGATAATACTATTCGTCTTCGTGGTGTTTTAAACACCATGCCTGACTTTGCACGTGATTATTTTCGTGCCATTGAACCAACCACATCACCAAAGACACGAATATCGTATGCATATGACATCCGTTTGTTCTTTCAGTTTTTAATTGAAGAAAATCCTGTTTATAAACATCACTCAATTAAGGACTTTCAGGTACAGGATCTGGAAGCTATTCAGCCGGTTGATATTGAGGAATATCTGGAATATCTGAAGGTCTATGATACTACAGATGTTCATACCAAAGAAACCAAACAGGTCACAAACTCTGAACGCGGCTTATTTCGCAAAATGTCTGCATTACGCAGCTTTTATAATTATTTCTTTAAAAGACAGATAATTCAGAAAAATCCGACCTTATTTGTAGATATGCCGAAGTTACATGACAAGGCGATCATACGTTTGGATACCGATGAGGTTGCAAAGCTTTTGGATTATGTGGAATCTTGTGGTTCCAAATTAACCGGTCAGGCACTCTCCTATTATAATAAGACGAAAGAACGTGATATTGCGATCATTACTCTTCTACTTGGAACAGGTATTCGAGTATCGGAGTTAGTTGGACTGGACCTGTCAGATGTGGATTTCAACAATAATGGGGTCATGGTGACACGAAAAGGTGGAAGCCAGATGGTTGTTTATTTTGGTGAAGAGGTGGAAAAAGCACTTCGCAATTATCTGGAGACATACCGTAAAGCGGTAACGCCCCTTGCTGGCTATGAAAATGCTCTGTTTTTATCAACCCAAAGACGCCGGATCGGTGTGCAGGCGGTTGAAAATATGGTTAAAAAGTATGCCAGTCAGATTACAAATAAAAGAATCACGCCACATAAGCTCAGAAGTACCTATGGTACTGCCCTTTATAAGGAAACGGGGGATATTTACCTGGTAGCGGATGTTCTGGGGCACAAAGATGTCAATACAACGAAAAAGCACTACGCTGCAATCGATGAAGACAGACGACGTAGTGCTGCAAATGTGGTAAAATTGCGGGAACCGTAAATTGTCAAAGCTCGGTAAAACTTATTATTTCTTTACTCTTAATGTCCTTAAATAGATCTTCTGTTCCGGCGTGATCCGGTAGCTTTCAATTGCTTTCTGAATCGTCTTATTATGTGTCCAGGTGTCCAGCCTTTTCTCTTCCAGATAAGGAATAATCTGGTCATACTGCTTTGCAAGAGCGGTAGCAAAATACCAGGCACGCATCATGTTTACATAATATTCGTCCGATTTAACTTCGGCTACCTTTTTGGGATATTCCGGTTTAAACTGTTCATCCAGATAATACCGCATCAGCATTCCAATTCCAAAACGGACGATATAAGGGTGATCCGATGCTATCCAGCGACAGACTTCCTGGATAAATATGTCCAGATGATTTTTTACTGTCCGGAGCGCGATCATATCACAGGTTGCCCAGTTATCTATATACGGGAGAAAACGGTCCAGTGCGGCAATACAGGATGGGTACGCTTTAATCTGTTCAATCAGCAGTCCATGAAGGTTGTTTTCTTCATAATATTTATGTGGAAGCACTTCAAGAAATGCAGAAACATTGTCTGTTTTAGCGAATTTTTTTGCGTATGCGCGCAAAGAAGGAGTCCGCACACCGATGACGGTTTCCTTATTGACTGTCGGCATCAGTTTTGCCTGAAAATCCCGATAAGCAAGATCCTGTATTGCAAAGAGATCTGCTTGTACATTTTCTATTACTTCTCTACTGCTCATTTGTCATTTCCTCCTGAAATATTGTAGATTTATAATTCAGTATAACGAAATTTGCTACAGCTTGACAGCGGTTTAAGCATTTATAAGATCGTGCCTGTCTCATAGAGCGCATTCTTCCGCTCCATACGCTTTAATTCCGGCAATACGGTAAGTAACATGGTGATGAAGCATAATCCTCCACCAATGACGTTAGAAACCGGCTCAGCGAGAAATACGCCGTCTGTTCCCATATGCAGGGCATACGGCATCAGATATGTCAGAGGCACGACGATAAATACCTTCCGAAGTAGTGAGAAAAAGATTGCATGCTTCTTCTTATTCAGGGATTTAAAGACCGTCTGGCCAATGTATTGCATATCCATGCAGATAAACGCTGCAAAATACTGCTTCAGGGCAGGAACTGCATCTTTCATCAACGTAGTATCCGAACTGAAAATTCCGATCAGGGTTTTCGGCGCGATGATGATAATACCCCACATCACAGCTGTGTATCCGAGAATCATAAGTGCCATCATGGCACCGGCTTTTCTTACACGGCATGGGCGTCTTGCACCATAATTGTAACTCAGGATTGGCGAAGTCCCTTCGTTGATTGCATAAATCGGAGTTTCTACAAGCTGTCTGACACTGGATACGATGGTCATAACAGAAATGTAGATATCTCCGCCTGTAACGGAAAGTACATTGTTGCAGACAATCGTTACCAGACTGTTTGTCAACTGCATGATAAATCCGGCAGTTCCCAGGCTTACAATGTTTTTTGCATAAGCTGTACAGCTGGCAAGTTCCTCTTTTTTGAGGAGTCTCACTTTCAGTTCTGCTTTCTTTGTAAGAAAGAAAAAGACAAATGCAGCAGAAAGTGTCTGAGAAATGACCGTTGCAATTGCGGCACCGCGCACGCCAAGCCCGAACACAAAAATAAACAACGGGTCAAGCAGCAGGTTCGTTACTGCCCCTATGGTAACTGAAAGCATGCCGATGGTTGAATATCCCTGTGCATTGATAAACGGGTTCATACCGGTTGCAATCATAGAAGGCAGAGTTCCGATCAGGTAAAGCATCAGGTACGGATATGCATAGATCAGAGCGTCTTTTGAGGCACCAAACAGTACCAGGATCGGGCGGGCAAATAAAAAGCCAATTACCATGAGTACAATGGCACAGATACAGACCATGGAAAAAGAAATATTCATAATTTTTTTCGCTTCCTGTGGCTCATTTTTGCCGCGCTCAATCGAAAATAATGGTGCACCGCCGCTTCCGAATAGATTGCTGAATGCGGTAATGATGACAATTACCGGGAAACAAAGACCGACTGCACCAAGTGCTGCAGTTCCGATGTGCGGGATACGTGCAATATAAATCCGGTCTACAATGTTATAAAGTAAACTTAAAATCTGGGCAACCAGCATCGGGAGCGATGCTCCAAGGATATTACTGGTTATCGTTCCATTTTCAAAATCGACTCGTTTCATTTGTAAATTCATTCCTTTTTATTTTTCTTGCTTTTTAATTCTAACATGATGTAATATATATGTAAATTATTGTTTTTATATGATAATTCAATAAAAATCATATGGATAATATATTTTCATTTTTAAATAATCAGGAGATGAATTACATTTTTATGGAAATCAGACAGTTGGAATATTTTCGTGCGATCGTAGATGCCGGAACGATCAGCGGTGCAGCAAGAGTTCTTCACATGACCCAGCCACCGCTGAGCTATCAGATGAAGATGCTGGAGGAAGAATTACAGGTATCACTCTTTTTGCGAGGTACAAAGAAAATTACGCTTACAGATGCCGGAAAGACGCTTTATGAGCAGGCCGGTAATCTTCTGATGCTTGCAGATCTGACCAAACAGGAGGTTGTCAAATCCGGTCAGGCAGCTACCCTGCACATAGGGATCACACCATCCACTGTATCGATGATGTCCGAATATCTGCTTTACTTTGCAAAAAAATATCCTCAAATTCATTTTGATGTACATGAAGGATCTACATTTACACTGAAAGATCAGCTGGAAAATGGAATGATCGATCTGACTACACTCCGCACACCAATTGTGTTAAATGGCTGTGAAACCAAGTCTCTTTCCCGGGAGAAGCTGCTTGTGATGGCAGTTCCTGATCACCCTCTGTTGCAGGGACATACATCCATCAGTCTGCGGGAACTTTCCGAACAACCCTTAATCCTCTCCCACCGCTACCGCAAATATATGCTTGCCGCATTTGAGGGTGCCGGACTGGTCTGTGATATTTATTTTGCCTGTGAGGATGCCCGCACTGCAATGACGATGGCAGAAAAGGGACTGGGAATTGCGATTCTTCCGGAGTCTATGCTGAAGCTCACTAATAAATTAAAAGCATATGATATTACTGGAGCTGATCTTACAACTGAAATTCTTCTTGCATGGAGGAAAGGCAGGATGCCGGCGGAATTACAGGATTTTCTGACATTATTTGAGGAGAAAATATAAAGTAAAAGAGCAGAGATACCTTCGAATGACTCTGCTCTTTACTTTATTTTATCATTTGGTAAGTATTTTTTAAATAGGATAAATAGAATTACCAGCTTGATTTCTGCTCATCTATAACTTTCAAAGTCTCCGGATTTACCAGATAGAAATCAACCAGTTCTGTCTCATATCCACCATCCGGATATACCTTTTCCAGAACCAATTCTTCGAAAGTATTATTATTTTCATCTGTCTTAGAACCGTTATCATACAGACAGTAATTGACATTTACTGTTGTACCATCCTTCTCTTCTGTTGCCTCAGAGAGGATTGCGTAATTTTCTCCCTTTGCATTTGCCGTGTAAGTGAAATTCATATCCGGAAGGGGATTCTGTTGCTGGATATATTGATACACAGCACGCATTTCGTCCTGAAGCGGTGAAGTTTTCTGGGATTCCTGTGCCGGAGAATTTTCGGTAGAATCAGTGGTACTACTATCTTGTGTTTCCGAATCATTCGGGGCAGAATCCGGTACAGAGGATTCTGTTAAAGTGTCTGTATTCGGCAAAAACAAACCCGTTTTTTGCATATAAATCAGGTTATCAGTTCGGTATTGTGTAGCGATGCCGTAATCAGGCTGTACGGAAAGATAAATATAATGCTGATCTTGACCGGTTACGGTTTCCGTTCCTTCTACGCCAAAGCTCACAATTAAAAAGCTGTAACCAATCAGAGAAAGTAAGAAAAGAGTCAGTGCGGCATAAGAAACGGCAATTATTCGTCTGGCTGCTTTCCTATTAAGAAGACTTTTTTGCTTTTTATACAGACAGATCATGCCCCAGATCAGCAGGCAGGATAAGGTGACGGAAACGCAGATGGCGGATATTTCAGCAAAATAATAGCGGATTGCATATCCTGCGCTTTTATTGATACCATACCATGCACCGTAGAAAAAGGTACTGTATGCCAGAACGATTGTAATCAGACAAGTACGCAGGATATGCTCTTTTCTTGTCGGAGTAAATTTTTTTAATGCAGAAATAAGTCTGTCCATTTCTTCTGCTTCAATCCAGGTGGTAAGTTCTGCTTCAGATGGATATTCACCGTTTGTGTCAGGAATTCCTGTATAACGGGTTAAAAACTGATTTTTTGTATCAGTATCTCCCACTTCTGCTGCCAGTAAGATCTGCATATAATACAACTGTTTTAACTGGACCGGTGTGCATTTTCCAACAGAAATCTGTGTAATTGTCTGTGTAGCATGATCGTATTTCCCAAGTTGGATTTCAAGGCTTGCAATCAGGAGCAGCATGCGGTTATTCGTAGCAAGATCGCGGACAGATTGTATATGATATATATAAAGCGCATACTCATAGTGTTCGTCCAGTGGCATTCTACTCGATATCTTTCTGCTCCATCCGGCTTCTACAAACTGGAGCCCGAAAGCAAGTTCGATAACGGCAAGAAGCTGGCAAAGGAAAGCCGTAAGTCCCCAGACATTGGTAGTGAGTTTCTGATAGGTCAGAAAAAAGATTGCAGCGGCAGCCAGGATGACGAACAACCATCTCAGCATGAACACGCGGCGGGCTTTCTTTTTTACGGTTGGATTCCATGGATATGTTTTTAATTCTGAATCTAGCACAGGCAAATCTCCTTTCCGTTGTCTAATTATCGATTTCCAAAAATATAATCTTAGTATTTAAGCGCCTCCTTTATGACGAAATAAAAGGGGCGCTTAAATCACTTTTCATATTTACTATTTTACTTCTACCAGTTCGATCTGGAAGTTCAGTTCTTTTCCAGCCATCTCATGGTTGGCATCAAATGTAATGTTGGTTTCTGTCTTTTCGGTTACGGTTACCGGGAATGGCTGTCCGTACTGGTTGGTCAGATATGCATGTGCACCGACTTCCAGATCTTCTGATCCAGGAAGCTGTGCAATTTCCAGCGTGAAAATAGCGCGTGGATCCGGCATGCCGTAAGCTTCTTCCGGCATCAGATGGATGTTGATGGTCTGTCCTACTTCCATTGTTGCAACGGCTTTATCGTAACCATGGATCATCTGTCCGGCTCCGCATACAAATTCCAATGGCTCTCCGCGGTCATAGGAAGAATCAAACTGGGTACCATCATCAAAGGTACCTCTGTAATGGGTACGGCAGGTCTTTCCGACATTCGGACCTTCAAAATCCGGCACATGTGCGCCACCACATCCGCTGCATCCACTGCAGTGTCCGCCACAGGAATGTTCTTCTTCAGCAGAAGCTTCTTCTGTTGCTGCTTCTTCATGCTGTCCACAGCAGGAATGACCTTCTTCGTGGTGATGGTCACAATTTGTACCTGCAGATTCCAGTTCTCCTGCAAGATAGGCATTCACTGCCGCATCTACTTCTCCTGCTGCACCGGATATAACTTTGATACCGGCTTCTTTCAGCGCTTCTTGTGCACCTTCTCCGATACCGCCACAGATCAGAACATTTGCACTCTGTTCAGAAAGGAATCCTGCAAGCGCACTGTGTCCGGCGCCACCAGCATGAACAATCTGCATGGAAGTGATCTTTCCGTCTTCTACCTCATACATTTTAAAAGTTTCTGTCTTTCCGAAGTGCTGGAAAATAGATCCGCCTTCGTATGTTACTGCTATTTTCATTTGTAAAATCCTCCTTGAGATACCTTTACTCAATAGTATAACATATGGATTGCGAAACGCATAGAAAAAGTATACAATAATGAAAGATATAATGAGACAAAACGAAAGAAAAAGGGACTGGAAAATGAGTAGTATTTATTTGAGCAACACAGTATTTATGATGATAATACTGACGATCATCTTTTTAAGGATCCGGTATTATATTACATGGAGCCCGAGTAAAAAATATACGATGATCTTTATTGGCATGGTAGAGCTTTATGTGTTAATGGATGCATTGTTTATGAAAGAACTCTTAGGTAAGTCAGGAAACCTTTTGCAGTTTAAGCTGGTTGTGTTTTTCTTTTATCTGGTTTATGTAATCATGCCATATGTGTGGCATTTGTTTATGCAGAGTTATATGGGGATTAACCGTTCAAAGAAGCAAAGATTTGCGGAAATGATTCCGTTCATTCTCCTGGTTCTGATGGTGCTTCTCTCAGTTCCGACGGGAATTGTCTGGAGATTTTCACGGAACCGGACCTATATACGCGGTACATTTTTCGGAGTGTTTGCCGTACTCAATCTGTTTTATTACGTTTATACATTTGCACAGACATTCTTCATTTTATTCATGAACAATACAAAGGGTGTCAGATATCTCATAAAATCGGCATTGTTTTCAGCAGTCCCACTGATCGGAATTCTGGTAAATACCTATATCATTCCACTTTATGGGGCGTATCCGTTCCAACCGTACTGCCTGGTAATCGGAGCACTGCTCTCCTACCTGTTCATGGTGGAGCACCAGCAAAATCAGATGGAGTTTGAACACCGGAAAAGACTGTCCAATGCATTGGAACTGGAAAAAGAATCGACACGGAAAGCGAAAGTAGCCGGTGAGGTAAAGAATGCTTTCCTTGCAAATATGTCCCATGATATCCGTACCCCGATGAATGCGATCATTGGATTTTCTGATATCATTGCAGAACATCCGGATGATGAAGAAATTGTAAAAAATGCAATTTCCAAAATTCAGGCATCTGGTGAGATTCTTCTGAAGATCATCAATGATGTGTTGGATCTGTCTAAAATCGAAAGTGGAAAGGCAGAAATTGTGGAGATGGTAACTGACCTGAAGCAAATGGAAGAAAATCTGAAAATGATGCTCGAATACAGCATCCAAAAGGGAATGATTGATTTCAAAGTTGAGGATCAAATAGAGAATCCACTGGTATGGTGTGATGCGACAAAACTGCAGCAGGTTCTGGTAAATGTACTGAATAATGCAGTTAAATTTACCCCAGCGGGAGGAACGATCACATTTAGCTGCGTCCAGAGAATGATCGCACCTGGATTTGCCGAATACAAATTTACGATAAAGGATACCGGAATCGGTATGACTGAAGAATTTCAGAAACATGCGTTTGAGGCATTTGAAAGAGAGCGAACTTCTACCGAGAGCAAGACTGAAGGAACAGGGCTTGGACTTGCGATTGTGAAGAAACTGGTAGATCTGATGCATGGTGATGTGATAATCCAAAGTAATTCCGGTCAGGGAACCAAAATACAGATTTCACTTCCCCTTCGGATTGCAACGGGAAATCAGCTTCATCAATCAGATAAAGCAAAGGAATACAAAATAGGTCTTGACGGAATGCATGTACTTTTGGTGGAAGATAATGAATTAAATGCAGAAATTGCCATGGAAGTTTTGAAAAATAAAGGGATTCTTGTGAACTGGGTTCCGGATGGATGCGCCTGTGTGGAAGAAATTCAAGATAAGGAAGCAGGCACATATCAGTTTATCCTGATGGATGTACAGATGCCACGGATGAATGGATACGAAGCGACACAGAAAATCCGTCAGCTTGCAGATGTGAAGAAGGCACAGATTCCAATCATTGCCATGACTGCAAATGCATTTGAGGAAGACCGGAAACATGCGCTGGATGCCGGGATGGATGGGTTTATTATGAAACCGTTCCGGGTGGATGAGATGATGAAGGTGATCGGGGAAGTGATGGAATAAATGAATGTGGAAAGAGCAGGGAAAGAACTTTGGAAAGTTCATCCCCTGCTCTTTGTGTGTTTCATCAATCTACGCGGCTATGTTGCCCGCGTTTTTTGTAATCTTTATCAATCCGCTTTTTCCAACTAGAATCAAGCGCTGCATTGCACCGAACAGCAGATATGGCATCATTTAATACTTCATAATTCAATGCAGTTCCTTCGCAGTCACATTGATAATTGGCAGCTTTATCTGCGTCAATTCCAAAATGACTGGCTGTTTCAATCGCATCAATATTTGCGCCAAGAAAGAGAAATTCCCATCCATATTTTTCTTTTTGTCGTTCGATCATCTGCTTTACTTTATCAATGCGATAAATGTGGCTTGCATTTTCCATACCATCTGTCATGATGATAAAAACGGTATGCTCTGGTACATCTTCCGTGCGCGCATATTTGTGGACATTTCCAATGTGATGGATAGCACCGCCGATCGCATCCAGGAGAGCCGTACAGCCGTACACAGAATAATCGTCTTCTGTCATAGAGGGAATCTTCTGCACCTCTACTCTGTCATAAAGGACTTTACTGTTATTGTTAAAAAGCACGGTAGAAATCAGCGCCTGCCCTGCCTCTCTTTTCTGCTTTTCAATCATAGAATTGAAGCCGCCTATAGTGTCCTTTTCCAGTCCGCTCATGGATCCGCTGCGATCTAAAATAAATACAACTTCTGTCAGATTTTTTCTCATACTAAATTTCCTCCTAAGTAATGGCTTATTTTGTTTGTAACTATAGGATACTGCCATTTTCAGGGGAAATGGTCGCATGAAAAGCGACACTTTTTTATGGATCAGAAAATTTCTACAGAATCATATCAGGCGAACAACGCTGTGTGCAAAATTATTTTCTTCTTAGCCTCCAATCAGGCTTTGGTCAAAGGCAAATAGTGCTTCATTGATTTCGTAAATATTATAATTTTGCTTTAAGATAAAATATTCAACGATTACGTCAAATTTGCTGGAATGAGACAGGGCAAATCCTGCTTTCATCAGCATATCCTGAATTTCCGGAAGCGGAAGCTCAAGTGCCAGCGCAAATGCAAGAACGGTCGGTTTGGATGGTTTGTAGTACTTGTCATTTTTAATCTTGGAAAATAATTTCCGGTCAATATTGGCTTTCTTATAACACTGAGAATCGGTCATTCCACTTTCATCAATCTTCCGAAGCAGCATTTCAGAAAAGCTTTCATCCATTTGCTGCAAGGCATCTTCCAAAGTTGCAGCCTTACTTAACGGTACATTTGATGGCTCTGGTAAAGATATGCTTTCACAGAGATCCATTTCCTGGAACTGCTTCTGGCGCCTCATTACTTCGGATGTTTTGTTAATGTGTGTTTCTACATAATGATCATCGATATAAGATGCAATATCAGAAAACAGTTTGCTGCTGATCCGATAAGATGCTTTATCAAAAATGACGATGTATACCGTCATATCATTTTCCATAAGAAATGCGCTGATCGCGTCGATTGCAACCTTCAGCGCCTGAGCTTTCGGATAGCCGTAAATTCCGGAAGAAATCAGTGGAAATGCTATGGTTTCACAATGTTTTTCTTTTGCAAGTGCTAAGGAATTTTCATAGCAGGAAGTAAGCAGCTCCCGCTCATGAAACTGTCCGCCTCTCCATATAGGACCTACTGCGTGAATGACATAATTGCAAGGCAGATCATAGGCGTTTGTAATCTTTGCATCTCCGGTCTGACAGCCGCCTAATGTGCGACATTCCGTTAAAAGCTTTGACCCTGCTGCACGGTGAATGCAGCCATCCACTCCACCGCCGCCGAGCAAGGAGGAATTTGCGGCATTGACGATGGCGTCTACGGGCATTTTGGTGATATCATTTCTGACGATTTGTAATGGCATGGGTTGGTGTGCTCCTTTAGGTTAGTGTTTGATGATTTTACTTTTATAGTAATGATAAGCAGGTGCCTTTTTTAATTTTTCAAAACATATACAGTGCTTTTATATGCACCTTGACGTTCCAAAATTCCCATATTGACCAGTTCTCCAAGAATTCTTCTTGCTCGACGTTGCTTTACTCCAAGTAATTCTTCTACTTGCCGAGATTTAATCGATCCTGTTTCTTTCGCAAATTGAATAATTGAATTTTGCTGTGCCGACAAACTATTTACCGGCGTTTTATCGGCATTTATCGGCATTTTATCGGCATTATTAATTTCAATTACTTTACTGCTTCCAGCTTCTATTCCATAATCAAACGAATATGCATCATCCAATGGAACAATAATCCGGAATACATCGTCTTCCACAAACAAAGGATCTTTCCCTGAATAATATTTGCTGTATTTGAATAATTTTCTTACTCCAGATCCAAGCTGGTCAGCATAACCGATATTCCTGAAAAACGATGCTATAAGAGGATTTTTTGGATTTGGTTCCAGATTATCTACTGTGATGAAACCTTCCTTTGTTGCACGATTCGCATTTTCCACATACATTCGATCTTTCTCAATCACAAACTTTGCTGTATAACTGCTTGTAAATTCACGGTGCATCAACGTATTACTGATCATTTCTCTGACAATTGTATTCCGGAGACTTTTGTTTACTGTATCTTCAAGGAAGAACTTGTCTGGCAAGTTTTTTCTTCCAAAATCAAGGAGCTGGCTATAACTTTCAATTAGGTTTGTCTTAATAATTTCCCGGTCATCGTAACGATCTACATTAACTTTTCGCACAAGTGCATCGGTCACATAAGTCGGTGCAACATTTAAAATTACATCGTCTTTTCCTAACAGCATAATTGCTGCTAAATTGAAACCCTCTTCTCCGGTAACGATATCTCTACCGTATAATCCTGCACTTTTCAAAAGTTCCTGATCATCCATAGTTGTCCAGGGATGCTGACCACCTGCATGATTCTGTGCCATAATACGAATCTTTGGCAGCAGATCTAATCTCAAATCTTCCATTTTTGCATAAGGATAGATTTTCTTTTCTGTAAAAATATTCTGCTTACGAATATACATCTGTGCAATTGCACTGGTAGATGTTATTTTTACATCCGCATCATCCACACGGTCATAGATGACTTTTTTGAAGCTGTGAACCTCTGCACTAGGCGGAATATGAACATGAATGATCGTATGACTTTCATCATATTTTATAATTTCCGGTATCAAATATATCGTTGGTGAGAACAATGTAGGATTACTAATAACCTTAATAAAGTTTTTTACCATATCAGGAGCTGCTTTTTCTGGTATTCCTACTACAGTCCCATCATCTAATATTCCCATGAAAAGGTCTCCGCCAAATCTGTTCAGAAATGAGCAAACTGTCTCATAGGTATCATTTTCAATTCCATTTCCACAGCGTTTAAATTCAACCGCTACAGTTTCACCAATTGTAAGAATGGATTGTACTTCTTTTATTTCCATTTGGTCACCTCATTCTATAATTAATGCTTAAATTTCATCTACTGATCTAAAACATATTGTTGTACTATTATCAAGTATTTTTGAAAACTAATCAAGTATATTTTTATACATATCAGGACTACATACAATATTTTCTATACGCATCCATAATTTCATTTTGGATTTTGTCCCGGAAACTTTTAGGCCCAATAATTTCACATTGATTGATGTGAGTCATTACCCATGAATGTATAACGGATGGTATTGTATTAATTTTTACTGTAATATTTTCTTTATCCTTTTTTAATACGGTTGCATTCTTCCCGAAGGTTTCAGCAATTTCCTGCCATAATCCGAAAGCACATTCTATTTCGTAGGATGCTTTTGATTCCCCTTTTTGAAAAATCTTTTTTCAGCATACTGACCTGGATTTAAACCGCCGAAGATCATGTCAATGCCTCTTTCCAGTATCGTGATATCCTTTAAATGATCAATTCGAAAATGTTCTAATTCTTCAGAATATTCCCTCTTTCCAAGGATATAGTAATTCCCTTCAGCCCAAATAGTAACGTATGGACTAATAATAATATTGCTATCTATGACTTCTTCTAATTCTTGATTAACTCCATATTTCAGCAGTTTTGCACTTACTTTACATCCTTGATTGATTGCAACATTTAAAGCATCGATGTTATAAAAAAGCTGTTTGCTTAGAATCTTCTTTTCTGATTTTACGAAAACAGTTTTTTGTAGCATTCTGCTTTGAAAAATACTTTGTGATTCAAGAAGTTTTTTTATAATTATTTTGCTGGAAGATTCTTTTATCATATCAGAAGCAGCAACTGCATCACATAAAAGTCTTATCTCTGAAAGCTCAAATTCACGGTCAATTAGGAAATATCCTTCCCGGTTATCCTGATATCCTGTGATTTCGATTCCCATACTGCGTAATGCTTCTATAATCCAACAAAAATTATCGTAAGGCCCCAAAATCATTGCAGGATTAGTTGGAGAAGGACGCTACATAATCCCATATCTACTAAAGGGTGTTTATGTTGATCTTAGAACAGCATCAAACTGAGAATAATTTCGTTAAGATATTTTATCCATTGAAAAATCATCACTTTTTCTACAAACTATATACAAAGTATTTTTATTCTTAAGTTTATGTAGACTTAATTTGTAAGACGAAATCATCAAATCAACAAGCTCTTGCTTTGGTATTGACTGACTAATTCCATTTTCAAACCTAGCGATGCCTGAACCAAGAACAGGAATATACACATCTTTATTATTGTAGTTATTATCTATTTCTTCCCATAACAAACTTAAGCATTTCAAGTACTCTTCTAATGTAAACTTCATACTTTTGCCGTTTGACTCTAACCTTGTAAAAGCCATCAATAAATCATCACCATTAGCTACAATGGTTCCCGGTTTATAACAAGTGGAATTATTGTATTTTGATTTCCTCCCGCATGGTTTCACGCCACTCGCTGCAATAAGTGCTTTGATATTCAAGTTAGGATTCTGAATCAAATATTGTCCGCATATTGAATCTTTTTTTATATCAGCAGTACCAGTTCCAACTGTGGTTGTAAAGCACTCATCAAAATTGATAAGTCTCTGGCAGTTTTTCTTTTTAAGTAGATTTCCATATTCAACTATAATAGAATAATTGTTCCCCTTAATTGTTTTCTTTCTTATACGAGAATACCCACATGAAAGAAGAATAGCTGTAACTGCTAATCCTGCAAATACCAGAACTTTCATGAGTGTAATATTTGTTGCCTCTACATCAATCCACGAGAAATACTTGCTTTTCTCAATGATTTCTTTATTTACAATACAACAATTTGAAAAGATTGATTCTGAAAGGAAAGTCATTATAGCAGAGAACACGGCAAATGCCCATATCAAACCTCTCTTAACAATCTTCATCAAAATCCTAGTGCCTCCTTTATATATGAATAATTCCCGACCTTGTTTCCATAAATATCTTTTATCCAGAATGGTACCGCATTATCCTCATAGTCTTTCATATAAGATGGTAGCCACGAAGATTCATAACGTGTTGAATTATACACAATAATAATTGGTTTTCCTTTTATCTTAGCTTGTTCAAATTCATGTCTAAGATAAGAATATGCGTTAATGTTTCCAACATTTCCATCTGATGCCGGTGATGTGGAAGTCCATTTACACAGTTTCTTTCCATTTATATTCTGCTTATAAGGTGTACAATAACACTCATACCATTCTTTATTATTTCTATCACAGTTGCTACCAGCTGTTCGATATTTTGTCCTGTCACCAACAACAAATACTACCGTAGACGATGCATTAATCTGAGAATTGAATTCTCTCTTTAAATCACAGATACGGCAATCGTTGCTATCAGAAATACTACCACTAGATGGATTTGACATATCCACAAAATCTACTTTGTGTTTATCGTCCTTCCCCCATTTTACCAATTCTTCTACAACGTCCTGATCACCATTGTAATAATCATAATCGGCGCTAATGTATACTTGTTTACTCATATGTACCTCCGCAAATTATTCCTTTATTCTAATCAATTAACGTTCAAGTTGCCCACAATCCTTACAAACAAGAGTATTAGTTGGCTAAACTATTCTTTGACTTACTATTCCATAAAGAGCTCTGTATTTTCCTATCAAAGCGAAGACAACTCCTGTCTTTAATCTTATTTTTAACTCCTGCAACAAATTACATTTTCTCTTTCTCAATCTCAGACGCAACCATCCTAACAACAAAACAAGGATCATTTTTGCATTTTTCTAAAATATAATGCTTTGTTACTTTTGTAATTCCTGGTACTTCATAAATGCTTCTGAGAATAAGATTTTTGATATAAACACAATCGTTATCTATCAATTCTACTACTTTCTGATTTATCAGATGATGGTTTTCTGGGTTTCGAAGTAATTTTATTAAAATTCTAGTCGCATTCCATCTAATATCTATGTGATCACAGTTTAGCCATTGCAACGCATTTTGAAGCACTACTGTCTCAATATTCTTTGGGAAAACGACCTCATCAGTATTCTCCAAATATTCTATTAGTATTCTTGTAACTGAAATAGTAGTTGCAATATCATCCTTTAAGTAAGCCATTCCTTCAAGTATCATAGGGAAACAATCCATTCCAATTGCTGTACCTAACAGAGCTACAGCAATCTTCAATGATAGTTTATCTATATTGGATAACATAAAAGTCATATCGATATCTTCTATTTCATCTGCTTTTTCAACAACATTTCTGAAAGCACTTATGTTTCTTTCTAAATCGTTTTTGTATTTTAAGGCAACACAAATCAAAAGAGAAACCGCATCTAGCTTAGTTACAATATCTTCCTTCGAGACTAGTAAAGTGTCTGCCACAATTGAAATCATCTTATCCATCACTTCTGTAGGACAAATGATGTTTTCACCAATCAAAATATTCCTAATAGTAGCAATTTCTCTTAAACCATGTCCAAAATAGTGACCATTTTTACCCTGATTCAAATTGTTTTCTTCTATTTTTTCAAGATAATCGGAAATATATGCTAAATAATCAGCTTCATCCTCACTTTGTGTCCCCAGTAAATAATCGCCATTATAATAATGCGGAAATACTTCTGCTACTTTACTATCTAATTCCTCAGTTATATCCTTGTTTTGCTTTCTAAAAACCAAAAGAAAACTCGGAGCATATGATACTTGTTGTCGTTCTTCTTCATTATCCATTACAGAAATGATATCTTGAATCAGTCTTGTTGCCAAATTATTACTTAATTTATTCAAATCAATAGTTTTGGCAATGAACTTGAACATATCCATATACCAGTGACAAAAATGATGTTCCATAAAAGAACAACAAATATCTGCAAGTTTATCCTGTGCCACTCTATGTCCTACTCCAGACAGGCATAAAAAAATATTCTGACCATTTATCACTGTTCTTGAATCATTTTCAATCCAGCTCTGAATTTTTCCCAGCAACTCTTTTTCATAAATAGAATAATCCGACTCATTCAAATAGTAACCGACTGCTCGCATAGCAAGCAGTTCGCTCGAAAATCTTTTATACCTCACTGGTTCGTTAGCGCAGAACATGATAATTTCTTTTGCATCTTTATCCGTCATCATATTCAACAGCTCTGGATAAGCATCCTGTAAGCCCTTTATTTCTTTCTCGCTACCCTTAAATACAGCATATTTCAACAAATCTTTTCTAAAATTCCAATCATCATATTTACTACTAAGATAAAATATAAAATCTCTGAGTTCATCATAAAAAAGCAATATGTGAGTTAATGACCCATTGTAAATTGACACCATAAAAGAGCTTGCCAATAATTCCACATATTGATTAAAATCATTTCCCAACGTGACAGAATATGGTGATTCAATTTTTTTCTTATACAATCCGGAGATATACTTGCCTTGTAAAGAATTGTGAATTCGATCTAAGGACGGGTAATACAGCTCTTCCTCAAACTCATTTAATTCTTTTTGTGCTTCAGACTCAACAAAGCAATTATGTTCAGTATTGCTAACCCAATGAAGATTTCTTAAATCGATCAGAATATCTTGGATAACCCAATCTGGTTTTGACTCATCTTTTGCCTGTGTCAATGCCCCTTCCAATAACTTAATTGCATCATCAACTTTGCCCAAATAATAAGCTTGAATAGCATTCCATCTTTGACAAACTAAGCTGTGATAGTCTTCATCCTGTTCTTCCGCTAATGCTTCTAAGAACATTCCTGTGTTAAAATTTTTTATAGTTTTATCTCCAAAAAGAACCTCTAAAAATTGATTTCCCCATTCGTCAAGTTCGCTCGTTTTGACTTTCGTATTCTTATCTAATAGATATCCTCTAGAATAACCAAAAACAAAATTGTGAATATAATCTTTACACTTAGCAATATTCTTCACAACCGATTTAGGAACAGTTATTATTCTCTGCTCAGAAATGTTATTTAGATTTAAATCCCTAGTCCTGTTTTCTTCCTCATCTTCTTTCGGTAATAATCTGCCCTGGCAATAATGGTGATAAATATATGAAATATCGTCGATAAGGGCTTGTGCTCCATTCTGGCTCAAATCTTCAAATCGATGAACCGTCTTACTTTTTGCATACAATGAATTAACTAAACTTTGCTCTATAGCGGTCTTTTCTTGTGACGTTTCATCACAGAAATAATATAACGCTTTTTTATTATAGCGTTTTACTATATCTATCTCTTTTTGAACCCCAGAGCTAACTCCATCTGCATTGTCAATCAAAAAGATACACAAATCACTGTCCTCAAGCCCCCACGAAAAGTGCTTTCCGACAGTCAGGGTAGAGGCAGCTTCTTGTTCAAATGTATACACATATGCCAAACCTGTTTCTTCTATAGTTTTCTTCAGCTGACTTCTGACACGATCATATTTCCCATTATCGCCATGTCGTGAGCTAATGAAAACTTTAATTTTGTGGCATGATTCGATTTTTAAGGAAGGTGTAGTTTCTTCAACCGTTTTCTTTTTGTCTGTGTATTCCCATTCTGCACCTATAACAGGAGTACTAAATCCAGTTAATCTAATTCCCATATTCTTTCTTCCTCTGCAAAAATACTACTAATCATAAATTATTTGATACTCCTTCAGTCACATTCCATATTCCGTGAAAGAATTCACTGTCACAGAAGATAGCTACCTCATATTGGGTTAATGCAATATCCAGCTTTCCCAACTAATATCTCGAAATAAAGCCTGAATAAATGCGACTTTAGAGGCAATCCATTCACTTACTTACTTTACATTTTATGATGGATGTGATATATCAGCAAATAATATTAAAATGTGTTCCACAACCAGGACCATAGGGTGCTGCCAGTGCACGGGTTAAGTCCATGTCCTGAATATCATCACAAAACATGGAGAATAACTGAATTACCAACAAATAATTCTTCCATTTATTATATCCCGCCCATTTCCGCATAATAATTTTTCAAATCTTCTGTCAATTGTTCTTTCACTCTTGCCCAATCTTCTTCCGTCATCTGGCTATACAATGCATGATTCATAGAAATGACACTTAAATCTTTTGAGTAATACAAAAATCTCTTCCGCTCAAACTTTTCAAATGGATTCGTAAGCATATTTCTGCTAATAGCTTTTCGATCTTTCAGCGTTTTTTGATTATACGGGCAGGTGCTTCTATCTACCGGAAGTCCCCGGTCAATCCGATTCTGATAAAATCCAATATAACTGTCTAGAACTTTTTCTATGTCAGCATCTCCAATTGTATTAACAGCTTTTATAAAGGACAACATAAATGGCATTTTGTACGAAAGTGAATAATCCCGTTCCTCCAAAAAATCAAAGAAATCTTGTTTTATTGTACTGTCATTATGCTCTTTAATATTTAGCTCTTTTCGATATTTTTCTACATCATCCGGACTAAATAAGTAAATGGATCTGCTCCCGAATTTATATTCTGCACTCGGTATGATTTTCCTTTTTTTAATCCAACTGGTTACGGTTCCTGTACTGACAAAATATTCTCTGGCAATCTGTTCCTGACTCAGATAACTGCCATATTTATCTTCAAATGAATCAATGTCAACTTCCGATATACGTTCAATTCTTTCTTCCATTCCGTCTATGATTACCATGTCTCCCTGCTTATAATCCATTTTAGTAATATCACCAAATGGAACATAATATGGATTGGCAAATATAGAATGCATATTGCAGGCTTTCACCATAGAACCGTATTCATCTACAACATCGATTACGATAACGTTCTTTTTTGTATCTGTTTTTCTTAAACCTCTGCCAATCTGTTGTAAATACAATACCTTCGATAATGTCGGTTTTGCCATAACAAGAATTCCAAGTTCTGGATAATCCCATCCTTCTGAAATCATATTACATGCACATAAAAAACGAATTTTTTTCTGTTTAAATGCATTCATTATGGCATCCGGATTTTTTGCTTGACGAGTATAACTTGATGCCAAAATCCCTGCCTGATTTAATAATCTTGCCATTTCATTCGCATGAGCTACATTAACACAGAAAATAACTCCCTGCCTCTTTCCCGCCTCTCCTTCCAGAAAATATTCCTTTAAAACATTCACAATTAATTCATTCCTAGAAGTGACTCTAATTCGTTTTTCCAAATCTGCATTCACATAACCTTTCCCATTAAAACGTACCTTTGAAAGATCAATATTCGTCTCAATCCGGTAAACATTTGCCTTAGCTACAATTTCTTTTTCCATTGCTTCTTTTAAAGACAATGATGTGGAATAAGTCCCAAAAACAGTTTCCAGCTTCTTTTTATCCGGTCTTTGGTCCGTAGCTGTAAGCCCTACCGTAAAATCCGTATCATAATATTGAATAACCCGTTTTAAAATCGGTGCAACCGCATGATGTGCTTCGTCCACTACAAGATAATTATAATAATCTGACGGGATTTCCGTATAGTGTCTTGCCATATATGCATAAGTTCGTATCTCAATATGATCCACCAGTTCCGGCAGAGACATTTTCACTCTTTCTCTCCAGTCCAGCAGAATATTGATTCCCGGAACTAAGATTAATGCATGGAAATCCGGTTTGTCATTCGCAAAAATGCGTAAATCTTCTTCTATGATTTTTGATTTTCCGGATGCTGTCGGCAGTACAATCAAAAATGCCTTCACCCCAGAAGCCCTGCGTTTTTGGATTTCTTGCAGACTAATAGTCTGGTGTTCATATAATTCAACTGTTCTGTCTATTTTGAGACCATTATCAATAAAATCTGATGCATCTTTTCCAAGAAATTGTTTGATGTCATCCTCTATTCGGTTATCAAATGAACAATCTTCACTGGAAAATCGAAATAGCTTTATTCCCCATAACACGCAGGTATTTTGTTTACGCAATTGATTTCTATATTTTTTTTCACCGATAATCTGCGGATGGTGGTATGTAACACCATTTTCTTCTATTGCATATTGTCCGTTTTTGGTTCTTATTAGATAATCTAGGAAATAATTTTTCCCAGCTTCATCACAAATTCCGTATTCTCTCGACAAATACTTAAGTGCATTCATTCCATATACATTAGAAAAATTTTGCTCGAATCGAAATTCCAGTGGAGATACATCTGCCTGCTCTCCACGGTCTGCAATACTAATTGTATAATCTACAGTTGCTGATATTTCTTTGTTTAGCAGATAACGATCCACTTCTTCTTGTGAATATCCTAAAAAACGAAAGACTCTATTAAACTGGTGCATATAATTATTCTGCTTATCAGTAATAAGCATATATGAAAAGACAGCCTCGCCTTTGTTACAATTACAAATGTCTTCGTCTATAATAACCATATCCGTGCCGTTATCATAAAATTTCGATGTTCCGCCATTCGGATATTTCATCTGTTCACTCAATCTAAAATCAACATGATCTGTTATAAACTTATCTTTCGTAATAGCAGATTCAACCACTTTTGATTCCCCCGTCCCGGTCGTACATCACCGGTATACCAATATTCTTCAATCGTTATACCTTTTATATCTCTTATAAATTCGCAGAAACTTTCATAGGTGAAATCTGTGAAATATCTTCCATTTCTTTCTCCCTCAAACTCTCCGTATTTAAAAGAAGTATAAATGATACCATTATCAGTCAGTGCATTCAGCATCTTCATAAGCACACTTCTTAGTTCTTCTTTTGGCAAATGCAGAATGGACGAACATGCCCATATTCCATCGTATCGGCTTCGATCATCCAATTCTTGAAAAAGCATCTGCTGTACTGGGATTCCTACGTAGCTTTCAGCAATTTGGCACAGCTCTGCTGATCCATCAATAGCTACAACATCAAGCCCTGCTTTAACAAAATATTTTGAATCTCTGCCTGCACCACAGCCAAAATCCAGCACACGCTTACCTTGTAATATATTGATGAATTTATCCTGCGTTTCCTTAAAATCGACAAAAGCTGTTTCTTCCGCAAAAGCTTTTGCATTTTTATTATAAAAAGCTAAAGTTTTATTATTCATATTATTTTCCCATTAAATCACTATTTACAATCATTTATATTTGCTAAAAATTTAGTTATCTTTTATCCCAAAGTCGCAGTTTAAAGTCTCATTTTTACACTCCAAAGTTGCATCGATGAAACTTTGGAGTGTTTACTACTAACTTAACTATATTTTACACACTCAGCGTTCTTAACCCTTAATCATGTTCCTCTTCCCAATAATCATAAGCCTCGTCATATCCATCATCAAATTTCCCTTCCTCATATCTTTCAGCTTATGACCCTAATAACAAAAATAAATTTGCCATTCATTGCCAAATCAATTTCTTATTTCTAACCAAAATTATATCATAAAACCATTAAAGTTTTTAGCTGAAATCAATATTATTTCTTTGTGTACATCGAGCTTTGTATTTAGGTTGCTACAATTTAAATACTCTTAATAAAAGTAATTTTCCTTCTTTGCCAAATTCTGTTGATACAAACAATATATATTTTTACTATTTCTTACAGTTTTACCTAACCTTTTTATAAAGTTATCGAATAACCTGCTTATTTTCTTTATATTCAAGTTCAGTATACGTGCTATCTGTTAATTTATGATGTGCAACATGGTACTCATTAATTGCATCCACTTCATTTCGATACGCAGTAAGATATACGGCACCAGTCTGCTCGTATAATAATTTAGCAAAATTGCGGATCTCGACATTTGTGTTTATATAAGATACACATTGCTTAAGGTTCTTATTATTTAAGATATTTATATATTCTTCATTTTCAGATCTTTTAGATCCAGTTAAGTATAATACTTTCTCTATTGACGTTTTCCATGCATCGGTTTCCCAAATTTTATTATTTATGAAAGTGTTTGTTTTATGGAGAGCAGATTCTTCTTTCGTATAAAATGCTTCTAATTGCAAAAGATCCCCAGCCACTATTATACGAATATTATGTTCATAATTCTTTTTTACATAACAAATAAGATTCCAGATTCGAGTATAAATATCTGGACGTACTACACCAATTTCATCGAATATAAGGACATTTACCTTTAAGAGTGGTTCAATATCTTTATAGGTAATGGGATCAGATTTGTCCCATATTTTATTGCTATCAATCCGAAGACCTGAACATATAGTTTTTCCATGAACATTTTCTGCTGCAATTCCATAAGAAGCCAGAATCATATACTTTATATTAACCATCAGACAGAATTTCACAGCACTGCTTAATGCTCCTCAAATATCAAACAACGATATCTCTCGTACCGTTGCATCCTCTCTTCAACATTAGTGTTTGCAACGTTTTAAGACGTATAACACAAGAAAACTGATTCCACCGCAATGGATCAGTTTTCTTTAAATAATGCCTACTTCATTTTTCTCTTTTTATATAATCCTACAATCAAACCAAGACTAACAATCGCTATTAAAAACCATGCAACTATATTTGTTGTATCTCCGGTTTTTACCGTATTTATTATTTTCTGAATAGTATTTGGCTTATCTGGTTTTGAAGGTGTCGGATCCTTTGGCTTATCTGGATTGCTCGGTGGTGTTTCTGATGAAACCCATTCAGCTTTTGGCTCTATCGTTACATTATATTCTACATTCCCATTGATTTCAGATGGAATATTCACAAGGAATGGAGCAGATTCAAATTTATCTGTACCACTTTCCACATTTCCAATCTGTGCAAGCAGGTAAATTCCTTCATCCAATTCTCCAAAACTCGTGCGTCCCGAAGTATCTGTTTCTTGCATTAATCCGGAAATATTATTTTCTTTCGCAAATGCAAACAATTGTTTTGCTTGTTTTTCTCTTGCTTCTGCACTGGTATCTTGTAATGATATGTCTGAATCTTTAAAACCATCTTCCCAGACCAGCTCATCATTTTTCATATATTGAATTGGAAATATCGAGAACTTTGCTCCGGAAAGAATCACTTCTTTATCTGAGCTATTTCTCCCCTTGTAAATAATTTGAATGCTTCCTGTTCTGCTTCCTGCTTCAGCATGGATTGTTGAAATATCTATAAAACTACCGACAAGAAAAAGCATAACGAATAAAATAATGTGAATACTTCTTATCTTCTTTCGCACCTTACTTTCCTCCTTTTTCTATCTCGTATACTATAAATTACAGCAATCAGCAACCCTATAAAAATTACTATAATTGTTACAATCAGCACTTTAGCAGTAAAAGATAACTCTGGTTTTATATTTGTATCAGGCTCTTGCTTTGTTGCCTCTTCATAAGGTATTCTCTCTCCACGAACTAAAAGTCTATGTGTGTTGATTGCAAATGGTGTACAAGTAACAAGTGTTGCATAATCCTTACCAGGTTCAATGGACAAGCTATCTGTCTCTTGTGGCAAAACCGTTAATATCTGATCAATCTGATATGCCAGTGTTTCATCTAAGACTTTAATGTAAAAAATATCCCCTACTTCCAGTTTATCCATATTGGTAAATAGTGTTTTTGTCGGAAGACCTCTATGTCCGGTCAGAACTGTATGTGTACTTTCTCCACCTACAGGAAGAGACGTACCCCAGAAATGTCCGACACCTGCCTGTAGCACAGCTTCACTTGTTCCATGATAGATTGGAAGTTCTACATTAATCTTAGGAATGCGTATATATCCCATCATTCCGGAACCGTCTACATTTAACAAGCTCTCATAACGAGCATCTATTTCCACATCTTCCTGCGAAAATGGATCAATCAAATCAATATTTCCCAGCATTTCCTTATTGTATGCTCTCGCATCTTCCAGCATCTGCTCTTTTTCTGCCTTACTTAACTTTACGCTTTCCTCATCATAATAGGATACAACTTTGGAACCATTCTTTTCGTTCAGATAACTACTAAACGTTGGATATAACAATACGGAGAATGCAACCAAAAGCACGATCAAACGAATAATATCTTTTATTGTTACCTTCTTTTTTTTCTTCTTACTCTTCATTTCATTCTCCCTGTTGTTATACTTGGAATTGCGGTTACCTTCCGTGGAAGATAACCGCCCATTCCTTAAATATTATCTTATATCTCTAGTAACATTATTATGCTTCTTTTCTTTTGTCACGGATGAAGCTTACTACTACACCGAACACAAGAAGAGCTGCGATTACAGCGAATGCAATTGCTCCACGTCCACCAGTAGATGGAAGAAGAGAACCTGTGCTGTTTGCAATGTCGATGATTTTGTCAGTTTCAACTGTTCCATCTTTGGAAATAGTCCAATTATTTACATCTGTATCTGTGCTCTTTGTGATTTTAATTACGACTGGTGCTGTCAACTTATTGTATCCATCTGGTGCCTTTGTCTCTACTAAATAGTATGTTCCTTCTGCAAGACCATTGACACGGAGGTTGTAACCTTTTCCCTCAATATTTTCAACTGATTCAAATTCTGTAGTAGCAGAGGTTGAATCTACGACATAATTTCCATTGCCTCCTGTAACCTTAATAGGATTTGTTCCATTTTTTGCATCAGCTTCTGTTGTGTAAAGACTAAACTTTGCACCAGCTAGCTTTACAGTACTATCTTTTTTAGTTTTTAAGATATCTAACGGATAGGTCGGTGTCTTTGCTTCACTTGGTGTTGTAGTTGTTGTATCAGTTGGATTGTTTCCGTACTCTAACTGAGCATTATTCTTTTCTGTTACAACTGCGTCTTTATTTACTTTTGCATAATATGTAACGGTAAATTCTTTTCCCTTGTTTGTCTGGTTAGCTCTTACCCATTCAGACAGGTCAAGAGACATTTTTCTATTGTTTGCTGTATCAAGTGTTGCTACTGTTGGTGTTGTTCCTGCTGCTGTAACACTATTATCAGTAAATGCTACTGTTACATTAACTGTTGTAGCACCTGCTCCAAGAGCTGTTCCTTTTGCATCGTTTACAAAATCAAGACCTGTTGATAATTCATCGTGGATTTTGTACACATACTGTGCATATCCTGTTGTATCCGGAATTGAACCTTTTACGGTATATTTTACAACATCACCGATATTTACTGTTGTTTTATCAGCTGTTTTTTCAATGCTTGGTGCTTCTGTTTTTAAGTTTACTGTATTTGTTGTCTCATCAACTGTAACTAAGGAAGACTGAATCTCTTTTCCACCTGTTACATATACAAGATAGTAACCAGCATCTAATCCTGTAAATTCATAAGATGTTTTGCTTTCTTCGATTTTTCCAGAAGTGTTTGTTGCTCCTAAATTATCTGTTAAAGCTTTTGCTGTAAAATCATTTGCAAACTGCTGAATAGTAGCTTCTTGATCTGCAACTGCCTTTACAAAGTCTTCATCTTTAGAAGTTTCACCAATTTTTAATACGGATGCAAGAGCAGCCTTATAAGTATTATTTACGGTATATGCGTAGTTTGTTGTTTCTCCGCTTTTTGACTCTGTCACATCAAATAATTTGTACAGATTAATTGTCTGACCTTTCAGATCCTGTGCTGGTTCTGTTGATTTTACATTAACTGTAAGTGTGTGTGTTCCTGTTGCTCCTCCTGCGGCAAATGCTGTGACAGACATAGCCATCATCATAATCGCTGCCAGCATTAATGCCATGATTCTTTTCATTCTCTTCATAACTATTGTCTCCTTTTCTTGAGAATTTTTTCTATAGTTTTTCTGCTTTTTTATTTTCCTTGCATTTTTTATATCTCATTATGAAATATACCAGGAAAAGCAGAACAGCTATCAGGTAAATCAAATAGCTTCCGTATCCTCCGGTATCCGGAAGACCTGGGAAATGTCTATTAGTTATTGTGAAGGTAAATCCATCTTGCGATTTATCTATCGTTGTTGTATAACCATCCACTTTTGCTTCTGTGATGGAATACGTGTAATAATAAATTTCATCTCCATCTGTCTTGTATGCCGGGAGTTCCTTTATCACCTCCTGCCATTTAGATTTATCGATGGAACCTTCTATTTTGTAACTCTCGTAACGTGGAACTGTTTCTGTCTTTTCATTTCCTGTCTTATCTTTCCAGGTACGTGATATTGTTACCGTAATACTGTTTGGTCTTGAATGATCAAAATTGTTTAAATCCTTCCAAACTTTATTGATCGTCAGCTTGATGTTCTCATCACATGGATCCTGTGACTCGGATGGTTCCGGTGTATCACTATCTCCCGTGTTCAATGTTGTTTTGGTATCCGACATCAATACTGCTTTTGCTGGTGATTCATAGGCATTAAGATCTGCTTTCACTGCGTCACTCTTGCTTGCCAGAACAGCATTCTTTAAAGTCTCAAAGGTCTTTACCGGATTCATGTGTCCTATTGTATAAATATCCCATCCGCTTGCATCATCCTTTTCATGACTGCTGTTCAAGATACTGTTATTCTTTTCAATTTGATCTAATGATTGATCCAGTTTTCTATAAATACGATAATTGTTCTTTTCGCCTTCCACCTTTTCCTGGCTATTGAAGTCATATACCGTATCCAGTTCACTTTTTCCGCTAAATGGTCCAACAAGATCTTTTGTTCCACGAACCACATCACAGTAATACATGTTGTTGTTCTTCAAAAGTCCTTCATCGTTGAATCCAACAAAGCCACCACTTCGTCCGTCTTTAGCATCACCATCATTGTTATTTCCGGCTCCACCGGCATAGACATCATATCCTTGACTGACACCGTAGACATTGCTATCTGTGATTTTTGTTCGATTCGCCTTGATCAGACTCACACTGATATTGGATTTGGCATCATTATCATTCAACAATCCATTTTCATTACATGGAAGTTTGATGGATGAATCTCCAATCGTAATAATTGCAAGATCTGTCTCCTGGTTGTTATCTGTTGACTTCTTCGAAAGTCCAACAGAGATATCCAATCCAAGCAGATTTACGTGAAGCAGTTTGCCATCATACAGCGCATCCACTTTGATAATTCCAAGATTAATCTTCAAAAAATTAGCATTCTGAAGCTTATTCAGATATAATGCTTTTACAAGTTGATTAACAACCGAGAATATTACATTCACTGCTCCAGAATCCAACTTCAAATCTGCAAGATAAGCGAAACTTGTTCGTCCTGCAAATCCGCCGGCTGTTCCACCTGACGCTACCTGTTTCAGTCCAATTTTCTGGTTCGTCTTGTCACCTGCTGTACAATTCGACATTCTTGCAAGATTGGCATATCCGATAAATCCTCCGGCAATCTGCTCATCTCCATTTGTACTCTGCACAGTGTAACCCTCATCAGTTCCTGTAACTGCACAGTCATCAATGTGAGAACCAAAAATGTCCATAACTCCAAGAGCACCACCAAGCAACTGTCCTGTATTGTCTCCAATAACGTCTATCTTGTCTGCCTTAACTACTCCGCTCTTTCCAGAATAGCCGACAAATCCTCCGACACTATTCAAACCTCTTACATTGCTTAATTCTGTTACTTTACTGTTTTTCACAGAACCATTTAGCAATGAGCCGCCAAAACCTCCGGCTGTTCCGCTATATGTAACCTGGTTGTTCTGTCCGGATTTTATCGCTGTGTTTGCGCTGACACTTAAACCAGCATCCTTACTTCCGCTTACAGTTCCGTAATATACATAACTTCTAAACGCATCCAGCACATCGGTTCTTCCAAGCTTTAATAATTTATCAAGGAGCGAGGTCTTATTTCCTGCACTGATATTGGCAACTCCGGCTACGTCAGCAACACCGAAGCATCCTCCGGCATATTCACCTGCGACTACGGAACGGATATTCTGTACAGAAACTCCTGCCTCTTCCGTATCCTTCTTACCGAGTACAGTTCCTTCCAGATTTCCGGCAAATCCTCCTGCCGCTTTTGCATAAGAAGTGTTATTACTTCCACTTGCATAAGCACCATTTACGATGATTCCCCAGTCATCCCAGGATTCCACATCTGCATAACGGATAGTTGCGACTGTGGCATTTAATACTTTTATCAAATCTGCTGGTGTACTTAACAGTTTATTCAGAAGCTGGCTGAGCAATCCTTCTCCTGCAGTTGGATTCAGTGTTGCTACACTTCCTGGTCTAGAGCTTCCGACAAATCCTCCGACATAGCTTCTTCCGTCAACTCGTCTCAGCTTTGTGACCTTGCAGCGTGCATCATTTTCGCCCCAGATCTGTCCACCGATCAGTTTTCCTACATAACCTCCGGCATAACCGCAGGTATCCTTGTCATCTACACCTTCTGACTGGACAATCAGTCCACTCTGATAACCCTCTACCGAAGATTTCTTAATCACCGGCACAAAGACATTAAGCACCTGTAGCATTTGTCCTAATTGTAGATTAAGACCAAGGATATCAACTCTTCCAAGCTTTGCTGCTCCGCCGTTTATCATTTCTCCCGCAAAACCGCCGGCGCATCGAAGTCCTTTAATTGTCTTCGCCTGATAAGCCTGTCCATTTGTAATGGTTCCAGTCTGCATCGAACCAACATAGCCACCGGCGGCTCCGCCATTTGCCAGTTTTATCTCATCCCGATAATTTACTCTTCCTGCTACGACATTGTATCCGTAAGCATATTTTCCAATAATCTTATCCAGTTCTTCTTGGCTTTTTACTGTTCCATTCGCAGCAAGGTCACTTCCGTAACCACCTTTTTTACCGACAAATTCTACCCAATCATTCCAAGTTTTATAATCCATCAAGGCAAGCGGACCGTAAACTGCCGTATTTTCTTCCGTTGGATAGACAACGCTGAGTGCTCCAAGGATGTTATCTACTTTTACCAGTCCCCATAATAAGGACAGATTTCCGGTACTTGCCGTATCAGCTGACTCCATAAGTCCTGTGAAGCCACCAGCAATTTCTTCTCCGTATACCGAGCGGATTCTTACTGCTTTACAAGTATCTGTTGGTCCGGTATAGTCTTTACCTTTCCATTTCTTTGTATTGTTTCCCCAGATGTGACCGCCTTCATTATGTCCTGCATAACCTCCGGCCATACCTCGTTGTACCTGTGTTGTGGAATCAGCATCTGCACGAACTGCACCACCACAAGGAATACAAGTCGTAGAGCTGTTTCTGATCGTCGGTACAAAGTCCTCCGCTAATGATGCCAATGTATCTGACACATTAACAAGACCATCTAAGATACCAGTATCGCCAAGGACATTTGCCACATTTCCTGGCTGCAAGTCTCCCACATAACCACCGGCTGTAATCTGGCCAATGATATAAGAAAAGTTATTTGCATTTGAATCCTGAATGTGCCCACCAGAAATCTTTCCGGCAAAACCACCTGCATCACCAAGTATGTCATTTGCTGATGCATCGGATGCTGTATTTTTCCAAGTTGCTTTTACTGCAAAACCTCCAACATCTCCTGTAACATTCGAATGTTCTATTGTAGAAACAACGACATTCAATGCATCCAGCACATTTTTGATTCCTATTGAGTGACCAAGTACACTCAAACCTTTTCCAACGGAAGCTGCAGAACCGATATCCATATATCCAATATATCCACCTGCATATCTGGCACCGGTTACCGCATATGTGCTTATATTTTCATCATAATATGTTGGTGCTTCATTTGCTTCCAGATCCTTCGGTTCCTTTACAGTAGTATGTTTCAGATTCGTAACATCACAGTAGCTTATCTGTACACCGCTTCCGTAACCGATAAATCCTCCGGCACTTCCGGAATGACTGTCCTCTGATTTCGTCTTGTTGGCAGTAACAGTAAATCCGTTGTCTGACTTGACTCCGGCATACTGCACATATGGAATGTAGGCATTGATCAGATTAAGCAGATCTCCAACATTTATATTCAGACCTGTGATTCCGCCAAGAATGCTGATTCCACCTCCAGCATCTGCCAATGCTCCGGAGTAAACATTTCCACCAAAGCCTCCGGCATAAGATTGCCCGTTTACATGGTCCAGATTATATACAGAATAATAGTTACCTTCTCCTGCGCCCTGGTTGTTAACCGTTCCACTCTGGAAGTTTCCGGCGAAACCGCCTGCTGTATCTGCAGCAACTCCACCTTTATCAACATAAGTAACCGTGCACTCTGTGTAAGAAGGAAGCAAGTACTTGACCGCACCTAACAACTTATTTGCATTTAGCAAAGCCTTGACATCCGCTTTCCCAGCTACATCTGCAAGACCTCCGGTCTGTGAAGAACCTACAAATCCTCCGGCAAAACCGTCTTTATCATTTGCTGTTACTTCTTTTAAATTTTTCACATCGGACTTAATGATCTCACAACTGTTACTCTTTCCAATGAAACCACCAGCTGTATAATCCACTACTTCGCCGTTGGAATTTGTGCCTGTTGCTTTTACAGTCATGCCTCCTGCGATGCCATTTACATGAGCTTCGTTGATTTTAACTCTGACACCTTCTGCCACAGAAAGCAGATTTTCAACTTTCAGCAAGTTGTTCAGTCCTAACAGATTCAAAGTCAGTCCATTTCCACCTGCCAGATCTCCCGGACCTGCACAACCGATAAAACCACCAACTCTGTTTTTTGCTGTAACAGATTTTACCTGATTTAATGTTACAGTATCCACATCTCCACCAACAGCCTCACCAAGTGCTCCGCCGGCATAATTTTCTTTTGCTTCAACTATATATCCATCATTTACTCCCGTCACTGTTACATGATGCACAGTAAATCCAAGGAAGTTTCCGATTCCAAGCGTATTATTTAAAAGTCCTGTGACATTTGCTGTTGTTACACTTCCGGCAATACCTCCGACACGATTTTCACCTGCCGTAACTGTTTTTAATCCTGTAAGCACATTATCTCTTTGGTCTACACTGCTTGCATCCCCTCCGCCATGTTTCCAGTACGGAAGTTTATTTAAATATTCGAGACTGGATTCTGCAATATAGACGCCATCACCGCCACCAAGAATACCACCGGAATAACTCTTACCAGCCTCAACTGAAACTGATGAACAATCCATGTTACATCCCAGGATTGCTGATGGTGCAATTCCTACGAGTGACAGGAGCATACCTGCTTTTTCCGGATCACTCGACAAAAGGCCCGTCAACAATTTTTTCACTGTTGTTAAAAGGCTTGCATCCTTGACTTCTTTATTTCCAAGGTTTGTAATCCATCCAACTGTTGAAATACCGCTCACACCACCGGCATAACTTCCACTTGCTTTAACTGCAATGCTTCCGCTCGCTCCACAGTTGACTGCATAGCTATTGGTCTGTGCTCCTACGATACCACCTTGATAATTCTCACCAGATACCGTGACATTGCATCCTGTCAGATTGCAATTTAACAAGATACTCTGTGGCTGCATTACTCGGATAAGTTCAACACCTACATCACTTAACAATCCACGGATTTCCGCATCTCTGCTGATTCCTGCAAATCCTCCTCCGTATTCTTTTGCAGTTACAGAATAATTACTGTTTTTCAAGGAACAATCGAAGATTCTTGTTCCTACCTGCTGTCCTACAAAACCACCAGCATAATCTATATCGGCAGCTCCGATAGTTCCTGCCAGATTCTCTACATGGCAGTTTTCGATATTTACATTTTTATATCCAGTAGGAATCAAGCTACCAACTGGCAATGCATTGTCCAAAAGAATTGTGATCAAATCTCCAAGTCCAAGTCCCGGTATAACATTTAATAAAGCCGATAATGCTTTAACTGTTACCCCAAGTGCCTGGGAAAGTCCCTCATACTGCGTAACACCTTCTGTGTAACCGACAAACCCACCTGTTCGATCATTAATATTCGTAACGGAAACTATTCCTGTCACATCGCACTTTTCTACAACAACATCGCCTACCATTCTTCCGGCAAAAGCTCCTGTTGCATAGATTGTCGGATCCTTTGCTCTGGCATTTAAAAGAGCCTCCAATGTGTCCTTTAAATTTAAGTTTAATTTGCCAAAAGTCAGAATTCCTAGAAGGGTATCTACTGTTCCTCCAAGTATTCCTCCAAGCAAGGTTGTCAACCCACTGATAATCGTTTGTGTATCTTTGTGTTTATTTGTATTATTTTTTACGTCTACATTATGAAGTTCTAGATTGGAAACCGTAACCGTTCCGGCGCTGACACCAATATTGTTTACATTAACTTCATTCGTTATAGTTCCAAAGAATCCAATTCCTATATACTTAGAACCATCCATTGCTTCTGTCTGGTTCACATTGATATTAGAAATCACCGGTCTTCCTGTTGCCAGAATACTGTTCTCATCTGCTAACTTCGTCTCACCGCCGGAAAGCTTGGCACCGACAATATCACCAGATACCATAAGTGGTGTCCACAGATCATCTTCTTTATTTGAGTTTACACCTTCCTTTGATAAGTCAATATCTCGGAAAATGATATAATTTGCATTGGATGAATATTTAAGATTGCCGTATTCACTCCTTAATTTATATTTATCTATATTTTTATCAGGGAGACCATTTTCATTGACTCCACAAAATTCACCGGTTCCAACAGTAAGTGCGCCCAGTAATGTCCCTAAAAGACCACCTACGCCTTTAAGCAAACCTGCAAGAATGTTATCGTCGGAAAGGTTTACATTCGCCAGCTTGTATTTACCGTTCTCTACACCGTTTGTTTTATCTTTATAATATAGATAAGAGTCATCACCTTTCACTGTATCTGGCGTTGGGCTTATAAGACCATGTGTAGTTGCACCTTCTTTTGCCACGGCATCAAGTCCAAGATCCGCATCGCCTGGATAGTATGGTGAGTAGAAAGGCTTTCCTCCAAGTAATCCGCTTACTAACCCCTGGCTGTAATAAACATACAGTCTTGGAGTTACGCTCTTATTACTTCCAATCGCCCGCAGCTGTGACTCATTTCCAATCAGAATATATTTCTTACCGGAAATCTCCACATATAATTGTCCTGGTTTTGTTCTTCCGTCCGCATGCTCACCATCCAGCCATTGAACTCCATTCGCCGCTTTTTCTGTCAACTGATCCGCAACCAGTTCCGGCTTATCCGAATTAAACTTCTGCGATAACACATAATTATGGGACTTACTATAAGTCAGATACTCTTGATCTTCTCCGTCCGGATAAATCATCTGCCCCATACCAAACTGTGGTGCATCATAATCCAATGTCATAACTGGTTCCGTTTCAGATTCTTCCTGTGCAAGTACCATTAACTGATATGGATTGTATATGTAGATTGTATCCGTTTCCTTATCATACAGCGTTGGTGTTTCATTTTCTTCTATTTCCGTACCTGTGATAGTTCCGGTAAAGGAATCCGGCACTGACCACATCTGTTCAGAGTTCATCTGGATGTCATTCATCAAAATGTATTGGGCATCTGCACCGTATTTCAGCTCTGTGCCTTCACTCTTTACTACATCTCCAGAACCAATCGTTCCGTCCTTATCCTCTGTATATACATAGGCATCTGATCCGATCTGCTTTAATTGATCGTAATTATAAATACATATCTTGCCATTCTTATAATACGTATCTATATTATCTGTTGATTCCGCTTTAACATTTTCACCGGAAGATTCCGATTCGTCATTCTGTGAGTTTTCATTTGTTTCCTCCGATATCGAAGATTCGGACTCCGTGGTGCCATTTATTTCATCTGAAACTGTGGATTCAGTTGACGCTTCACCATTACTCACATTGGTTTCATCAGAAAGGACCACTTGACTCGTGTTAGTACCTGATGGATTCAGATCTGCTGCATCCGCAATATTCACTTGAGAAAATAAGATAGCCATACATAGTATTACTGCGATAATTCTGTTCTCTATCCTTCTTTTTTTCTTCATATCTGGACCTCTAATCTTTTGCCTTCACTTGTTACTTTAATTTTGCCTTTTTAACCAGTTTTGCTGCTTTGCTGCCGCCGTCAAGCACTGAATCAGTTTTTTAGAAAACGCTCCACATTCACCATTTGAAATCATCTGTATTGCCTCTTCAGGTTCATACTTTCTTTTGTATGGACGATCATTGATCAATGCATCGTAAGCATCAACAATCCCAACGACCTGCGCACACATTGGAATCGCATTTCCTTTTAAACCATCCGGGTATCCTGATCCATCATATCTTTCATGGTGATGTCTGCATATTTCATAACTATATTGGTTCAGCTTTTCCGTTATTACTCCTTCTGGGAATCTCCGGGTCATCGCTGCACCTACTAATGGATGTTGCTTTACTACATTCATTTCTTCATCTGTCAATTTTCCATTCTTATTTAAAATTTCAATTGGCACTTTTATCTTTCCAATATCATGAATCGGTGCTAAATGCGCTACTGACGAAATTTCTTCATCTGTAATCCCATATTCCGGATAATTCTTCTGCAATTGAAGATATACCTGTTTCGTATAGAAGCTGATATCGTCTTGATACCCTGATTCAACTATCTGATTATGATTCAATACAGTAGTTAAAAGTGATACCATATCCCAATACTGCTTTGCCATATCCTGTTCTTTCTTTACGAGTTCCTGTTCCATTCTTATAACTGTGTTCTGGACAATCTTCTCATTATGTAAGGTGATAATTGCAGTATTTTCATTTGCATCTATATATTTTTTTGCTTCCATCCAAACATATGCATTCTTATCTTTTCCAGTAATTCTGCGATATGGAAGATCTTTTTCCATACATCCATCAACTAGTTTGTCTTCTAATCCTTCAATTGATAAGAAGTCATGAACCATTTTTTTGTCAGAAGCATACACATATCTTTCTACATACTGGCTTATGAACTCTTCATAGCTTTCTGTATTTCTTACTTTCTCATACACTTCACGGATATGTGAGTACACACACTCGTAGCTTTTTTCCTTCAAGTTCAGTTTTAATACCACATAAAATCGTCCAAAATATTCATCTTCTCCAGGACGGATAACATCCGAAACCTTCACGCTCTCTAATTTATTATTGTATGTATTCTGCAAGCTCAACAGTATTTTATGTATCTTACAGGTATCTTCTAAATTTCTGGAACAAAAACGATTTTCTTCCAAACAACGATTAATTGCCATTGTTTCCTCTACATACGATATAATTTCCATCAGAGAAATATTCTCCGGTTGTTTTGCCAGCATATAGCCACCATTTGTACCTTCACAGGCTTTTATGATTCCTGCTTGCTTTAACTTTTTTGTTATTTTTGGAATATAACTGGATGGAACACTTAGTTCCTGAGATAATTCTGATGTAGAGATCATCTGCCTTTGTGCTGCCAGATAACATACGATTCTGATAGCATAATCCGTTGTACTTGTAAGCTGCATGGTTTTACCCCTTTCCTTAGCTAAACTATTTCAGGTATTAGTTCGTCCTAAAAAATTGGTGGGTTCCTGTCGGACGATGAAATTGATTATTCAAAAATTTCCATCAATTTCATCAAGATATGGGGGTCGTTCTACTCTATCATCAGATATAAGATCTAGAATTCTATAAATAATAATATCGCAACATATAGTAATGCGATGATGGCTTTTCAATATAATTTTTTCTCATTGTCTATTTGAATCAGAGAATGTTTCTCATCAACGTTCTGAATTGTATCCCATTTGTGGTTTTTTTATAATGCTATAAATAGGAAAGATTTTTTTTATTTTTTTGTAAAATCTATTCCATCGTATCGATATTCTTCCATTAATATCTTGTTATGAACTTCGTTCAAAAAAAAAGAAACCATGCCTCGACACGATTTCTCTTTCTTTTTCTATTCTATTTCTTTTAACATTTTATAAATAATCAGGCCATTACTGACTGCCAGCACTTCATTTGCATTGTCAAAATTAATTCCGGAAATTTGTTTTATTTTTTCAAGCCTGTAAGATATCGTTCTATAATGAACAAACATTGCACCTGCAGTTTTCTTGATGCTTTGGTTATTTCTAAGATACATCTGCAAGGTTGTAATCAATTCTCCCTTATGTTCATCATCATATAAATATAATTTCTTTAACGTTTCCGGAATGCATCTTTCCAATTCCGTCATATCATCAACTTTGCCGAATATCTGGAAAAATCCGAGGTTCGAATAATGTACTACTGACTTATTCTTATCACCAGTCACCAGGCGGATAATCTCAATATACTTGATAGCCTGACTTGCTTCGTGATAAGATTCTTTCAATCGTTGATACCCTTCCACACTTTTTCCTATACCAATCTGAAAGTCTGTATCTTTCTTTCTATAAAGGATGCTTTGCTGGATAACCGCCTCTATTTCTTCCATCTCTTTCTGATATTCCAGTTCTGTCTGATCGGAATCTACCTGTTGAATCATAACAATCTGATCCATATTTCTGTAAATAAGCGCATCCGGCAAAAGATGCATCAATTCACCCTCGATAACACCTACTTCGTGAAGCTGTTCTTTTGTATATTTTCTTTGTACATTTTTTGTGATGGTATGAAAATCAACAACCCTGTAAGTATCGCTTTCTTTCATTCCGAGCTGTGCTGCCGCTTCAGTCATTTCTTTCGAACTCAGTAATCCATTCAGAATATTTTGGATAATATCTCTCTGATACGTCTTTTTTTCTTCATCCTGTGCAAATTCACTCAAAAATCCATCCTGTAAGTTAATAGTCGCATTTTCGAGTTCCATACAAACATCCTGTTCTTTTTTTCTTAGCTCCTGTTCCATTGTTACAATCGTATTCGGAATCACTTTTGTATTATGAAATGTAATAATTGCTGTATTTTCCTTTACATCCACATACTTACTAGCTTTCATCCATACATACGATGTACCGTTATTTTCGATGATTCCGCGATAGAAAATTTCTTCTTCCACACATCCATCTACAAGATGTTCTGTTAAATTCTCACCTGCAAGACATTTCTGGACATTTACCCAGTCTGCTTCACAAATATATTTTTCCGCATATTTTTTTATAAAGTCATCATATGATTCTGCTGTTTTTACTTGTTCATAGACATCATGATTATGAGAATAAATACATTCATAATCTTTTTCTCTCAGATTAACTTTTATAATCACATAAAATTTTCCAAGATATTCATCTTTACCAGGACGGATAATGTCTGATATCTTTACGCTTTCCAAGCGGTTATTGTATATATTTTGCAGATCCAGCAGAATCTGATGTACTTTACAGCAGGCTATATAATTTTTGGAGCAACCTCCCTCTTTTTCCAGGCACCTGCTAATTGCCATGGTGGATTCTGTACACGATATCACATCCCTTAAAGATATATTCTCTGGCTGTTTTGCAATCTGATATCCACCCTTTATCCCTTCACAGGCTTTTATGATTCCTGCTTGTTTTAATTTTTTTGTTATTTTTGGAATATAACTGGATGGAACACTTAGTTCCTGAGATAATTCTGATGTAGAGATCATCTGCCTTTGTGCTGCCAGATAACATACGATTCTGATAGCATAATCCGTTGTACTTGTAAGCTGCATGGTTTTACCCCTTTCCTTAGCTAAACTATTTCAGGTATTAGTTCGTCCTAAAAAATTGGTGGGTTCCTGTCGGACGATGAAATTGATTATTCAAAAATTTCCATCAATTTCATCAAGATATGGGGGTCGTTCTACTCTATCATCAGATATAAGATCTAGAATTCTATAAATAATAATATCGCAACATATAGTAATGCGATGATGGCTTTTCAATATAATTTTTTCTCATTGTCTATTTGAATCAGAGAATGTTTCTCATCATCGTTTCTGAATTATATATCATTTTAATTTTTTTTATAATGTTCCAAACAGGAAAAGTTTTTTTATTTTTTTGTAAAATCTGTTCCATCGTATCGGTACTCTTCCATATAATACCTTTTTATGAACTTCGTTCAAAAAAAGAAACCATGCCTCAACACGATTTCTCTTTCTTTTTCTATTCTATTTCTTGCAACGGTGTACAAAGGGAACATAATAA
>QFCE01001609.1_pt1 | contig 75287 bp, 62 predicted proteins | sample 5346091 | NCBI WGS metagenome assembly QFCE01 (sample SAMN09062252, study PRJNA434731) | Human gut metagenome, whole genome shotgun sequencing project. | isolation source: stool timepoint A chromium assembly | host: Homo sapiens | collected 2015
TATGATAGGGGTCTCCAAAACCTTTGGTGGGAGTTCGATTCTCTCATCCCCTGCTCTTTAAAAACACCTGTTTAGGTGTTTTTTTATTTATAGTAATTTAAATTAAATTTTTATAAAGGAGAATTATATGAAAAAAACAAATAACAGCGTGCTTTCGCAATATCGGGGTGCGTTAATGGGAATATCCATCATATTGATTATAGTTTTTCATTTTACGGATGACTGTCATTATTACTCCTATCATTTTAGTGGCTGGATTTCCTTCTTTTGGAGATATATTTCATCATCAAGTGTGGATGCATTTTTATTCTTTTCTGGTCTGGGGTTATATTATTCCATGAAAAAAAGATCAGATGTTAGAAGTTTTTACATAAGAAGATTAAAAAGAATTCTGATTCCTTATTGCATCGTAGCCGTACCCTCTTATATTTTACTGGATGTCTGTGTAGATAAAACAGGATGGGGAGAAGCCATAAAAGACTTCACATTTATCACATTTTTCAGTGATGGAGACAGGCTTTACTGGTATATTGGACTTATGCTGTTATGCTATCTGATTTATCCCTATATCTTTCAGATTGTGGATAGCGCACGGGACGCAATAGATGGAGAGATCCGGCTGATTTCCATGGTAAGTGCTGTTACCGTATTGGCACTTGTAATTGCATTATATGAGAAAGAGGTGTTTGGAAATGTAAATATTGCTTTGCTTCGTCTGCCTGTTTTTATAGCGGGCTGTTTTTATGGCAGATCCAGCTATGAAAAAAGGGAAAGTTATTGGAAATGGTTGATTCTTTTTGCGTTATCCGGCTATTTGCTCACCATGCTTCCAAGTGGATCTCCTATTTTTGCAAGGTATGTGACTGGAATTTTTAATATCTCATGTTGTGCGGGAATTGCCTGGATCTTTTCCCAGTTATCTATGCGCCCGGTTATAAGAATACTGGAATGGTTTGGTGCTCATTCGCTGGAATTGTATCTGGTACATGTTACCATACGAAAATTTATGAAGGGAGCAGCATTTCATACATGCCGTCTGCGTTACGAACTGGTGCTGGTATGCAGTTCCATTGTGATTGCATGGATACTTCAGATCCTTGTCCGGTATATAACAGATCATTTGCTTAAGGAAAAGAGGTAAGACATATGACCCTACAGCAGTTACATCAGGTAATTACGATTGCAGAAAGCCGTTCCATGAACGAAGCATCCCGAAAATTGTTTGTCTCACAGCCCAATCTGTCTGCGGTTGTGCGCGAACTGGAAGAAGAAGCAGGAATCACCATTTTTATCCGGTCAAACCGCGGAATCGTGCTTACACCGGAGGGAGAGGAATTTATCGGATATGCCAAGCAGGTCGTGGAGCAGTATCATTTGCTGGAATCCCGTTATATTTCGTCTGAATCCAAAAAGAAATTTTCTGTGTCCATGCAGCATTATACCTTTGCAGTCAAGGCATTTGTGGAAGTGGTCAAGGCTGTCGGAATGGAAGAATATGAATTTGCCGTGCATGAGACACAGACGAATCAGGTAATCGAAAATGTGCGTAACATGAAAAGTGAGCTGGGGATTCTTTTCCTGAGCAAATTTAATGAAGCAGTACTCCAGAAACTTTTCAGGGAAAATGATGTGATTTTTGAAGAACTGTTTACCTGTGACACCTATGTATATCTGTGGAAAGGACATCCGCTGGCACAAAGGGATGTAATTTCCATGAAAGAACTGCAGGAATATCCATGTCTGGTGTTCGAACAGGGGAAAAATAATTCCTTTTATTTTGCCGAAGAGATGAAAAGTACCTATGAATATAAGAAGATGATCCATGCGGATGACCGGGCGACCATGCTGAATCTGATGGTTGGTCTGAATGGTTATACACTCTGTTCCGGGATTATCTGTGAAGAATTAAACGGTAATGATTATGCGGCAGTGCCGCTGGCAGAGAGCGAAAAGATGCGGATCGGCTATATCCGGCACAAGGGGATAAAGGTCAGTCCGATCGGAGAATTATATGTGGATATTCTGAAAAAAAGTGGGAAACCACTTTAAAAAAATTAGTTTTCGTCAAAAAATTCCTGTTTTTGTGATTGGAAAGGCAATTTTTTGGAGAAATTGCATAAGATAGCAGGTATAAATATAAATACACGAAAAAAAACGGTAGGAATCTGAGTAAAACGGTTGCGCGTTTACCGTCATTATGCAGGAAAAACCTAAGAAATACAGAGTTTGCGGAACTTTGACAGATGAAAAAAAAAGTGGCATAATCGTTTCTAAACTCGGGGATGATAAAAATAATATCTTGTTTAAAGGTAGAAAGAGGTGTTGGATTATGTATGAAACTGTTAAAGTAATTCGGTTATCAGACATGGATGAAGTAAAAGATTTCGTACGTGCTGCAGGAGGCTGCGATTTCGATATCGATGTAAAATGCGACCGCACACTGATTGATGCAAAGTCATTACTTGGCATGATTGGTCTTGGCGTAAAGAAGAATCTTCAGGTTTGCTACGGTGGAAAGAATGAAAACTTCGAAAACGTAGTTGCTAAATTTGCAGTAGCATAATACAATTATTATATCGTGACTATGGAACTTTAAGTCCCGCTCCGTATTCCGGAGCGGGGCTTTTTATTGTAAAATAATGGAACAAATAAAAACCCGCTTCATACAACAGGAAAATACCCGCGGGAGAAAGGAGGCGTACATGCAGGAATTACATATATCCGTGAGAAATCTGGTAGAGTTTATTTTCCGGGCAGGAGATATCGATAATCGTGCCGGAAAGCTGGCGAGTGCAGAGGCCATGATGGAAGGCAGCCGTATCCACCGGAAAATTCAAAAAAGCATGGACACCTCCTACCAGGCGGAAGTACCGCTGAAAATTGAATGGAAAGCCAACGATTACGTGCTGGTCGTGGAAGGACGTGCAGACGGAATCGCCTATGGAAAATTTCAGCCGGATCTGCCGGCTGCGACGGAGTCTGTGCTGCAACCGGAGATGGAGTTTGCGGCGGAAATCCCTCCGGAAGAAGAAATCAGCTTCATCGATGAGATCAAGGGTGTATATAGAAACGTTGCGGCAATGGAACAGCCGGTCTACGTGCATAAAGCCCAGGCAATGTGCTATGCGTATATCTATGCGAAACAGAACCGTCTGGAGCGGATCGGCGTGCAGATGACCTACTGCAATCTGGATACGGAAGAAATTCGGTATTTCCGGGAAATTTTCGATTATGAGACACTGACCGTGTGGTTTGGCCATCTGATCGAAGATTATCGGAAATGGGCGGACTGGCAGATTGCATGGAAAAAACAGCGGCAGGAGAGCATTCATGGACTGGAGTTTCCATTTCCGTACCGGGAAGGGCAAAAGAAGCTGGTTGCAGATGTTTATCGTACAATTTTGCGGGGAAAGAATCTGTTTATCGAAGCACCGACCGGTGTGGGCAAAACAATTTCCACAATCTTTCCGGCGGTAAAAGCAGTGGGAGAAGGGCTGGCAGACCGGATCTTTTATCTCACGGCAAAGACCATCACAGCAACTGTGGCAAAAGAAACGTTCGCACTGCTGGAAGAACAGGGCTATCGTGCCAAAGTGATCCAGATTACAGCAAAAGAAAAACTCTGCCTGTGTGAAGAGATGGACTGCAACCCGGTAAACTGTCCATATGCAAAGGGACATTTTGACCGGGTGAACGATGCGGTGTTTGATCTCTTGCAGAAATCCAACCTGTTTACCAGAGAGGAAGTTTTAGCGCAGGCGAAAGAATATCAGGTGTGCCCGTTTGAGATGAGTCTGGATGTGGCAACCTGGGCGGACAATATTGTCTGTGATTACAATTACGTATTCGATCCGAATGTATATCTGAAACGCTTTTTTCAGGAGGGGATAAAGGGAGACTATCTGTTCCTGGTGGATGAGGCACATAACCTCGTGGATCGCAGCAGGGAGATGTACAGTGCCGATCTGTACAAAGAAGACGTGCTTGCAGTGAAGCGGATCATGAAAGCGCACAGCCGTACGATCTGCCGTATCCTGGACAAATGCAACAAAGCCATGCTGGAAATGAAACGTGAGTGTGAGCACTACCAGATTCTGGACAGTGTGGGAACGTTGACCTTCCACCTTATGCGGCTGGCCTCCCAGATGGATGAATTTTTGGAAAAACCGCGGGAATTTCCGGAGAAGAAAACGGTGCTGGATTTTTACTTTGCGCTGCGCAATTTCCTGAATATTTATGATCTGGTGGATGACCATTACGTGATCTACAGCCAGATGACGGAGGAAGGCCAGTTCCGGATCCGGCTCTTTTGCGTAGATCCGTCGGTCAATCTGCAGAAATGCATCGATAAAAGCAATTCCACGATCTTTTTCTCCGCAACGCTCCTGCCGATCGGATACTATAAGCGGCTACTTTCCACGGACGAGGATAACTATGCCATTTATGCGCAGAGTACGTTTGCCCAGACACAGAGACTTCTCGCATTTGGTCGGGATGTGAGCACAAAATATACGCGGAGGAACAGAAAAGAATACGAAAAAATCGCGGACTATATCGGTGCAGTCACAGAAGCACAGCAGGGAAATTACATGGTGTTTTTCCCGTCTTACCGGCTGATGCAGGATGTATATGAGGTCTTTGCCGGGAAGGCGGCCGATTCGTGCGAGATTCTGATGCAGCATAGTAATATGAAAGAACACGAAAGAGAAGCGTTTTTGGAAGAATTTGAAAAAGAGCGCCAGGGGACACTCGTTGCGTTCTGTGTGATGGGTGGAATTTTCGGGGAAGGCATTGATCTGAAAAACGATCGGCTGATCGGTGCCATCATCGTGGGAACCGGACTTCCGCAGGTCAGCGATGAACGTGAAATTTTAAAGAATTATTATGATGAGCGGGGATTGTCCGGATTTGACTATGCGTTCCGCTATCAGGGAATGAACAAAGTCCTGCAGGCAGCAGGGCGCGTGATCCGGACCAGCGAGGACCGCGGCGTGATCCTTCTGCTGGATGAACGTTTCCTGCAGCGCGAATACGGAGCGCTTTTTCCGAGAGAATGGGAAAAGAGAAGCGTCTGTGGTCTGCCGCAGCTGCGGGAAGAAGTGAGCCGGTTCTGGTCAGACGTCCGGGAGGAGCTTTAAAAACTCTTCGGTGGAGGCAGAAACCGGAAGGGTAGGGTTTAACGAAGCCACCAGCTGCCGCTGCGGGATCGTTTCCTGCGTGTGGACGAGAAAGAGATCCTCCGGCTTGTGTTTCAGACAAAAATCCGGGATAAAAGCAATTCCAAGACCGATGCGGGCCATGTCAATGAGCAGATCGTTGCTGCTGAGCTCTACCTGAGGCAGCAGTTCCAGCTGATGCTGCAGGAAAATGTGGTGCAGAAATTCACTTGTCGTGCTCTTGCGGTCTAACATCATGAGCGGATAGGTGCCAAGCTCCGAGAAAGGAACGATGCGGTCCGCCAGATCAAAATATGCCGGATTGGCGACGAACACATCCGAGAAAGAGCCAACCGTTTTCTGAATATAGGAAGGATTCAGATGCGGGTTTGGAAAATTTGTGATAATCAGATCTACCCGGCGCTGCTCTAACAGGTCTACACAGCCCATCGAGCTGGCATTGGTGATTTTAATCGGAACATCCGGGAATTTCCGATGGAATTTCTGCAGATACGGCAGCAGAAAATAGCGGCAGATCGTGTCGCTGGCACCGATATGCAGCTGTCCTAAACCAAGAGAGCCGGATTCTAAAAGCTGGCTTTCGCCGCGTGAGATTAGATTCATGGCAGGTTCCACATGTTTCAGAAGCAGAGCACCGGCAGGAGTCAGCTGCACTTTTTTTGTGCTACGGATAAAAAGCGGCTGTCCCAGCTTCCGCTCTAATGTTTTGATAGACTGGCTTACCGCTGACTGGGAGATAAAAAGCTTCTTACTTGCATCCGAAAATGAGAGAGAGCTTGCAACATAATAGAAAACCTTGTATAATTCATAATTGATATCCATCGATCATATCCTCAGTAGTATAGTATAGTATAGGATATATTATATACCTTTCACAAAGGAGAGAAAAGGAGATTATCATGAAAAAGGGAATTTTGAAAACCTTATGCGGATTGATGGCGGCACTCATGCTGCTTGTGTTCGCAGGAACACCCGTTACAACTCAGGCAGCAAAACTGCCATATTACATTAAAATCAATCGTCAGCAGAACTGTGTGACCGTATATGCACTTGATTCCAAAGGCAAATATACCAAACCGGTCAAAGCATTTGCCTGCTCTGTCGGTGTCAACAATGCCACCCCGACAGGAACCTTTGCGATTCCGGCAAAATACCGCTGGCATACACTTATGGGCGGTGTGTACGGACAGTATTGCAGCCGTATTCACGGTGGTGTGCTGTTCCACTCTGTTTTTTACAGTTCACAGGACCCGAGCAAGCTGGCATACAATTCTTATAACCGTCTGGGACAGACGGCATCCCACGGATGTGTCCGTCTGAATGTGGAAGATGCCAAGTGGATCTATGACAACTGCCCGGTAGGAACCAAAGTAACCATCTATGACAGCAAAGATCCGGGACCATTGGGCAAGCCTACCCCGATCCGTATTGATGTAAACAGTCCGTACCGCGGATGGGATCCGACCGATCCGGATCCGAGAAATCCATGGCTGAAACTCCGTCCGACGATTAAGGGAATCAAGAATAAAACCATCGAGAGAACAAACAGCAAAGTAGATCTGAAAAAGGGTGTGAAAGCTACCGATTACAGAGGTAAGACACTTAAATTTACCGTTTCCGGAAAAGTCAATGCGGCAAAGACCGGAAAATATAAGATTACATACACAGCAAAAGATGCCAAGGGAAATAAGACTCAGAAGAGTATCGTAATTACCGTAAAAGACACGAAAGCGCCATCCATCAGCCTGAAGCGAAAGACACTGACCTACAATAAAGCCGTTTCCAAAGAAAAACTGGTTTCTGCAATTAAGGCAGATGTAGTGGCAAAAGATCTGGGCAAAAAACTTGCGTCAAAATATGTTTTCGTGGATGCCAGAGAAGCACATAAGGCAGTTACCGCTATGGAAAGAGGAACCTATGGAACTTATAGCGTGACCGTATATGTCAAAGATACGGCAGGAAATAAATCCAGAAAGCTGAAAGTAAAGATTAATTTTGTAAATCCAAACCCGGGTACCGATCAGCCGGATCAGCCGGAACCGGACACTCCGGGCGTTGTAACGGACAGTGCAATTACCGTACAGTAATTTCATAAGAACAGGTAATAGATATCGTAAGCGATATTAATTTTACTTAATTGTCAACCCATGATACAATAACATAAAGATCAATAGAATGCCCCCAAATGCAGGGGGCATTCCGTTTCGCAAAAGAAGGAGGTAAATCCAATGGGCAATGTACGTCGTGTGTACGTAGAAAAGAAACCGGATTTTGCCGTAAAGGCAAAAGAATTAAAACATGAGGTAAAGCATTATCTCGGAATCGCTGCAGATCAGGTGCGTGTTCTGATCCGTTATGATGTGGAAAATGTATCGGATGCCACTTACCAGAAGGCATTGCAGACGGTATTTTCCGAGCCGCCAGTGGATGATATTTATGAGGAGAACTTTGACGCAGAAGGCGGAAACGTATTTTCCGTAGAATTCCTGCCGGGACAGTTCGACCAGAGAGCGGATTCCGCAGAGCAGTGCGTGAAGCTTTTAAATGAGGATGAGGAGCCGATCATCCGCAGCGCGACGACCTATGTGATCAAGGGTGACATCACAGAGGATGAGTTAGAGGCGATCAAAAAGTACTGTATCAATCCGGTAGATTCCCGTGAGACCGGTATGGACAAGCCGGATACCCTCGTACAGAATTTCGATGAGCCGGCAGACGTGGCAGTTTTCGACGGATTTATCGACATGGCAGAAGCACACTTAAAGGAACTGTACAGCTCTTTAAATCTTGCCATGACCTTTAAGGATTTCTTACATATCCAGAATTACTTCAAAAATACCGAGAAGCGGAATCCGTCCGTGACAGAGATCCGCGTGCTTGATACTTACTGGAGTGACCATTGCCGTCATACCACCTTTTCGACAGAACTTAAAAATGTGAAGTTTGATGAAGGATTTTACCAGGCACCAATCAAAAAGACTTACGAAGAATATCTGGATACCCACAAGAAACTGTATGCGGGACGCGATGACAAGTTTGTCTGCCTGATGGATCTGGCACTGCTTGCCATGAAACGTCTGAAAAAAGAAGGAAAACTTGCAGACCAGGAAGAATCTGACGAGATCAATGCATGTTCCATCGTGGTACCGGTGGAAGTAGATGGAAAGACAGAGGAGTGGCTTGTAAACTTTAAGAACGAGACACACAACCATCCGACCGAGATTGAGCCGTTCGGTGGTGCTGCTACCTGTTTAGGTGGAGCCATCCGTGATCCGCTTTCCGGAAGAACCTATGTCTATCAGGCAATGCGTGTGACCGGAGCCGCAGATCCGACCGTATCCGTAAAAGATACGATTGAGGGTAAGCTGCCACAGAAGAAGATCGTGCGCGAGGCAGCCAGAGGTTACAGCTCTTATGGAAACCAGATCGGACTGGCAACCGGATATGTCAAAGAAGTTTACCATCCGGATTATGTAGCAAAACGTATGGAGATCGGTGCTGTCATGGGTGCCGCACCGAGACGTGCCGTACAGAGACTGACCTCTGATCCGGGAGATAAGATTATCCTTCTTGGCGGACGTACCGGACGTGACGGTATCGGTGGAGCAACCGGATCTTCCAAGGCACATAACACACAGTCTACGTCTGTATGTGGTGCCGAGGTACAGAAAGGTAATGCACCGACTGAGCGTAAACTGCAGCGCCTGTTCCGCAGAGAAGAAGTCAGCCATATTATCAAAAAATGTAACGATTTCGGTGCCGGCGGTGTATCGGTAGCCATCGGTGAGCTTGCAGACGGACTGCGCGTGAATCTGGATAAAGTACCGAAGAAATATGCTGGTCTGGATGGAACGGAGATTGCAATCTCCGAGTCCCAGGAGCGTATGGCAGTGGTTGTCGCTCCGCAGGATGTTGAGCAGTTCCTTGCTTATGCAAAAGAAGAAAACCTTGAAGCAACCGAGGTGGCAGTTGTTACCGAGGAGCCGAGACTGATCTTAGAGTGGAGAGGAAAAGACATTGTCAATATTTCCCGTGCATTTCTCGATACCAACGGTGCGCATCAGGAAGCAGATGTCGAAGTCGAGATGCCAAAAGAGGAAGACAACTTCTTTAAAAAGATCGAACTTCCGAAAGTTGCAGATGCATTACAGAAAAACGACAACAAATCAGCATGGCTTGCCATGCTTGCGGATCTTAATGTATGTTCCCAGAAGGGACTTGTCGAGATGTTTGACGGTTCCATCGGTGCGGGAAGTGTCTACATGCCATACGGCGGCCGCTATCAGCTGACCGAAACACAGAGCATGGTTGCCAAACTTCCAGTTCTGAAAGGAAAATGCGATACCGTAACCATGATGTCCTACGGATTTGATCCGTACTTATCCTCCTGGAGTCCATACCACGGATCGGTATATGCCGTACTGGAATCCCTTTCCCGTATCGTGACCGCCGGTGGTGACTACAAGAAAGTACGCTTCACCTTCCAGGAGTATTTCCGCAGAATGAACGAAGATCCAAAGAGATGGAGCCAGCCGTTTGCCGCACTGCTCGGTGCATTTGACGCACAGATCGGTTTTGGACTGCCGTCCATCGGTGGAAAAGATTCCATGTCCGGAACCTTTAACGATATTGATGTACCGCCGACACTCGTATCTTTCGCAGTCGATGTGGCAAGAGAAAAAGACGTGATCACACCGGAACTGAAAGAAGCAGGAGATAAGCTGGTACTCTTTACGATCGAAAAGAACGCGTATGATCTGCCGGTATATGAGCAGGTGATGAAACTGTATGACAAGATTCATGAGCTGATCGGCAAGGGAGCAATCCGCAGTGCCTATGCACTGGACGGAAAAGGTCTGGCAGCAGCAGTCGGCAAGATGGCATTCGGTAACAAATTAGGTGTAACCATCGCCGATGATGTGACTGCAGAAACCTTATTTGCGCCGGGATTCGGTAATATTGTTGCAGAAGTAAAAGAAGAGTTTCTTCCTATTATAAAAGAAGCATCCGCAATCGTTATCGGAGAAGTGAACGACGCACAGAAATTCGTATACAAAGACATGGCTCTTTCCATGGATGAAGCACTCGATGCATGGCAGGGAACACTCGAGCGTGTATTCCCAACCCGCGCAACCGAGGATAAAGAAAAAGTACAGAGTGACGTATACGATACAAAGAATATTTATGTATGCAAAAACAAAGTCGCAAAACCAACCGTATTTATTCCGGTATTTCCTGGAACAAACTGCGAGTACGACAGTGCGAAAGCGTTTGAGCGTGCAGGTGCCAATACAATTGTAAAAGTATTCAAGAATCTGAGTGCAGCAGACATCCGTGATTCTGTCGATGAATTTGTCAAGGCAATCAACCAGTCACAGATCATCATGTTCCCGGGTGGATTCTCCGCAGGAGATGAGCCGGAAGGATCTGCAAAGTTCTTTGCAACAGCATTCCGGAATGCAAAGATGACAGAGGCAGTCAACAAACTGCTGTCAGAACGTGACGGACTGGCACTTGGTATCTGCAACGGATTCCAGGCGCTGATCAAACTGGGACTTGTTCCTTACGGACAGATCCAGGCACAGAGTGCGGATTCCCCGACACTGACCTACAATACCATCAACCGCCACATCAGCAAGATGGTATATACCAAGGTCGTAACAAACAAATCCCCATGGCTGCAGCAGGCAAAGCTTGGTGCAACATACTGCAACCCGGCATCCCATGGAGAGGGACGTTTCGTAGCTCCGAAGGAATGGCTGGACAAGCTTTTTGCAAACGGACAGGTTGCAACCCAGTATGTCAATGAAGCCGGCGAGCCAACCATGGATGAAGAGTGGAATGTCAATGGTTCGTACATGGCGATCGAGGGTATCACCAGTCCGGATGGACGTGTACTCGGAAAGATGGCACACAGCGAGCGCCGCGGTGAGGCCGTTGCCATGAACATCTACGGAGAGCAGGATATGAAGATCTTCGAATCCGGAGTTGCTTACTTTAAATAGAATTGTTTATCTTCACGCGTAGTTTCACTCGAACTACGCGTGAAATAGTTTTAATAATAGAAAAAAGTGAAAAAACTCTTAAATGCTTAAGAAAATATTAAAGAATTTTTTCAATAAAATGTAATTTTGGTGTTGCAAAGATACAATACTTGGTGTATGATATGCACGTAGAGTAGTTAAAAGTGTACTATAAATAGTACGACAAGTGATGAACTACTATCGAGGCTATGGAAACTGGAACTTGTTCCAGACAGACCTTACAATTGCAGATACATATTAGAAATATAAGTCATCGGAACCTCAGCTTGCTGATCTTGATGCTGGACAATCAACGTTGATATCACACTCTACGCCGACGTCTGATGCACGAAAGTTTCTGGTCAATTTTGATTTATGTGTCTGTAGATGAAACTGACGATGGACTTAACAGTAAGACCGAGGAAGGTCAGTGGAGGCAATTAGCGAGAACATTGGATTGGAAGAATCGTCCGCAGCGGTTTGGAAGAGAAGATGAAGGAACTTAAACGTGCAGGGTTAAACGAGTAGAAGAGATGGAAGTTAGTCAAAAAGAAAGAGAGGAAAAAACATGAAATCAAGCAAAAAAGTGTTAGCTTTTGCTCTCGCTGCAGCTATGGTTGTAACAGCAGTTCCTGCTACAAACGCACAGGCAGCTTCTACAGCAAAGCTTAGCGCAAAAAAGGCTACTGTTTATGTTGGTAGCTCAAAAACATTAACTGTTACTACACCTTCTAGCTGGAAGAGTGTTAAGACAACAGTTTCTAGCAGTGCAAAGAGCATCGCAAAGGTATCAAAGACTTCTACAAAGAAGGTAAAGGTTACCGCTGTTAAGGCTGGTAAGGCAAAAGTTACGGTTAAGGTAACTGCAAAGAAGAATGGCAAGAAAGTTTCTAAGACTCTTGCATCTAACATCACTGTAAAGGATTACAAGGTTCGTCTTGTAGATGCAACTGGTGCAACTGTTTCCGGAACAACAATCGCTGTTGTAGGAACACCTGTACAGTTCACAGCAAAGACAGCACCGGCAAAGGCTACAGTCACATATACTTCTAGTGATTCAGCAATTGCAACTGTAGATGCTACTGGCAAGGTAACACCTGTAAAGACTGGCAAGGTTACAATCACAGCTGCAACAGATAAGGCTTCTACTACTGCTGAAGTTGAAGTTAAGAACTACGCATTAGGCACAGTTTCCCAGACAAAGCTTACAGAGCTTACCGCTACTGTTGCTGGAAACACAAAGAACCTTAAGACCACTGATTTCACAGTAAAGAATACAACTTCAAATGTTGTTTATCCGGTATCTAAGGTATCTGTTGATTCTAAGGATGCAACAAAGGTTACATTAACACTGTTCAGCGAGTTAAGCGATGGTGCTAACTATGATGTGACACTTGACGAAACAACAAAGTCTTTCAAGGCTTCTGATGGAAAGGTTGCTTCTATCGCACTTGATAATGCAACAATCCCATATGCAACAGAGACAGAAGTAAAGCTTGTTTCTAAAGATGCTAACGGCGTTGTATTAAAAGAGCTGAAGACAACAGATGCAGATGCTCATTATACATTTACAATTGATACAAAGGGAAATGGATATACAAACGGTTCTAAGTTATACTTAAATAAGGTAAACGATACTGCTGAAGCAACGATCGAGTACAAGACAGGAAAGTATGACCAGAATGGTAAGGCAGAAGGAAACATCGGACCAAACAAGGTTACAATTACTGCTGTAGATCAGGCTGTTGTAAACGGATTTGATGTAAGAATTGACAAGGCTACGACAACTAAGTTCGATAAGGCTAAGGATTCTAAGAAGCTTGCTGTAAAGGATCCAACACAGTACGCTGCATTCCTTAAGATTAAAGATGCAAACGGTAACGAGATCAAAGATTACAACAAATATAAAGTAGAGTCTTCTGACAAGGCTACATTAATGCTTGGAACATCTACTCTTGATCCTAAGCACAGTGTAAACGTAACTGCTGTTAAGGCTGGTACTGCTTACATCCTTATTAAGAAGGATAACAAGATTGTTGGTTCTGTAGCTGTTGAAATCGTAGCAGAAAGAACTGTTGCAACACTTGAGTTAGATTCTTACAATGTAACTCTTTCTAAGCAGTTAAAAAATACAAAGACTGTTACTGCAACTGTAAAGGATCAGTACGGTGATGATATTGCCGCTAATTTAAGCGTAGAGTGCTTATCTACAGATGTTTCTAACTTAAGCACATCTGCTGTAGCTGGAAGCACATATTACACAATCAACGGAAAGAAAGTAACTTTCAATAGTGAAAATGTTGCTGCTGGAAACTATGTTTACAAGATTTCTTACAAGAACAGTGATAACAAAGAAGTAGTTGCTAAGACTGTTTCTGTAGCTGTAAAGGATGCTAAGACTACCGTACCTGATGCTTGGAGAATTGATGTTGATAACAACAATTTCGATCTGAAGGTTGACAAGGATACAACAGCTGATAAGAATATCGCAATCCAGGTTGTTGGTATGAAAGATGGCATTGATGTTAAGTATGAGACAATTAAGTCCATTTCTGTAAAGGATGCTAAGGGAAATGCTGTTGTAACAACAACAAGTGGTTCTGCTGTATTAGTAAAGGCTATTACAACAGCAACAAGTGGTTCCGCAATCGTTGCTGATAAGAAGCTTGCTACAGGAACATACTCTGTAAAGGCTACAATCACAAACAACGAAGGAAAAGATATTGAGCTTTCTACTACATTTACTGTAAAGGATACTCAGGATAAGGCTTCTGTTGATGTAAAGGATAACACTGTAGCTGGTGCTACTGTAGCTGATGCTGTAAAGAATGCACTTACTGTAACATACGGTGAGACAACATATAGCAGCCGTTCTGACAAGGCCGCAGCTGATCAGCCATTAGTTATTGCAGCTGTTGAAGGTATCAAGAACAACGGTGTTAAGTTCACATCTGGAACTCAGACTGTTGTATCTGGTGAATACTTCACAATTACTAAGCTTGCTGTAACTGTAAAGGTTGACGGAAATGTTTATACAAACATGGAAGTTTTTGTACCAGGAGCAATCACAATCAAATAATTTTGGTTTGATGAATAGGTAAAAAAGAGAGTCGCGTTTCGCGGCTCTCTTTCTTTAATTGTGCGCCTTGCGGTGCACGTTTCTAATGGGTGAAAGTCCCTAATCCGCCCTAGTAGTGGGAAGGATACAGCCAAGACCAAGGGTGTCCTATTCATAGCAGCGATTATGATTAACGTGAGGGGAATCTGAAGGAAGGTGGCGGCAAATCTCTGGTCTGACGAACAGAAATCACATCAGGCTATAGCTAAGGATAAGGTTGCAATACAAACTATGCAGAAGTGTTCGACTACTCTAAGATTACTGAAAAGAGCGGTGTCATCACAGACTATTGGACGAACAATCTTTTGGATTTGATTTTGCGAAAGGACAATCTTAATGAAGCCTACAAACAAGTTAAGAGAAACAAGGGAAAAGGTGGAATTGATGGTATGCAGGTGGATGAACTTCTGCCCTTCCTAAGAGAAAACCAAGAAACCCTAATCCAAGAGATAAGGGAAGGAAGATATAAGCCGAACCCAGTTCGAAGGGTAGAAATACCCAAGGAAGCAAAAGGCGAATTTCGAAAGCTAGGAGTTCCTACTGTTGTCGACAGAGTAATTCAACAGGCAATAGCACAGGAACTATCGCCAATCTTTGAGGAACAATTCTCGGAGAATAGTTTTAGTTTTAGACTGAAAAGAGGAGCACACGATGCCCTCAGACAATGCCAAAAGAATGTAAATGACGGCTACGTATATGTGGTGGATATGGACTTGGAAAAGTTCTTCGACACAGTATGTCAGAGTAAACTCATTGAGGTATTGTCACGAAGCATCAAGGATGGCAGAGTAATTTCACTGATACACAAATATCTAAATGCGGGAGTTATAGCAAATGGAGTGAATTTATAAAGGAACAATGTTCAGGACTAATTGATGTGGAATCTAGTGTTCCGGAAAAAAGAATTCCCCTGCCGCATAGGTAGCAGAGGAAGTGAAAGTAAATGGTAGTCGTTTACTGCTTTAACTGAATTCAGGAATATGGTAGGCGGTGTGTTATTCATCGCTTACAATAAAATTGTATTTTAAAGGAGAATCCGCTATACTGTAACTATTAGAAGAAGCAACGAATAGGTTGGAGGCTTTTATGGAGCAGCGATTAAAATTACCTGTAGGAATCGAATTTTTTGATGAAATTCGGACATCCGGTTACTATTATATTGATAAAACAAAATTGATCGAACAATTATTACAGAACATGGGGAAAGTCAGCCTGTTCACACGCCCACGCCGTTTCGGGAAAACGCTGAACATGAGCATGCTGAAATGCTTTTTTGAGATCGGAACCGCCCCTGCTCTGTTTGACGGACTTTATATTTCAGACAACAAAGAACTGTGTGATACCTATATGGGGAAATATCCGGTTATTTTTCTTTCATTGAAATGTGTTGAGGGATTGACATTTGAGGAAGCAAAATACCGTCTGATAGAGCTGATCGGTACAGAAGCTGAAAGATTTGCATTTTTAGACGATAGCGATCGGCTTTCTGCAAATGAGAAAGAAAAATACCGTGCCTTAATTGCTTTGAACAATGGAAAATATGCCATGGAGGAAGGGCTTCTCATATCCAGCATTCAATTGCTGTCAAAACTTTTATACCAGCACTATGGACAGAAAACAGTAATACTCATTGACGAGTACGATGTACCACTGGATAAAGCATTCCAGAATGGCTATTACCGGGAAATGGTATCTCTGATCCGCGGACTTCTGGGGCAGGCTTTGAAAACCAATACTTCCCTTCAGTTTGCGGTTCTGACCGGCTGTTTACGTATTTCAAAGGAAAGTATTTTTACTGGTTTGAACAATTTCAAAATCCTGTCAATTGATGATGCACGATATGATGAACAATTCGGCTTTACGGATGCAGAGGTGTCTGACCTTTTGGAAGATTATGATTTGTCTGGACACTTTGCGGAAATAAAGGAATGGTACGATGGTTATCATTTTGGAAATGCCGATATCTATTGCCCTTGGGACGTGATAAATCATGTGGATCATTTATTGCAGGAGCCAGATGTCTGTCCACAGGCATACTGGATCAACAGCAGCGGAAATGATTTAGTTAAGCGGTTTGTAGACAAAGCAGACAAAACCACACGCGACGAGATTGAGCAGCTGATTGCGGGAAATCCCATTGAAAAACGCATCCGACTGGAACTGACCTATGATGAGATTGAAAACAGCATCGACAATCTCTGGAGTGTACTGTTTACCACGGGATATCTGACACAGATTGGAAAAGCGGTGGATGGTGTTTACCGGCTGGTTATTCCAAACAAAGAAGTCCGTGAAGTGTTTGTATTCCAGATACAGGAATGGTTCCGTCAGACGATTGTAGAAGACGCAAAACCAATGCAGGAACTGTGCCGGGCATTTTTAGATGGGGATGCAGAAAAAATACAAAAACACCTGACGCAGATTCTTGGCCGGATGATCAGTATTTTAGATACCAAAGCTCGTGATGAACAGAAGGAAAACTTTTATCATGGCTTGCTGCTTGGTCTGCTGCGGAGTGAACGTGACTGGCTGATCCGCTCCAACGTAGAATCTGGAGACGGTTTCTGTGATATTCTGATTGAGCCGGAAGATCCGGATTCAGGAATGGTCATCGAATTGAAATATGCTGCGACATTCCGGGAACTGGACAGTGCCTGCGAAAAAGCAATGCAGCAGATCAGAGACCGCAGATATGACGAAGCCCTGCGGAATGATGGCAGGGAAAATATTCTGGCATATGGCATAGCTTTTTGTAAAAAGCGCTGTAAAGTCGTTTGTGAAAAACTCTAAAGATTGTGTCAAAAATAACTATCTCCTATAAAAAAGAAATGCTAACATAAGCTTGATATTGGCATTTCTTTTTCAAATTCTTTCACGGAAAGATTTAGTTTTTGAACTCCTCGCCTGTGAAAAAATCTTTGTAAATTGAACAAAATGAACAAGGGGTGACACAATAAACACTGACTTTATTGTGTCACCCCCTTGCGTCTTAAACATGGGTTATTACGGATTACAGAAGTTTTCTTAGCATGATAGCAGAATCCACAGATTCTTTCTCCATTCCATCTGCAACTAACTGTTCCGGAGTTTTTCCTTCTTTCAGTTTCTGAACGATCTCGAGCAAGGTTTTCCTTTCTTCTGAACGACCTTCCGCAAGTCCTTCCTCCCGGCCTTCCTCTCGGAGAACATCTTCATATTTCTTTTCATCAAATTCAGTAAGACACATATCACACACCTCCCTGCGATGCTGTTCCAAAAAATCTCTAAGAATATTTTCCTCTATGCATTCCCTGACGGTAAGATCAATGGCTTCTTTTAATTCCATGGAATCCCGGTATTTTTTGATCTTTGCAACAAAGACCGCATATTCATATAAAACATGGCAGCTGTCCATGATGGACTGATTTTTCCACTGTTTATGTTAATCATTGTGGCGGTCCATTCATATTCACCAGCTCCGGTATCTGTTTCAAAAGCATCTGATAACCGTAGAATCCTTCTTTCTTCTGCAAGCTCCTTTTCGCTTCCGTTGTAAAATACAATATAATGAGGACGCGGAATTTTCAACAGATGCTTGCTATACAGCCGCTCGGATCGGTGAATCAGTTTCCGGTACAGATCCGCATAATACAAAAATCCCCGGAGTGGCATATTGGGGTTATAGGAACTCTGATGTTCGTAAAGACTCAAGGTTTTGTCGATTAGAAATGAAACATCATTTTTGTATTTCATGTAAATAACATCTTCCAGGGTCGTATACTCCAGATCATCCGGATTCGTATATGCGGTACCGTTTACCGCATTATACAGACTCAGCGCATTTTCTCTGTTTTCACCAAACAGTTTTCGAAATACGGTGTCCTTATATTTTTATTTACATGAATGTCATCAAATGCAGGGATTCCTTTCTTTAAAATCCTTTGTTTATCTACCTACATTATAGCATATGGCACAGAGATCACAACTGAAACAATTTGTCACTTGTCTGTCGCTTATCTATTGATTGACTGTTTGTTACTTGTAGCGATAATTTCGCCTAAAAAACTATTTGTAAATCCAGTATTTCCAACACTTCCGTGGAAAATACCAGCGATACTTCCGGTTAAGGTAACTTACAAGACTTCTACAAAGAAGACTGCTAAGACACAGACAAAGAAACTGAATTACACATTCACAGTAGCTAAGGCAAGCGTTGCTTTATCTGGCGATTCAGCAGTTGCAGTTGGAAACACAACTAAGCTGACAACTACAAAGAAGGCTTCTGACAGAGCTAAGATTACTTACACATCCAGTGATGAAACAGTAGCTACAGTAGCTGCTGACGGTACAGTAACTGGTGTTAAGGCTGGTAAGGCTACAATCACAGCTAAGCTTACAATTGGTAAAGATACAGCTACAGCTACTCATGAAGTAGAAGTAAAGAACTATGTTCTTTCTACTGTAGGATAGAGCAAGTTAACAGAGCTTACAGCTACTGTTACTGGTGATACAAAGAACCTTAAGGCTTCTGATTTTACAGTAAAGAATGAGACAACAAACGTTGTTTATCCAGTATCCAAGGTATCTGTTGATTCTAAGGATGCAACAAAGGTTACATTGACACTGTTCAGCGAGTTAAATGATGCTGCTAATTATGATGTGACACTTGACGGAACAACAAAGTCTTTCAAGGCTTCTGATGGAAAGGTTGCTTCTATCGCACTTGACCAGGCAACAATCCCATATGCAACAGAGACAGAAGTAAAGCTTGTTTCTAAGGATATTAACGGCGTTGTATTAAAAGAGCTGAAGACAACAGATGCAGATGCTCATTATACATTTACAATTGATACAAAGGGAAATGGATATACAAACGGTTCTAAGTTATACTTAAATAAGGTAAACGATACTGCTGAAGCAACGATCTAGTACAAGACAGGAAAGTATGATCAGAATGGCAAGGCAGAAGGAAACATCGGACCAAACAAGGTTACAGTTACTGCTGTAGATCAGGTTGCTGTAAGTGGATTCGCTGTAAGAATTGATGACTCTGGAAAGTCTTCTTTCGATAAAGCAACAAATATTTGAAATATATCTTTACATTTTATTCATCTGTAAAACTCATGTTTTTTGTATATATTGACTGGATCATATAAATATTTTCCATTAGCATTTGATTTTCATCAAATACGATGTCCTTTAAATTTGAAAAAATTTAAGGATGTGTTGCAGTAACGATTTAAACCCAAATTAGAGATTTTAGTATTCTGAATAAAGAAAGAGAGCCGCTTTAAGCGACTCTCTTTTCTTACCACTTACAAAATACAATTATCTAGTAAATGTTGTGTTAATTGTTACAGGAACAGTATATGTAATATTCTTGCTATTAGTTACATATACACTTGCCTTTGCGATGTAAGTAGAAGCACCTACTGTCTTGCAATCATTGCCATTGACTACGAATGTAGGATTATTTAACTTCTTTCCATCATATGTTACTTCACAAGTCTCAGCTAAGATATCTGCTGCATTTGTCTTTGTAGTTGTCTTCTTTGTAATATTAACGCTTGCAGAAGCCTGAGTATCTACAACAGAGAATGTTGTTGTAAAGGTCTTCTTTGCAGTCTTAACAGTTACAGTATATGTCTTACCTGCATCAAGGTTCTTAGATACGGTAGCTGCTCCGCAAGATACAACTGAGATAGATGCACCTGTTGTAGATGTTGTAACAACAGACTTCTTATCATTATTGATTTCATATGTGGCATTATCTACATAACCAATCTTTGCACCTGCATCGTATGCAGCAACTCTTACAGTAACATTCTTAGCAGCCTTTTCTGCATCGGCATCATCAGCTACAGCCATGTCTACCTTGCCATCTTTTACACCAGATACTTCAAGTCTTAAATCAGAAGCCTTTGTCACATCATCATTGGTTTTAACTACTTTTACAGTAAAGTAACGGTTAATAGTTACATCACCATTTTTCACTTCAACCTTAACAGTATATGTTTTTCCTGCTTCAGCAGCAGCTGTTGCGACTACCTTTACATCATTGCCATCACGGGTTGCACTGATAGCCTTATCAGCATCAGATGTTGCACCACTTAAAATAATTTTAGAGGCAGTAGTAATGTCATTATTATACTGATCAACGGCCTTAACACTTACTTTGTTATCAACAGAAGCTGTCTTAGAAATTGTAATAGCAGTATTTCCAAGTGTTACATTTGTAAGCTTACTAGAAGCAGTTACACTTACAGCTAAAGATTTAACAACTTTTCCATCTTTATCTAATACATTGATATAAGCAGCTCCTTCTTTGATTCCTTTTACAGAAACAGGTGTTGTGCTGTTTATCAATGTTGTCTTAGGAAGTAACAGAATAGAATCATCACTGGAAACTACAGAGTAATCAGAGTAGTTTGAAATTTCTTTTCCGTCAGATCCAACAAATTTGAAATATGCATTCTTGCTAGATCCAATTGCTAACTGATTTGTTGTTTTATCTTTATCCCAATTAGGTGCCTTATCTGCAAAAGTCATATTGAATCCGGTTGTTGTAATTGCATTCTCAGCTACAGCTGTGATATCAACCTTCTTTGTATATGCTCCAACTTCGTTTCCGTTTGTATCGAACTTATAAGTATGATACTTAACTTCTGCTGTTCCCTTGTTTCCTACAGTCGGAAGAACAAGCTTATCGCCGTCTACATATCCCTGTGTTGTAGAAAGATTTAACTCTGCATTCTTTCCAGAAGCTTCAGAAGCCTTAAACTCATCAATGATGATATTATTTTTATCAACAGTCTGACCCTTGATCTCAGTTCCCTTTGTGTTTGCTGCGATTGTAACAGGTGTTACGTTTACATCTGAAACAACACCATCAGTAGCTGTGAAGGTCTGAACGGTTCCGTCAAGTTCTACATTGTACTTAGCTGCATCTTTCATATCAGCAAATGTCTCAACAGTAACCTTTGTAGCGTCAGCCTTGTCAACAGATACGCTCTTAACAGCAATTGCATTGTTGTTTGCTGTGTTTGTGATCTTGATGTCTGCTGGCTTAATGTCAGATGTCTTACCAAGAACAACAGTCTCTAAAGTATTTGCCTTAGTCTGTGCTACAGACTTAAGAACGTAGTTCTTAACTTCAACTTCAGCAGTAGTAGAAGCCTTATCTGTTGCAGCTGTGATTGTAACCTTGCCAGTCTTTACAGGTGTTACCTTGCCAGTAGCATCTACAGTTGCAATTGCTGAATCACTAGAAGTATATGTGACTGTAGCCTTTGCCGGTGCTGTCTTTGCTGTGAACTGTACAGGTGTTCCTACAACAGCGATTGTTGTTCCGGAAACAGTTGCACCAGTTGCATCTACAAGACGAACCTTGTAATCCTTTACAGTGATGTTAGATGCAAGAGTCTTAGAAACTTTCTTGCCATTCTTCTTTGCAGTTACCTTAACCGTAAATACCGCTGGTATTGTTGAAAAAACAGGCTGAAAATACTGGACTTGCGGAAAAGATTTAACGAAAAAATATTGCGGCAAGTAACATATAATACACACATAAGTGGCAGGCAAGTAACAAAATAAGACATGCGAAACAAATTGTATTTTAGAAAGGAATCCGCTATACTATGGGTATGATTAAACGTGATAGCTGAAGGGGAGGCTTTTATGGAGCAGCGATTGAAATTACCGGTGGGTATTGATGATTTTGAAAAAATCCGCAGAAATGAATTTTATTATGTGGATAAGACAAAGCTGATTGAACAGCTTTTACAGAACTGGGGAGAAGTCAGCTTGTTCACACGCCCGCGCCGTTTCGGGAAAACACTGAACATGAGCATGCTGAAATGCTTTTTTGAGATCGGAACCGACCATGCCCTGTTTGACGGGCTTTATATTTCAGGCAACAAAGAACTGTGTGATACCTATATGGGGAAATATCCGGTTATTTTTCTTTCACTGAAAGGTGTTGAAGGGCTGACGTTTGAAGAAGCTAAAGAAAATCTGCAACAGTTAATCGGAAATGAAGCAGGACGTTTTCCTTTTTTGAAAGAAAGTCCTGAACTGTCAGACGAAGAAAAACAACAATATCTTGCACTGACCACTTTCAAAGAAGGACGATATGTATTTGCAGACAGTACACTTACATTCAGTTTGCAGTTTCTATCCAGGTTATTGCATAAACACTATGGTCACAAGACCGTGATACTGATTGATGAGTATGATGTACCACTGGATAAGGCATTTCAGAATGGTTACTATAGAGAAATGATTTCGCTGATCCGCGGACTTTTAGGCCAGGCATTAAAAACCAATACCTCCCTTCAGTTTGCAGTTTTAACTGGTTGTTTACGTATTTCAAAAGAAAGTATTTTTACTGGGCTTAACAACTTTGCTGTTAACTCAGTGGTAGATGTGGAACATGACGAGCAGTTTGGATTTACAGACACAGAAGTTCATCAAATTTTGGATGATTATAAGTTAAACCAGCATTTTTCTGAAATGAAAGAATGGTATGACGGTTATCGTTTTGGAAATGCTGACATTTACTGCCCGTGGGATGTGATTAATCACGTAAAAAAGTTACTCATCGATCCTCAGGCAGATCCACAGGCCTTTTGGATCAATACCAGTGGTAATGGATTGGTCAAACGTTTTGTCGACAAGGCAGACAAGACGACACGCGATGAGATTGAACAATTGATTGCAGGAAATCCCATCGAAAAAAGAATTCGTCTGGAACTGACCTATGATGAGATAGACAACAGCATAGATAATCTCTGGAGTGTCCTGTTTACCACAGGATACCTGACACAAGTTGGGAAAGCGGTTGATGGTGTTTACCGGCTGGTCATCCCAAACAAAGAAGTCCGTGAAGTGTTTGTGTTCCAGATACAAGAATGGTTCCGTCAGACGATTGTAGAAGACGCAAAACCAATGCAGGAACTGTGCCAGGCATTTTTAGATGGGGATGCAGAAAAAATACAAAAACACCTGACACAGATTCTTGGCCGGATGATCAGTATTTTAGATACCAAAGCTCGTGACGAACAGAAGGAAAACTTTTATCATGGCTTGCTGCTTGGTCTGTTGCGAAGTGAACGTGACTGGCTGATCCGCTCCAATGTGGAATCTGGAGACGGTTTCTGTGATATCCTGATTGAGCCGGAAGATCCGGATGCGGGAATGATCATCGAATTGAAATATGCTGCGACATTCCTGGAACTGGACGGTGCCTGCGAAAAAGCAATGCAGCAGATCAGAGATCGCAGATATGACGAAGCTCTGCGGAATGATGGCAGGGAAAATATTTTGGCATATGGCATAGCTTTTTGTAAAAAGCGCTGTAAAGTCGTTTGTAAAAAACTCTAAATATTTTATCAACAATAGATAACTGAATTTCTAAAACAACAATAATTGTACCATTCCTTTATTTCCGCAAAGTGTCCAGACAAATCATAATCTTCCAAAAGGTCAGACACCTCTACATCCGTAAATCCGAATTGTTCATCATACCGTGCATCAGCAATTGAATGCTGGATATGAGAAGCCCTTCCTCCATGGCATATTTCCCATTTTTCAAAGCAATCAAGGCACGGTATTTTTCGTTTCTGCGGATTTTTTCAAAATCATCAATACCCACCGGTAATTTTAATCACTGTTCCATAAAAGCCTCCCACTCAGCCATTGCTTTTATTCATAAACATAGTATAGCGGATTACCCAGGAAAATATAATTTCATTTTGCACGCTTGATTTGTTACTTGCCTATCTCTTAATGACCTATTTCCAATAATAAATTTTTAAAGTAATCGAGTAGGAGGCGGTGACTAACCGCCGTCCTCTCACAACACCGTACGTACCGTTCGGTATACGGCGCTTTCAATAGTTGACGTGCACAGACTGATAGGCTGTGGCTAAATCATAAAAGCCACTGTTTATCAGTCTTTCTTTTGTCATTGCCATGTTTACTGCAACTGTATGCGTTGCGAACCAATGTCCCCGTCGGGTATTACCCGCTTGCATTGCCAAGTCTTTGGGTACTCCCATATTGATAAGATTACGTACCTTCGTCCTCGGTTTCTTCCACTGTTTCCATATACACATACGTATTCTGTGATAGAGCCATCCGTTGATGTCATCTATGTTCTTCTTCATACTTGCAATTCCGTAGTAGTTAAGCCATCCCCTCGCATACCCCTTGATTTTCTCAAGGCTTGGCTTGATTGACTGACATCGCTTACGGGAAGACAGTTCCTTCAGTCTGGACTTGAACTTCTTCCATGACTTCGGATGAACTCGGACATAAATGCCCTTTCCGTTCCTTCCCAATGCAAAGCCAAGGAATTTAAAATTTTGGATTGCAAACACACTGACAGTACGACTCTTTTCTCGGTTGACTGTAAGTTTCAGCCTCTTCTCAAGATATTTTGTACTGCTTTCCAAGAGTCTCTCTGATGCTCGCCTGCCCTTTGCAAGAAGCACGATGTCATCTGCATATCTTATGCATGGAACACCTCTTTTCAAGAATTCTTGGTCGAACTCATTGAGGTAGACATTTGCCAGCAATGGTGATAGATTTCCACCTTGTGGTGAGCCTTCCTCTGTATCAATGACTACTCCGTTTTCCATTACACCGCTTTTCAGATAGCGCTTTATCAGCTGTACTACACGCTCATCCTTGACATTCTTGCGAAGAAGGTTAATGAGGATTTCGTGATTAAGAGTATCGAAGTACTTTGACAAATCAAGGACTACAGCAAATGTATAGCCTTGTTCGGCATACTCCTTAACCTTAAGTATTGCATCTTTTGCACTTCTGTTCGGACGATAGCCATAGCTACCCTCTACAAACAGCGGTTCATAGATTGGCACTAACTGTTGGGTTATTGCCTGTTGGAGTGTACGGTCTACCACTGTTGGTATGCCAAGCTTTCGCACACCACCATCTGGTTTGGGAATCTCAACTCGTCTTACTGGAGACGGAGTATACTTTCCACGATAAATGCGGTCGGTTATCTCTTGTTGATGTTCCTTTAGATAAGGAAGAGCCTCCTCAATGGTCATGCCATCAATTCCCGGCGCTCCCTTGTTTGCCTTAACTCTCTTATACGCTCTGTTAAAGTTGTCTTTATACAGTATCGCTTCCAAAAGTCTCGGCTGTGCACTGTCCCTTTCTTTCCATATCCGATTGAATGACCTAGACGCTTTCACATACCCTTCATGTTCTGCATTATCTCTTTGCGAACAGCCATTGTTTTCAATGTTTTCTGCCATAGACGGTCATTCCTCCTTTCTCGGTCATACTCAAGACTCCTACTGATTCGGTCCTTCACCTCTCGGCTACTATGACCTCTGCTGACTTCTGTGCGTTCAGCATTGCTTTATGCAATGGTTACCTCTTTCAAGGCGTACCGCACAGACCTCCCTAGGTACCACACGTTTCTTCCTCTCCATCCATCTGCCTCATTTATCATGCATGATTCCGTGTAGCTATTGGGCTTCAATTTGATATGCAACCTTACCCTCATGCATAACCTTATATGAGATTTCTGTCCGTCAGACCAGAGATTCGCCCATGAGTTAGTATGTTCCTCACATCCAGCTTCCTTCAGATTCCATCTCACGATGGACACCCTTGCCTTCGGCTATATCCTTCCCACTACCGGGCGGATTCGGGACTTTAACCCGTTAGAAACGTGCGCCGCTAGGCGCACATATAAAAATATCCCGTTCAGGAAAAACCTAAACGGGATATAAATATTAGCTTTGTATCAAATTACTTATTTACTGAGAAGTATCCAGTAATATCCGGAACCTCTACAGCAAGCCATACTGGCACATCATCTGTACCAACGTTTACCCATACAGTAACCTTTGTAACTGTGAATCCCTCACCCTTACCAATTACTGTGGCAGCGTTATTATTGTAGACAATAGAAGAACCATTATTCTTTGTACCTTCAATGCTGCAAACTTCCAATCCAGCATGTGCATCTGTGTAATCAGTTCTATCAGTATAAGTATAATCGCCATACTTAACAATTACAGAATCTCCTAAAACAGCATCTACTGCAGAACCAGTAGTAGCTCTTGCATCCACACTATTGGCCTTAACTTCTGCTGTAGCCTTAGCCTGTGTATCTTTTACAGTAAATGTTGTTGTGATTTTTGCTGTAACACTAGAATCTACATTATCTACACCTTCAGCATATACAGTATATGTTCCTGCCTCAAGATACTTAGTAATTACATAATTAGTTACTCCATTAGCTGGGTATGAAGGCTGAGACTGACCTGAAACTTTAATGCTTAATGCACCATTTGTTGTAACAGTGAATACTCCAGCCTCTGGAGCTTTTGCAGGAGTAGTGCCGCTAACAGTACTGAAAAGAACAGTTCCATCAGCTTTCTTTACCACATATTTTACATTTGTAAGACTATAAAGATCTGCACCATCAGCAGAACCGATAACCTCAGCTTTAACAACCTTGTCTGTATAGTTATCTTTATCAGCCTTGATATCAACATTATCATTGGTAATGTTTAACTTCCAAGAATTTGCTTTTGTAGCTGTTGTATCCTTAACAGAGACAACAATTGTTCTCGCAACAACTTCTTTACCATCTTTCTTGTAGGAAATCTTAAATGTATAATCTCCAGCTACATCTCCAGGAGCGAAAGTGATTTTTGCACCAGTTTTAGAAAACTTGTTTCCAGCTGCCTTAGAAGGTTTTGTTAAGTTTTCTACGTTAATATCATTTGCATATGCGCTAGTTACGTCATTACCATACTGATCTTTTAATGTTACATTTACATCTGCAGATCTACGAATTACATTAGAAAGTGTGACATTATATTTGTCTAACTCTAATGTAGCTACAGCCTTTTCAGCAACAACTGTAATAGCAACAGATCCAACTACTTTGCTATCTTTTTTAATAAGAAGATATGCAGTACCTTCTTTTACTCCTGTAACACTAACTTTCTTTGAGCTGATATCGTTCTGAGTACCAACCATTAATGTTGCAGGATCAGAAGATTCTACAGAATAGTTATTGTAATCGGAAATTTCTTTTCCGTCAGCATTTTTAATCATGAAATAAGCTGTTTTTGTATCTTTAGCTGCGATCTTCTTGTCATCTTTAGCCTTGTCATAAGACTTATTGCCATCATCAATTCTTACATCAAAGTTGCTAGCAGCAGACTGATCGACAGCAGTAATTGTAACCTTACCGGAAGTAACATTTCCTTCAGCCTTACCGTTCTGATCATATTTGCCAGACTTGTATGTGATTTCAGCAGTAGCTGTATCAGCAATCTTATTTAAATATAACTTAGTTCCGTTTACATATCCATTATTGGTTGTAAGAGTGAAATCATACTTAGAAGCATCTTGCTTTGTGTAAGCAGCCTCATCAATGATAACACCATTCGCATCTTTAGAAACCAGTCCGATTTCTGTTTCAGTTGCATAAGGAACTGTTACGGTATTAAGTGCAACAGAAGCAACCTTTCCATCAGAAGCTACGAATGTCTTTGTGATTTCATCAAGAGTCACATCATATGTAGCAGCATCTTTTGCTTCGCTGAACAGTGTTAATGTAACCTTAGAAGCATCCTTGGAATCAACAGATACCTTAGATACTGGATAAACAACGTTTGTTGTCTCGTTCTTTACTACGAAATCAGTAGGCTTAAGGTTCTTTGTGTTGCCAGCAACAGTAGCTGTAAGCTCTGTAAGCTTTGTCTGGGAAACTGTGCCTAATGCGTAGTTCTTAACTTCAACTTCAGCAGTAGTAGAAGCCTTATCTGTTGCAGCTGTGATTGTAACCTTGCCAGTCTTTACAGGTGTTACCTTGCCAGTAGCATCTACAGTTGCAATTGCTGAATCACTAGAAGTATATGTGACTGTAGCCTTTGCCGGTGCTGTCTTTGCTGTGAACTGTACAGGTGTTCCTACAACAGCGATTGTTGTTCCGGAAACAGTTGCACCAGTTGCATCTACAAGACGAACCTTGTAATCCTTTACAGTGATGTTAGATGCAAGAGTCTTAGAAACTTTCTTGCCATTCTTCTTTGCAGTTACCTTAACCGTAAATACCGCTGGTATTGTTTTGAAAAATGCCGGAAATACTGGGCTGGAAAGCAGTATTTGACAGTCCGTTGCTTCCGTAAGTAACACGTAATAAACACAAAAGAATCTTCTAAATCCGATTGATTGCATCCAGCAATGCCGGGATATCCAGATGTGTGTAAACCCGTTCGGTCAATGACATTGCACCGGAATGACCGACAATTTTTTTGATCGTAGTCTGATCCACATGTGCTTCGGCGAGCAGGGAAATCGTGGTGTGCCGGCAGCAGTGAGGTGTATGATCGATGTGCAGACGAAACATCAGAGGCTGGAAAACATTGTGGTAATACATATAATAGGTAAAATGCTGGCTGTCCAGAGTATGGATGAGATATTCACAATCGGAACAGTCATGAAGCCAGCGCTGGTAAAAGGGGAGTACTTTGTCAGCAATCGGAACTTTTCGAATGCCGTTTTCGGTTTTGCTGTCAATGACATCAAAATATTGTTCGGACAGATGAACATTTTCTTTCTTCAGATCCAAAAGCTCTGAGACACGGACTCCATTGTATATTAGCATGAGGACTGTCTGGCAATAGGGATCGTTTTTGTGTTTCCACAGGAGAGCAATCTCAGAAGTGGAAAAACAGCTTCGTATGTTTTTATTTGGATTCCGGTCTTTGTATTTCGAAATATTTACATAGGCAGAATAATCTTTTGAGACAATTTCGTGCTTCATGGCATAAGAATAGAGCTGGTTAAAAAGAACACGGATTTTTTTCAGGGTAGGATAGTTCTTGCCACTGTGATCAATCACCTGCTGTAAATCATTGAGTCTCAAATTGTGAAATGGCATATCAGCAATGTTTTCACAAGTGGCAAATGCTGCCCGATAACCTTTGATGTTGGAGTGGGAGATGGTAGGAAACTTTTCTTCGGACCATCGGAGATAAATTTCCCGGAAGGTTAATTTCAGCGTTTCCCCATCGATGGGATAATTATTGTAACGTGCCAGAATCTGCAGAGCTTCCGACCGGGTAGGAGCGTAACCCAAAATCTGATAGTGCTGGATGCGCTTTCCCGTGATGTCATTGATGTGCCAGCCCGTAGTGATGCGTGTTGCATAGGGTCTTCTTCTGTTGCCGGAGAGTTTTACGACTCCGCCGTATCCGTTTGGTAATCTCATTTTTCTTCCTTTCGTGTGTAAAAATTTATATTATCGTGTCAATCATACACATTTATTTGTTAAATTTTTAAGTAACACACAAGTAACAAAAAAGTGTTTTTACCTATTAATAACAAGAAAAATAAAATCCATATGCCGGAATGATTGAAAAAAAATAAAATTTGGGGTATGATTATAGGCAATGAAACATAAGGAGAAAATAATCTTGAATACGAATGGAAACAAAAACACGTTAAAAGCAAATAAGATATTGATTCCCATTATTTTGTTGATCGGATTGATTCCAATCATTGTGCATTCTTTTGTTTATGATACAAATCTGGCACAGTTTGACTGGTATCCGGAGAGCGCCGCAAAACAGACGGACTTCTTTTTTGCATGGAAGATGATTGCGATCATCCTTGTGGGAGTTGTAATGCTCGCAATTTTACTGATCCGGTATTTGAATAAAAAGGAGTTTGCATTTGAAAATTCCTTTTATTTTCTGATGGTGTATGCATTGTTTGTTGCAATGTCTGCCCTGTTTTCCAGTCACAAATACTGGGTGGCACATGGTACATATGAACTTTTTGAGCCTGTATGGGTTGTATTTGTCTATATGATACTGTGTTATTATGTCTATAATTATGTACAGGAAGAAAAACAGATAGAGGTAATCCTGCGCTGGTCCGGCATTGGAATCGCAATTGTTACTCTGATTGGATTTTTCCAGGTCTTTGGATTGGATTATTTTAAGACATCTCTGGGCAAACATCTGATGACGGACACAAGCTGGTGGAACCAGTTAGATAAGATTTCCTTTAATTTCGCAGATAAGACTGCGTATACGACACTTTACAATCCTAACTTTTTGTCATTTTATTTTGGCATGCTGATACCATTGCTGGTCTGCCTGTTTATTGGGGCGAAAAAGATGTGGCATCGTCTTGTAATCGCAGTCGCAGAGATTTGTTGCATTGTAGCACTGGTTGGAAGCAGAAGTTCTTCCGGATTTATTGCACTGGCAATTGGAGCGGTGATTCTCGCATTGGTTTTGCTCAGCCGGAAGAAAAAATTATTTGCAGCCGGGATTGTTGTAGTTGTCATTGGAGTGATTGCAGCAGGAGTGCTGGCAAATACGACAGGCATCGGTCAAACTCTTAAAAAGACGGTTGTTGGAACCTATCATATGAAAGATCAGTTCTCTTTAAACGATATCAAAACAAACACAGATGATGTGGAACTTGATATCTGGAACAATCCTCTGTATGTGTCCTATGATCTGGGGAACGACGGTGTAATCACCGTGGTATGCAAAGATGCAGATGGTCAGGAGATTCAGACAACAGAGGTAGATCAGGAAAATCATATTTTGGCCCTCAATGATGAACGGTTTGCAAATATACAGATTCAGCCGATCATGTTTACCGATAATACAGCAGGAATAAAGATGATCATAGATGGTGTCGAATGGGATTTCTCAAAAAATGATACGGACGGATATGAATATCTCAATCCTGCAGGAAAACTGGTAAAGTTTGAAAATCCAAAAGTTTCAACACTGTTTTTGGATGATGCAATGAGCAATCGAGGACATATCTGGAATAAAACAATTCCGCTTCTTGGAAAGCATGCTTTTATGGGGAGTGGGGCAAATACCTATATGTTTGAAGTGCCACAGGAAGATTATATCAGTCAGAACTATGTCTACGGCGCAAACAGCTATGACGTAAAAGCCCATAGCTGGTATCTGCAGCAGTGGGTAGAAACCGGATTACTCGGTACTCTGGCACTTCTGGTATTTTTGTTCTGGTATCTGGTACAGTCGGTACGCATTTACCGCAGAGTGGATCTGCACGAGAGTATCAGCTGGGTTGGATTTGGATTATTTGCGGCAGTGCTGGTGTATATGATTGCAGGTATCGCAAATGATTCCAATGTATGTACCGCTCCAGTATTCTGGGGTATGCTTGGCCTGGGACTTGCGGTGAACCGGATGCTTGTAAAGAAAGAAAATCTCTTTGTTGTTAAAGAAACGGTTTCTGCAGAAAGTGATACTGTCGTAAAACAGAGTATTCCAAAAGCAGCAGAGAGTGCAAAAGCAGATACCGTGCAGACGGTACAGAATACTCAAGGGGCAGGAGTGACAGAATCCTCAGTCAGGAAGAAATCATCGAAAAAACAATCGAGAAAACAGAGAAAGAATCAAAAATAACAGATTGAAATTATGAAAAAAATCATTCAAGATAAACAATTACTGATCAGACGGATTTTTCTGATGTGCTACGACGTGCTTGCAGTGTTTGCTGCAAGCATAGTTGCGTTATTGATTCGATTTGATCTGAATATTATGAACGTGCCGTTTCAATATATGGATGAAGTGTGGAGAGCACTTCCTTTTATGATCATTGTTACGCTGGTCATTTTCTGGCTGCTCCGGCTGTATTCCAGTCTCTGGAGCTATGCGGGAGCATTGGAAATGATGTATGTTGTTTCGGCATGTATTCTGGATACCGTTGTTGTGACGGTGCTGATATTGCTTCGGAACTGGGGAGATATGTACCCGGTGCCAAGAAGCTTTTATATTCTGTATGGATTGTTTCTATTTGTATTTGTCATGGGATGCAGATATTCTTACCGCGGTCTGCGTGTGCTTCGCAATATGCGCAGAGCAGGTGTGTACAGACGGAATGTACTTGTGATCGGAGCAGGGGATGCAGGAAACCAGATCATCAAAGAAATCAACAACAGCCGCTATGTGAAAAAGAAGGTTGTTGGTGTGATTGATGATGACCGGAACAAGATTGGCAATTATATTCATGGAGCGAAAGTCGTAGGAGATCGGAGCGATATTCTGGAAAAAGTCGAAGAACTGCATGTGCATGAGATCATCATTGCCATGCCATCGGCCACGCAGAAACAGATCAAGGGGATTCTTGATATCTGCAAAGAAACCGGATGCACATTGAAACGTCTGCCCGGCATTTACCAGCTTGTAAACGGCGATGTCAGCGTCAGCAAATTAAAAGATGTAGATGTCAATGACCTGTTAGGCAGAGATCCGGTGACCGTTGATCTGCAGTCTATCATGGATTATGTATCCGGAAAGGTAATCATGGTGACCGGTGGTGGCGGCTCCATCGGAAGCGAATTGTGCCGGCAGATTGCCGCACACAAGCCAAAACAGCTGATTATTGTGGATATTTACGAGAATACGACCTACGATGTGCAAAACGAACTGAAAGTCCGGTTTCCAGAGCTGGATCTTGTTGTGCTGATCGCATCCGTGCGGAATACGAATCGTATGAACTGGATTTTTGAACATTATAAGCCGGAGATTATCTATCATGCAGCGGCACATAAACATGTGCCTCTCATGGAAGAGAGTCCGAACGAGGCAATTAAGAATAACGTGCTTGGCACGTGGAAGATTGTACAGGCGGCAGATCGGTACGGGGTGAAGAAATTTGTGATGATTTCCACGGATAAGGCAGTCAATCCAACCAATATCATGGGTGCCAGCAAGCGCATCTGTGAGATGGTCATTCAGACCTATAACCGCAGATCGAAGACAGATTTCGTAGCCGTGCGTTTTGGAAATGTGCTTGGCAGTAACGGAAGTGTGATTCCGCTGTTCAAAAAACAGATTGAGCGTGGAGGTCCGGTCACGGTTACCCATCCGGATATCGTGCGGTATTTTATGACAATTCCGGAAGCGGTATCTCTGGTGCTGCAGGCGGGCACCTATGCCAAAGGTGGAGAAATTTTTGTTCTGGATATGGGAGAGCCGGTCAAGATTCTGGATCTGGCAAAGAACCTGATTCTTCTTTCCGGTCACAAGCCGGATGAGGATATCCATATCATTTTCACAGGACTTCGCCCGGGAGAAAAACTTTATGAAGAGATGCTGATGGATGAAGAAGGGATGCAGGATACCGCAAACAATCTGATTCATATCGGTAAACCGATTGAGCTGGATGAAGAAAAATTCATGCAGCAGTTGGAAGAATTAAAAGAGTACGTTGTGACAGAACCGGAAGACATCCGGGAGTGTGTCAAAAAAATTGTGCCGACGTATCACCCGGAACTGGCGGGGGAGAATAAATAAAAACGTATCTATGAAGAAGGAGAGAAAACGCCATGAAAGGATACCATTACATCAAAAGAGGAATTGATATCATATTAAGTGGGATGGCGATCGTGATCTTATCACCACTCCTTCTTTTTTTATGTATTGCGATCAAACTGGATACACCGGGACCGATATTATTTAAGCAGAAGCGTGTCGGCATCCACCGGAGTTTCTTCCAGATTTACAAATTCCGTACCATGCGGATTGACACACCAAAGGATGTGCCGACACATATGCTGGAGAATCCGGAGCAGTACATCACAAAGGTAGGAAAATTCCTGCGCAAAACCAGTCTGGATGAACTGCCGCAGATTTTTAATATCTTCAAAGGAGAAATGAGTATCGTAGGACCGCGGCCGGCACTGTGGAATCAGGATGATCTGGTAGCAGAGCGTGAGAAATATGGTGCCAATGATGTGACACCGGGGCTGACCGGGTGGGCACAGATCAATGGCAGAGATGAACTGGAGATTCCGGACAAAGCAAGACTGGATGGCGAATATGTCAAACATCTGGGACTTTGGATGGATTTGAAATGTTTTCTTGGCACAATTGGCTCCGTGCTTATGCACGATGGCGTGGTTGAAGGTGGAACCGGCGAACTGAACAAAGCGGAAGAAGAGACAGAAGCACACAAAAGCGGACTGGTCGATCCACAGAAACTGAAGAGAGAAATTGTATTAGGCGGAGCAGTGGCAGTAACCGCGCTGGTAGTATTTGGGGCTGTAATTCACCATATTTTACATAAGGGAGAGGACAGGGAAAAGAAAAAAGGAAACATTCCGGGAGTGTTGTTTGGCCTGGCAACAATAACAGAGCTTGCAGCAACCATTTATGTAAATAAAAAACGCAAAGTGCAACTGGCATTGGAACCGGGACAAACAACACAGAGCAGCGCGAAAAAGGAAACCATTGTAAAAGACACAGAAGAAAGTGAAAAGGGCAGGAGAAAAAAGAAGATTCTGATCACCGGAAGCGGCAGTTATGTGGGAACTTCTGTGGAGGCATGGCTGAAACAATGGCCGGAGTACTACCAGGTTGACACGCTGGATATGAGAACCCAAACCTGGCGGACACACGATTTTTCTGCATATGATGTGGTCTATCATGTGGCGGGAATCGCACATGCAGACGTGGGACAGGTGTCGGAAGAAGAAAAGAAGCAGTATTACCGCGTGAATACAGATCTGGCTGTAGAGACAGCCGAAAAAGCCAAAAAGGAAGGCGTGCAGCAGTTTCTCTTTATGTCTTCCATGATTGTATACAGCGGATGTAAGGAAAAGAAAATTACAGAAAATACAATTCCCCAACCATTGAATTTCTATGGAGACAGCAAATGGCAGGCGGATCAGAAAATACAGGCACTGGCAGATGAACGTTTTAAAGTCGTCGTATTGCGCCCACCGATGATTTACGGAAAGGGATCAAAGGGAAACTATCCACAGCTTGCAAAACTGGCAGGAAAGCTTCCACTATTTCCGATTGTACATAATCAGCGTTCCATGCTTTATATAGAAAATCTGGCACAGTTTGTCAAACGGATGATCGACAACGAAGAGACCGGAGTGTTTTTCCCACAGAACGAGCAGTATATCAATACTTCGGATCTGGTGCAGATGATCGCTGTGGTAAAAGGACACCGGCTTGTGATGGTTCCTGGAACGGGCTGGGTCGTCCGGCTGATGAGGAAGGTCCCGGGAAAAGTCGGCACCCTGGCGAGTAAAGCGTTTGGTGACAGTGTGTACGATATGCAGATGAGTGAATATAAGGAAGAATATCGTGTATGCAGCTGGAAAGAATCGGTAAGAAGGACGGAAAAGGCATGAATATTGCATAACAGGAGTAAATGAAATATAATGGAAAATATATAAAATGAGAGGAATTTTACAAAAGTGGCGAAAAAGTTACGGGCAGATCAAAAAAACTATAAAAAAGCATTTCAAAGGCATGCGGATACATATGAAAAGTATATAAATGTCAGTAAAAGCAGCAGATCTTTGATTTTGTGCTACTGTGTTGAATGTGGATTGAAATGTCTTGTGATGAAAAATAATAAATTATATAAAGTAGAGACTGCAAATGAAGAAATAAAAAATGTACTGGGGACACATGATATCCGTGTTTTATTAAATGAGGTAAAACAGGCAGGCAGATATTCTTTTTTTAATATTAGTACAGAATATGGGGAGGTTGTATCAATTGCCCAGTATCATCAGATGTGCAGATATGGGATAAACTTAGAAGAAAAGGACAGAGACAAAGAGAAAGAAAATATTAAGACACTTGAGAATATTATGAATTGGTTAAAAGAGGAAATATAGATATGAGATATTATACGTGGAAAGATATAGAAAGAGAATTGCTTGTACAAAGAAAAGGATGGGAGGATACTTTTGACAATATAGAAGTATACCCTGATGAGTTGATTGTTTATTGTTCAAAAGAAAAAGATGATTCTGAAATTATTCAAAAGTTATATGAGTTATTTCCTAAAAATACGGATCGAAATGACAAAAGTATTTTACTTGAGGGGAATAAGCAGGTGATGAAAATCACTATAGAATTCGAGGATGAGGGACGGAATAATAAAATAATTCCGTTGTTTGAGAAAGTGATTTACAGTCGTTCGGCTTATCCGGAAGAACAACTCAAACCTTTACCATGCCCAGTTGTTGCTTTTCATTCCTATAAGGGAGGAGTAGGAAGAACATTATCCTTACTTGCATTTGCAAAAGCCTGGTCAGAAATGCAGGGAGAAAAAAAACTCCTGATTATTGATTCGGATATTGAAGCACCAGGTTTATCCTGGCTACAGGGAAAAATTGATGAAAATGGATTTAGTTATTTAGATCTGCTTACAATGTTACAGGATTCACAGGATATTGAGTCAGTTGTTGAATTTGCAACGGAACAGATAAGAAATTCTGTTATATCAGTAGAAACAAATCAGCAAACCGTTGAACATTTCTTTTTGCCAACGTTACGATATGATGAACAATTGTTTGACATTTATGCAAGCCCGAGTTCTGTTATTAAGGGAAAGGATCGTCAGTACATATTGGCAGAAGTACTTTCTCAGATTGCGGATCGGCTTGGAGTGAATATGACGTTGGTTGATATGAGAGCCGGAATTAGCGAATATTCGGCACCATTATTGTTTGATCCAAGAGTAAAAAAATATATTGTTACGTCTACATCAGAGCAGTCTGTTATTGGAACCAAGAAACTTTTACAGTATATGGGAAGAGGGTTAGCTATTACAGAGGATGCAAATTTACCAACCGTATTTTTGGGAATGATTCCGCCTTCTATCAGTCTGAAAGAAAAAAATGATATTATTACAGAAATTGTGGAATGCTTTAAAACGAATGAAAAAGAAGAACAATTACTGGATAATTTGGTCGTGGAACTGCCATTTGCAAGCGAATTGATACATTTAACAGATCTTCAGCAGATATTAACACAGATTGAAGGCAGGGATATGTATAAAGAAATTAAAAAAGTGGTTCAATCGTATCTTGATGATCCGATAGAAAATGACAATATTAATTTTGATGAATACCGGAACAAAGCTTTGCAGGAGATATGCACATTTGCAAATAAGCAAATTACAGCAGAATCCAATCATGCAGTTCAAATTTTACTGACAGCTCCAATTAAAAATTTATGTTTAAAATACGCAGATGGTATTCCAACGGTAGTTGTCAGAGGTGCAAAAGGTGCAGGAAAGACTTTTCTTTATAGACAATTTATTGAAAAGCAAAATTGGTTTGCTTTCAGTAATGAAATCAATCACAGAAATAATAAAGAAAACGGGTATTTCATTCCAGCATTTGCCCCTAAAAATATTACGGAATTTACAAAATTGTTCGGAGAATGTATTGCAACAGTCAATACAGAAATAGAAAGTGCACAGGTATCAGCTTCCGTGTATCTGGATAATTCGCAGAAACTTGAAAAACAAATGACAGAAATAACGGATTGGCGTGATTTCTGGGAAAAACTTCTGGCATCTTCTGTCAATAAAAATTGGGGGTCTTTTGATGAGGTCAGCGATAATTTGCGGAAAGAAGATAAAAAAGCCGTTTTCCTGATTGATGGACTGGAGGAAATTTTAAGAAATGTATCTGGCGATTTAAATCAGCAGAAAGCGGTTCAGACACTGTGCCAGGATATTGTCAATATCATGGCGGCAAAGTACGACAATCTGGGAATTGTAATTTTTCTGAGAAGTGACATGGCGCAAAACGCAATCACAGTTAACTACGAACAATTTAAACAGGCGAATGGATATGCAGAACTAAAATGGACATCTGATGAAGCACTTAAATTGGTTGTATGGGTGGTAAGTCAGGCGGTAAAAGATTTTTATGAGGCAAAGGGTCCTATTGAGAATGCTTCAAAGGAAGTGATTGATTTACATTTGGAAAAGTTATGGGGACAAAAATTGGGAAAAAACAGTTCCAATGAGGCATATTCTTCCAGATGGATTCTGGCGGCACTTTCTGATTTTAATGGACAATTGCAGGCGAGGGATATCATACGTTTCCTAAAATATGCAGCTGTTTCAAATGGGAAAAAAGCTTCTTATGAGGATCGTATTCTTATGCCGGCAGAGATTCGGCATGCGGTATCTATTTGTTCTACAGAAAAAATTGATGAGATAAAAATGGAGTATGCATTTTTAAAGCCGATTTTTGAAAAACTTGAAAAATTGCCAGCAGAACAGAAAGTTCTTCCACTGGATTTGAATGAAAATGTGCTCTCCCGTACAGAAGAAAAGTTGATGATGCAGGAAGGATATCTGATCAGGGATGGTGAAAAACTGTATCTTCCGGAAATTGTAAGACATGCATTGGGCTTCCATTATGCAAGGGGAGCCAGACCGAAAGTACTTTCCTTATTGTTGAAACATTAGAGATTACGATTGACATTGTAGAAACTGTGATAGGACAGATTAATAGAAAGAGTGGAGGTTTAGGGATGCCGTACGTGTCACCTGTTGTTGAAAATGATTTTAAAGACCGGTTGAACAAGTGCGTAGATATTATTAAAAATTCGAGTATCAAATATCAGAGTTTTGGGATTTTTGGAAGCTACGCGAGAAATGATTATAAGGCCAGCAGTGATATCGACTTTTGCATCATAGTTCCGGAAAAACCGGAAAGATGGATGATGGGAGCCTTGCGGGAAGAACTCGAGATGTTGCATGCGGATGTGGTTTTTGTAACACCGCAGTATTTCGAACATGATAATTCAAAGTTTACACAACAGTTAAGAAGAGATTATAAGGAGTTGAAAATATGATAAAGGCAAATTCTTATTATTCTATTGCGTGCAATGAATTCTGGTATTTAAGGGATGCAGTGTCACCTGTATACTGCAATCCGGCTGCAGCTTCGGCACAGCAAATTGCAGAAAAAATGTTGAAATCTGTGGCAGAACTGGTTTGTACTGGAATTGAAAAACTAATGACATCCCATAATTTGCGCGCCTTATACGATGAGATTAAAAGGGTGGATACTTCCTTACAATTAGAGAGGAAGGATCTGGCATTACTCAAAGACTATTATTATGATGCAAGATATCCGGGGGATAATTTTGTTATTGTGACAGTGGATGAGCTGCGTGAGGCATTGGAGATCATGCTTGACGTTGTAGAAGCTGTAAATTGCTGGAGAACGTCTCATGAATTGGAGATATTAATTGCTGATCCGAGAGGGGAGTTTCAATCAGCAATGAGCAGATTGAAATAGAAATTTTGAAATTATGTGAAAACTTATATACGCAGAATATTAATGCATTATTAAAAAATATGGAGCCATAGTTTCGGTAGAAGTGATAAAACTGGTTGGATGATAAGTCTGACCGGTTTTTTACATTGAGTAAGATTGAGGTTCGTGATACAATACATATAAATAGTTGAAAATACGGGGAAGAACTTGGAGGCGGCATGTTTCAAACAATTGATATAAAAGCATATAGGGGATTAAAGAACATTACATTACAAAATCTCAGCAGGGTAAATATTCTTGTGGGAGAAAACAATACCGGAAAAACGTCAACCTAGGAATATAATGGTGCAAAGTGTAAGAAAGATATAAAAATTGAATCATGAAATGGGTTTGTGGTAAGCTATAGATATAAGCACTGAAATAGAAATTAAAGGATGGAATGGTATGGCAAGTTGGAAATTGTGTGTGGAAGACTATGGAAAAATAAAATCAGCAGAAATGGAATGTGCACCGCTTACCTTGATTGTCGGTGACAATAATTGTGGAAAAAGTTATTTGATGTCTTTGCTATGGGGAATAAAGAATATTGGTGCAATCTATCTTTTTGAAAAAAGAGATGCAGAGATAAACGAAGAAGAAAGATTGTTAAAGGATTGGATATCCCAACAGATAAATCTTGCATTTGAAAATGGTCAGAGTATTGTCGGGATGGAAGATATTTCCGACTGGTGTCGGGCTGTTATCAATCAGCGGCTGTCACAGAACAAAGATTCGTTATTAAAATGGATCTTTAACAGCGAACAGGTTTCTGCAAAAAAAAATCCAGATTCATTTATCAAATAGGGCATTTAAAGAGAGAAAACTTTGTTTTATAAGAACCACTGATGATAATATAATAATGAAAGCTGATTATGGAAAAAACAAAACGGATAATTATGGCATTCGAAACTTAGAGGGAAAAACGGATGATCATAGTGCTGAGTTTTTAATGAAGGGTATATTTGCTTTTGTATTACAAATAAATTATGGGAAAAATCGATATGAAAATTTATTCCTTCCAGCTGCGAGAACAGGTTTTATTCTTACAAAAGATCTGGTAAATCAGGTAGGAAGAGAGCAGACATTTAATATGGAACCGGAAACCAAACCAATGTCTCCATTTACAAGACCAATCAATCAGTTTTTGGATGTTATCAATGTGCTTTCTCTGGAAAATCAGCCATCTGCAAAAAGAAGAAAGATTATTGATCTGATAGAACATCAAATGACTTCCGGAACGATAGAAATTAGTGATTCGCCAAACAAAGAGATTCGGTATGTTACAGAAACGGAAAGCGGAGAACAGAAAAGTTTATCACTTCGTACAGTCTCCGCTGTGGTAACGGAACTTTCTCCATTAATTTTACTGTTGAAACATATGGAAAACATTGAGTCTTTATGCTATGAAGAGCCTGAGATGTGTCTGCATCCGCAGCTGCAGCATCAGATGGGAAGGGTTATGGCACGTATTGTAAATAGCGGAATAGATGTTATTGCAACCACACATAGCGATATTTTACTCCAGTCGATTAATAACAAAATAGCTTTGAAAAGCCATCCTCAAAAAGAAGATTTATGCAAAAAACTTCAATTGGAAGAGGAAGATTTGCTGTTGGATACACAGGTAAAAGTGTACCAGTTTCAGGAACATAACGGAAAAAGCCAGTTGATAGAAATTCCTTGTGGACAAAATGGATTTGCAGTACCGACATTTAATAATGCATTGGATGATATCATGGGAGAAGCTTATATGGTACAGGGGAATTCAGATGAATAAAAGAACATTTGTTATTTCGGAATTAATGCAAAATAACTTTATAGAGGAAACAGAACAGAAAGTTTTACTGGAAGAAACCGAAGAATCCGGTAAAAGTTTATTGAAAGTGCAGCTTCCGAATGCACAAAAGATTTTTTGTATAAAAAATGTAGATAAAAAACATACAGATATGTACTTTTTTAAAGCAGATCAAAAATATTCCATGATGAAACGAGTTGAATTGAACTTTGGAGAGAAGATACCATTTGATCATGAGAAGGTGCAAATGAGTCGGAACACAGATGGATTGAAGGGAAATGTTCAAATGAAATAAAAATAGAAAAGGCGATAAATTCAGGGTACTGAGATTTGAGACAGATCATAAGCAGAGTGATCATGGATAGAAAATGAGATTGAAAGAATAATAAAAAGATAGATATGAACAATAACATGAATGATATAACAAGGGTAGGTTTGACAGCTAATCAACTGAAGAATCAATTTCCAAGTATGGCAATCAAAACAGTGGCAGCATCATTACAAAAAGAATTACCAATGACACTGTCCGGTGTGCAAATGAAAGAATTGAATACGACTCTTCAGAATGCTGCGTATTCGAAAGAAATGCTGGCTGAGATTTCCCTTCCAGATTTGATTAAGTTTGAGAGTGAGTTATTTGAAAACGAATATTTTGCTAATGAATCAAAGGTCGGAAAGAAAATTTTTGAAATCATAAGCGGATGGAAACATTTTGTACATTTAGGCGATACGATCTATTTTCATGCACGATGCCTTGGAAAAAATAATCAACCGTATCTGGAACAGGAGATGCTGAAAGCACCTGTTATGATTTCATCACATGGCAGATATAACGAAATTGGACGAAGTTGTTATTACTTTGCAGATACGAAAGAAGGTGCACTCACAGAAGTGTACAAGCATTGCGGAAGTAAAAAGCCGAGTGTACAGATTGCAAAATTAAAAAAATGTAAAGAAGCACGGCTGATCGATCTGTCTCAGAATGTTTCAAAAAATAACAGGTTCATTGATCATCTGCGGTTTAAAGTTGATAACACACCGGGAAAAATCGTGAAGGAGTATCTGCTTCCGAATTTTGTGGCAGGATGTTGCAAGAAAGTGGGGATAGATGGCATCAAGTATCAAGGAGATGGATACAACTGTTATGTGACATGGAAGGATGACTATTTTTCATTTGAGGGAAATGATATTGTTGAAATTGAAGGATAAGGAAAGAAAAATAGAAATGAAATAGTGATGTAAGGATAATCTATTATGAAAATATGTATTATACACTGTTTTGACACCTATGAACATCGTGTAGATCTCCTGCACGATTATTTTAAAGCAAAAGGCACTGAAGTAACGGTTATCACATCCGATTACATGCACTTTGAAAAGAGAAAAAGAACAGATAAAAAAGAGGACTTCCATTATATAAAGGCAATTCCATATGCATCAAATTTGTCACTTACAAGACTGTGGTCACATTTGAGGCTATCGAAAAATATTTTTGCAAAGATAGAATCAAAAGAGTATGATCTTTTGTGGGTATTGATTCCGCCGAACTGTTTTGTGCGGGATGCAGCCATCTATAAGCGTAAATATAGGGAAACAAAACTGGTTTTTGATGTGATTGATATGTGGCCGGAGACAATGCCAATTGCAAAATTTAAGGATTTGCCCCCTTTTACATATTGGCAGAAGTTGCGCGATAAATACTTGAATGCTGCGGATGCGATTGTAACGGAATGTAATCTGTATCAGAAAAAGCTGCCACAAACGATTGATCGAAAAAAACTTCATACCATATATCTTGCACGAAAACTTACACCATATCAAGGAAAAGCTGAGTTGCCACAAAACAGGATTTCTTTGTGCTATTTGGGGTCTGTCAACAATATCATTGATATCCCGGCTGTGGCACAGCTTATCCGGAAATTGAATAAAAAGCTGCCGGTTGATATTCATATAATAGGTGATGGAGAAAAAAGAGAGGAATTTGTGAGGGAATGCAAGAATGCAGGGGCAGCAGTCATGTATCATGGAAAAATCTATGATGCAAAAGAAAAACAGAAAATATTTGATCAATGTCATTACGGTTTAAATATAATGAAAGCATCCGTGTTTGTTGGCTTGACAATGAAAAGCATGGATTATTTTGAAGCAGGGCTGCCAGTCATCAATAATATTCATGGGGATACATGGGATATTATTGAGAGAGAGAAGATTGGTGTGAATCTCAAAGAAAATACTACCGCAGCAGAGATTATGGTATATGATGTGGTCATGCGTGAACGAGTGAGAAGATTTTTTGAGACAAATCTAGGAGAAGATACGTTTCAAAGAAAAGTAAAGGAGCTGTTGTTAGAATTATGAGAACCTCAAATTATGGAATATGGGAAACGATACAAAATATTTGTTATGTGATTCGCTCTCGAATTTTGATCCCAAAATCCCGCATGATTCGGTTTCCAATTGTAATCCGTGGAAAACAATATATAGATTTTGGAACAAATTTGACCACAGGGAGACGCTGTAGATTTGAGGTAAATGGGAAGCATAATGGGAAACGTCTGATTATTGGGAAAAATGTCAACATTGGAGATGACGTGAGTATACGGTGTGCAGATAAAATTGTCATCGGAAATCATGTGCTGATGGGATCAAAGGTCTTGATTATCGACAATTCACATGGTATTTATACTGGGGAAAAACAGGATTCACCAGAAACACCTCCAAATGAGAGAGCATTGTACATGAAGCCGATTAAAATAGGCGATAACGTATGGATTGGAGAAGGGGCTGTTATCCAGCAGGGAGTTACTATTGGAGCAGGAAGTATCATTGCGGCAAATTCCGTTGTAACAAAGGATGTGCCAGCGCAAGTGATCGTTGGTGGAATTCCAGCTAAAGTTATCAAGAGATATGACTGTGAGAATAAGCAATGGATAAGATAAAAGATAAGGTTTCCGTCATTATTCCTGTGTATAACAGCGAAAAAACAATTGTACAGGTCCTGGATTCCATAAAGCGGCAGACCAGATTTGATTATATCTGCGAGATATTGGTGATAAATGACGGATCAAAAGATCAATCTGAAGAACTGATTCAGAACTATATCTGTGAACACTCAGAACTTCCGATTTCTTATTATAGTAAAGAAAATGGAGGTGCTTCTTCTGCCAGAAATTTTGGAATGCGCAGGGCAAAAGGCGAATATATCGCATTTTTGGATTCGGACGATCTCTGGATGCCGGAAAAGATTGAAGTGCAGATGAAAATTTTACTGCAGCATAGAGAGATTGTATTTCTGGGGGCTGGGTATGAAGACAGACCTTTTTATATTATGACAAAAAGGATTGATGGTTTATATAAAGCTACTATTAAAGATATCTGCAAGAAGAATTTTCCCGTTACACCATCTGTTGTCTTTAAAGCAGAGGCAATCAAAACACTGGGATATTTTGATGAAAAACAGAAATTTGGAGAAGATATCAATTATTATCAGAAGTTCTGTATCTCTTATAATTATTATTATCTACCGCGAAAACTTGTAACGATTGGATTCCAAAAAGATTTTTTTGGCGCAACCGGACTGACCTCTCATATGAAAGAAATGCATCTGGGTACGATTAAAAATCTGCGTGAAGTTTATATGGAAGGACATATTTCAAAGAGTTTCTATTATGAAATGCGTATATTCTATTGGTTGAAATATTGCCGGAGATGCGTCAGACGATGGTTCAGGGATTGCATTTCTAAGGGGAAAAAGGTAGAATGATATGATTGTATGTAAGTTTATAGAGGAAAATGTCTATAAAGGTTGTAAAATATGATAGGAATTGTTATATTAAATTATGAAACATGGGATGTAACGCTGCAATGCATGGAAAGTATTATGGAAGCGGAGAATGAAGAAATGATTCGTATATATCTCGTGGATAATGCTTCCACCCGGAAGAAACCCAAAGAAATTGACAGGTTTATTGAGCAGCACAGTGTAACTTATATTGAGGCTGCCGAAAACCGCGGTTATGCAGCAGGAAATAATTTGGGAATTTGTCAGGCGTTGAAAGATCAGTGTACATATGTTTTGATTACGAACAATGACATACGATTTCGAAGTGCCTCTATTTATAGGCTGAAACAGCTTCTGGAATCAAGCGACAGGATTGGAATTGTAGGACCACAGGTGGTAGGACTGGATGGATTTCATCAGCCGAGTGTGGCAATGTACAGAACAGGGATACGTGAGATCTTTCATTTTTATACAGGTTTCAGGTGTTTTCATCGAAAAGCAATGAGAGAGTATCAGGGAATGGATCAGGATGCTGGGGGACAGTATCCTGTTTATCATGTTTCGGGATGCTGTTTTTTAATGAACCGAAAGGCCGCAGAGACGTTGTATCCATTAGATGAAAACACATTTCTGTATGATGAAGAACTGATTATCGGTATACGGATGGAACAGGCGGGACTGCAGACATGGTATTGTGGGACCGCGGTTGTGGAACATCATCATGGATACACGACACAGAAAAATAGTGCATTTATGCAGAAATGTATTCGGGAGAGTGAGCAGTATTATTGTCGGGAGTATTTGCAGGCAAATGGGATAACTCTCATATTTTTGAATTTATATAGAAAAAGTTTATTAGTTATAAGAAGGCTTCTTAAAAAATAAGAGGGCAATTTGGTGAATAAAATGAATCAGCCATTGGTATCTATTATAATAAGAACGTGCCAACGACCACATGTATTAGAAAGAGCTTTAAATAGTGTTCGAAAACAGACATACAAAAATATACAGGTCGTGATTGTAGAAGATGGAGAAAATAAGTCTGAAAGATATATAAGAGAAAAATTTCCAGATTTAAATATGTTGTACTATGCTACTGGAAAAAAATGTGGACGTTCGCATGCAGGAAATGTTGCCTTGAAATTGTCAGAAGGAGAGTTGTTGAATTTCCTTGATGATGATGATATGTTGTTTCCGAAACATATTGAAGCTTTGGTGAATGCTTTGACAGAGTCATCGAATATGGCGGCATATAGTATTGCGGAAGAACGTCAAATAATAGAAAACTCAAAAAAACCTGATGAATATAAGGTGAAACGAAAAATGATTCGTTATAAACAACCTTTTAACAGGCTTTTATTATATACATTTAACTATATTCCGATTCAAAGTATCATGTTTCAAAAATCGCTTTACGAGGAATATGGTGGGTTTGATGAAAAATTAGATAATTTGGAAGATTGGGATTTATGGGTGAGGTATTCTCAAAAAACAGAATTTACTTTTGTAAATGAATTAACGTCATGTTACCATGTTCCATATGCAAACAGAGCCAGAAGAAATCGATCAAATGGATTACGGGATTATCTTACACCTGTTATACAAAATTTTGAGAGTTATCATGTTGATCTGGATATAAAAAATGTTCATAATGAAATGAATTATGTGATAAGAGAATATAAAAATAATGGAATTATGCGTTATATGCGTATGTTTTTCAGGGCAATATTTTTTGGGGAAAAGTGATTTTGGCAGGTGTTAAGAATGATAAAAAAATTGATTAAAGACAGAAAGATAATATTAGAATTAGCGAAAAATGATTGTAAAGCTAGGTTCTCATCATCTATATTAGGAATTGTATGGACCATATTACAGCCTTTGGTAAATATGCTGGTTATTTGGCTTGTTTTTCAAATTGGATTTAAATCATCGAATCTATCAGGAGATATACCATTTATTATATGGTATATGCCAGCATTTCTTATATGGAATTATTTTCAGGAAGCAACCAGTCAGTCAACAAACAGTATGTTGGAATATAGTTATCTGGTAAAAAAAGTAAATTTTGATGTAGAAGTAATTCCACCGATCAAGATAATTTCCAATGCATTTATTCATTGCTTTTTCATAGCATTTATTATTTTTGTAAACTTTTGTTATGGCAAAATGCCTACGATATATTATCTGCAGGTGATTTATTATTTTTTCTGTGCGGCAGCGTTTTCCATGTCCATTGGATGGTTATGTTCTGCAATTACACCATTTGCAACAGATGTGTCAAATATTGTTTCTATTATTATTCAATTGGGATTTTGGATTACACCAATATTTTGGGATCCATCAGCATTAACAGATGTGGCAGCGTTCCTGGTGAAAGTGAATCCAATGTATTATGTGTGTATGGGCTATAGAGATTGTTTTGTTTATGATGTACCGTTTTATAGACATCCATTGCTTATGACATATTTTTGGGCAGTAACAATTATTATCTGGATAATCGGTACAAAACTTTATAAGAAAGCAAAACCACATTTTGATGACGTATTGTAAATTGAGTTGGAGATCAAGAGAATGAATAATGATTTATCAATTGAAGTAAAAGATTTGGTGAAAGTTTATAACCTCTATAATAGTTCTGCTGATCGTTTGAAAGAAATATTCAGCATTCGAGGTAAAAAATTTCATGATAATTATTATGCTTTAAATGGTATAAACTTTTCAGTGAAAAAGGGAGAAACTTTTGGAATCATAGGAACAAATGGAGCTGGTAAGTCAACATTACTGAAACTTATTACCGGTGTTGCGACACCGACAGAGGGGGCGGTTAATGTTAATGGAAAGATTTCTGCGTTGCTGGAATTGGGTGCGGGCTTTAATAAAGATTATACGGGAATAGAAAATATTTATCTGAACGGAACAATGATGGGGTATTCCAGAGAGGAAATGAAGCAGAGGATAGATTCTATTGTAGAATTTGCGGATATAGGAGATTTTATTTATCAGCCGGTTAAAACGTATTCCAGTGGTATGTTCGCAAGACTAGCTTTTGCGGTTGCTATTAATATTGAGCCGGAAATTCTTATTGTGGATGAGGCATTATCTGTTGGAGATGTTTTTTTTCAAAATAAATGCTACAAAAAGTTTGAAGAATTAAGAGAAAAAAATATTACAGTTATTTTTGTCTCACATGATATTGGAACGGTAAAACAGTTATGTTCCAGAGTTCTATGGCTGGAACATGGAATACAACAAATGGTTGGAGATAGTGTGGAAGTATGTAATGAATATTCAAATAGCATATTAAAAAAACGTGCAAAAGAGTTTGAAAAGAATAATAATACAGAATTTAAAGAATCAGTTTCAATTACAAAAGAGTTAAAATTAGAAGATTATCCGGAAATTACATATACCAATGAAAGTATACTTGATGAAAATGTGAAGATCATTTCGAGTTTTATTTCTGATCATAATGGAAAGAGAGTGTCTTCTTGTTTAGCAGGAGAAAAATATACCATATCTATAGTTTTTTCAACAAAAAGAGATATTCCAGAGTGTATTGCAGGATTTGTTATTGAGACTGTGAAAGGGTTATGGGTTATTAATTGTAACAGTATTGCCTCAGGGCTTAAAGATACATTTTCTGTAAAAAAAGATACAATCAATAAAATTGATTTTACATTCCAAATGCCTAAACTGGTAAATGGAGATTATGTTGTTGGAGTTGCAATTTCAGAAGGCAGTGTATTAGATTTTAAAGTGTTGACATGGTTATATAATGTATTATATATGCAGATTACAAATGTAGGAAACAATGATGGAATTTTACAGTTGGACACAAATATAGAAATTTACAGCAAAGGAGTTGAAAATGAGTAAATATGATTTCGGCTATCAATTAGAAGCTGGAAGTACCAACGAATGGGCATTTCAAATGGTTCAGGAGAACAGCAGGGTTTTGGAGATTGGACCTGCAATTGGAAATCTCACCAGTCATCTGGTAAAAGATAAACATTGTACTGTTGATATTGTTGAGATAGATGAAGAAGCAGGGAAGAAGGCCGCAGAATTTGCACAAAGAGCACAGATTGGTTCTGTTGATGGAAATTTGAATACGGATACCTGGTATCATAATTTGCAACCGGAGAAGTATGATTATGTCATAAGCTTAGATGTCTTGGAACATTTGGAAAATCCCGAACATGTATTACAGAATTTAAAAAAATTGTTAAAAGAATCTGGAAAGATATTATTGTCTGTACCTAATTTAGCACATAATGCTGTAATATTAGAACTTCTGCAGAATAACTTCCGCTATCATGATCTGGGATTGCTGGATCGCACGCATGTGCATTTTTTTGCATATGAATCTATGATAAAAATGATAGAAGATGTACAGCTACATATTAATTATATTGATGCAATAAAAAAAGCTGTCAGTGATACAGAGATAAAATGTAGCTTTGAAGGGATACCTGTAGAGGTAGAACAGTATCTGAAAACCAGAAGGTTTGCAGATGTTTATCAATATTTAGTTGTTTTAGAAAAGAAGGAAACGGAAAGGATTGATAAATTAAAAGACGGAATCATACGACAGGATATGTGTCAGACAAAAATACTGGTTGATGGTTTGCTGAAAAATCAAATTATATTCCAAAATCATTATGACAATGTATCAGTAGAAGTAGACATGGAAGGTTATAAAGATGCATCCAGTATTCGTCTGGTTCCAGTAGAAAATTGTGCATTAGTGTATGGATTGCATGCGTATAGTATAAATGAAAAGGGAGTAAAAAAAGAAATTGGGTATAATTGGACAAGCGGTATTGGTATAGATGATAATTGTGTGGTTTTATCTGAAGCATCCAGTGAAGTAAATTATCTTCTGGAATCTGATACAAAGAAAGTTGAGATAGTTTTTAAGTGCAAGTTATTATCAGAGACAGTAATTCAGGGCATGCAGGAACTGGAAAAACAAAAAAAACAATTTCTTCAGCTTTTAAATGAAAAGAATAATGAGATAAATGAAAAGAATAATGAGATAAATGAAAGAGAAATTAAACAACAGGAGACCGAAACGGAACTTTATAAAGTGATAGAACAAAAAGATATGCTTAATGAGGAACTTACGCGTATTAAAAGCCATATTTTTTATCGAATTTATATGAAACTATATCGGATGTTGCACAGAAAATAAGAGGAGATTCAGCAGTGAAAAAAGTAAGTGTAATTATGCCTTGCTATAATGACGGAAAATATATTAAAGAGGCAATTGCATCGGTAGAAGCACAGACATATCCAGAATGGGAACTTATTATTATCGATGATGGATCAGATGATAAAGAAACAATTGCAATCATTGATTCCATTCAAAACAAAAAAATTAAGATATATCATACAGAGCATCTTCGCCCGGCAGGAGCAAGAAATTATGGAATTGAGCATGCGGATGGAGAATACATATTACCGGTTGATTCAGATGATAAAATAGATCCGACATATATGGAGAAAGCAGTTCAAAAGATAGAATCTGATAAAAAAATAGGCGTTGTATATTGTGAAGCTGATTTATTTGGGGAAAAAACTGGAAAATGGGAATTGCCAGCGTATTCATTCGAAAAAATGTTATTGGATAATGTTGTATTTGTCACAGCATTATTTTACAGAGAAGATTGGGAGAAGATAGGCGGTTTTAATACTAATATGCAAGCCGGAATGGAAGATTATGATTTCTGGCTTGGAATATTGGAACTGGGGAAAGAAATCTATCAAATACCAGAAATATTGTTCCATTACCGCATTAAGCCGGTTTCGCGAACAACAGGATTTCAATCGGATTATATTCAGGTACAGCAGGTATACCGTCAGATTTATGATAATCATAAAAAGTTCTATGAACAGCATCAGGAAAAATATGCAAAGGTTTTGCGTGACGCCTTGATAGAACAAATTGCAATACGCACGAAATATGAAAATGGATTTGAAAAAGCCAAGAAATATTACAATATACCGATTATAAAGAATATTATAAGAAAGATCATAGCAAATTAGTGGAGGATTATAATGATTATTTTTACATCTATATGTACCAATTATGCACATAAGGCAAGAACTTTGGCGGAGTCCGTTAAAAAGAATATTCCAGATGCTAAGTTTTTGGTATGCTTAACAGAGAGAGAAGTACCAAAATCTATGGAGTGTCCATATTTTGATGAAGTAATTTTGTCAAAGGATATGTGGGAGGGGAATTTTAACCGCTATATTTATAAACATGCAATTGTGGAAGCTTCTACTTCTGTGAAAGGGCATTTTTTCAAATATATTATTGAACATTATCCAAATGAAGATAAATTTGTTTATTTGGATCCGGATTGTTTCGTTTATTCAGATTTTGTAGAATTGAGAGAGCTATTAAATACAAGACCGATTGTTTTATGCCCACATTTATTGCAACCTGGAAATATTGATATGGAGTTATCTTCAACAGCACATGGCGTATATAATTTGGGATTTCTTGCTGTGAATCGCAGTGATGAGGCTATAAGATTTATTAATTGGTGGGCAGACCGATTATATTTGTTTTGCTATGATGATATTGCCAGAGGAATTTTTACAGATCAGAAATGGATTGATTTGGCTCCTTGCTTTTTTGATGTGGAAATTTTTAAACACAGAGGTTATGATTTTGCAACATGGTCTCTTTTGGATTGTGGGATGACAGAAGAGAATGGAAAGTTTTTTGTGAAAGGAGATCCTCTTCGTTTTATTCATTTTTCAGGATATGGTGCAACAATTGAGAAATGTATGAATGATTGGCTTCCAGAAGGAGATCATCCGTTCCGAAAACTGTATAGTGAATATTCTAAGTTACATGATAAAAATAATGAAGATGGTGTTTCCAAAACACCATGGAGTTATAGTCAATATTACTCTGGGGAAAAGATTGACGATAAATTAAGAGTAGAATATAGAAAAAATAATGATGTAATGTTTTCTATTGATGATCCATTCGCTTTAAATAATAATGATGTAAAGAAAATGTTAAGATTAAAAAAAGAAAACAATACAAGTAAAGTTTTAAATTCTTTAAAAGATAATGGAATAAAAGTTACTTTCAGTAAAATTTTGGGACACTTAAAAAATAAAGGAAAATAATAATGAAACTTCATAAAAAAAATTTGAAAATAAAACAAATGGACAAGACATATATAGGAATAGTTACTTTGATGTTTCTTGTTGTGTATGTACCTATTATATTAATGAAAAAAGCATATATATATATTGATATAGGTGCAGATACGTATTGTAGTTATTGGCCAAATATTGCGTATATAAAAGGACTATTGCATGAAGGATTAAAGACATGGGACATGAATTTAGGTTTAGGTGCATCTACTATTACATATATAAGCAGTATTTTATGTGATCCATTTGATTGGCCGGCATTTTTATTTCCTTCGGAAAAAATATATATGGGAATTTATATTGGTTTAGTCCTTAAAAATGTTTGTGTCGCATGTTACGCTTATAAGTATATTGGAAAAAAGCAGATAGAAGGTTATCCAAGAATTATTTCTTCTATAATGATTGTGTTTAGTGGCTGGTTTGTTGGTTGGGGACAACATTATACTTTTGCAACAATATATGTTTATTTTATTATGATGCTATACTATTTAGAAATATGGATGCAAGAAAAAAAATATATAGGTCTTATAGTTTCTACAGCATTGCTTGCAGTTGTTTCTCCATATTTTTGTTATATGGTTTTGTTGTTTCTGGCTTTTTATTATTTGTTTGTACTATTTTATAATACAAAAGAAAAAATAGTATTTACTGAAAAAATATCCCATATGTTTCGAACCGCTGGAGTGGTTTTATTGGGAATTGGTTGTTCAGCTTTTGTTTTTCTTCCGTATATTGGAGATTTATTATCAAGTCCTCGGGTGAGTGGAAATATATATCCTTCATTCAAATTAGCAGATATCAAAGAATATGTTACTCTGTTTATGAGAATGTTTTCTAATTCTATAATGGGAATTAATGGGGAATATTTAGGATATGGAAATTTTTATGAAAGCCCATTTATGTATGTGGGAATTATTTCCATATTTGGAATAGTGTTTTTTATTATAGAAAAAAAATGGATAAAATCATATTGGGTAGCGGTGATATTATCAATTACTGTATTTGTATTTGTTAATTTTTCTTCAATTGTATTTAATGGGTTTAGTACAAAAACATATCGTTGGACATTTGTATTTGTTCCGTTAATTGCCTTGATCTGTGGAAAAGAATTAGAATATATAGATTGTTCAAAAATAAAGATAAAAACTTTAGTAATTTGTGCTTTGTTAGATGTTGGATTGATTTTTTATGGTTTAGCTAATAGAAAAACTATGGATAAAACAATTCTTATTAGTTATATAATTGCGGTAATTATATTAAATTTAGAAGGGGTAGCTATTGCCTGCATCAAAAATAAATTATTTCAACAAAAATTTTGGCTTGTAATATTAGCAATTGAAATGTGTTTGAATGCAGGAATAACAGTGTATGACAGAAATATTGTTTCGACTGATTCGATAAAAAATATGTCGTATTTTGATTCATCAAATAAAGCAGTAGATTATATAAAGAATATGGATAGTTCATTTTATAGAATTAATAAAAATTATGCTCATATTGATTTAAATGATAGTATGTTTCAAAATTATCATGGAGAAAAAATATATAGTTCTATTCTTCCAGAAGGAATATGGGGTATGATGGATTTGTTTGATTTGAGAATTAAAAATTCAAATTATTTATACGGATTTGATGATAAACAAATTTTAAGGAATATTACATCGGGAAAATATAAATTAACGAAATCTTCAACGGAATATTTTGGATATGATTATTTGAAGACAATCGATGATATAAACATATATCAAAATATGAATGCTGTAGATTTTGGTACGATTTATAAAAATTATAAATTAAAAAGTGAAGTGGAAAATTTAGATAAGTGGGATTTACAGAATGAATTGATTCAGAGTTGCATTATACGGGACGAAGAACAAGATGAAAATTTGCAGAAGATTTCAAAAACAAGCCCAAATTATAGAGTGTCTAAACAGTTAATTTTGAATGAAGAACAGATAGATCCGGCTAATGTGATAGAAATAAATAAAACTATAAATCCAATATTAGTTAGTGTTTCGGGATTAAATCTTTCAGGTGTTTTGAATGTATTATCAGATGATGATGCAATCTTAGATACATATAATTTTGAAACTTTAGAAGGAAAAACAGATATTTACATAGATAATATAGACATTTCTAAAATCAAGTTTGAAATTTCGCAAGGAAATATTTCATCACTTAAAATTTATGAGTTAGATGGAAATGCAATTTCAACAAGTATGCAGGCATTGAATAAGAATCATTTACAAAATGTCACATTTACCGATACAGAAATTCACGGAAATATAAAAGTCTCAGAAAGTAGTTTATTGTTTATTCCAATTCCATATGATAAAAAATGGCATGTTTTTGTTAATGGTAAAGAAAGCAAAATATTTCATGCAGATGAAGGATTTATGGCTGTTATTTTACCAGTTGGAAATAGTAAGATACAGATAAAATATATTTCTCCGTTTGTTAAAAATGGAATTATACTTTCAATAATAACTATATTAATCTTAATATGCGGAAACCTAATGAAAAAGATAATACGTAATAGGAAAGAAGGAGAAAAATAATGATTAATTTTAATGAGCCAATTATGGTAGAAAAAGCCTTTGATTATGTAAGAGAAGCAATCAACAACAAAAAATTAAGCGGTGATGGAGAATTTACGAAAAGATGTAACTTCTGGCTGGAAAAATGGAGTGGTGCACCAAAAGTTTTATTAACAACTTCTTGCACACATGCAACGGAGATGGCAGCAATTTTAGCGGATATAAAACCTGGGGATGAAGTTATTATGCCGGCTTATACGTTTGTCTCTACGGCGGATGCATTTGTTTTGAGAGGTGCGAAAGCAAAATTTGTTGATATTCGACCGGACACCATGAATATGGATGAAAAATTGATCGAAGAAGCGATTACGGAAAAAACAAAAGCAATTGTTCCAGTTCATTATGCGGGAGTAGCTTGTGAAATGGATACTATAATGGAAATAGCAAAAAAACATAATCTACTGGTTATTGAAGATGCTGCGCAAGGTGTAATGAGTACATATAAAGGACGGGCACTTGGCTCTATTGGCGACTATGGATGCTATAGTTTTCACGAGACGAAAAATTATAGTATGGGTGAAGGTGGAGCATTAGTTATCCGAGATAAGGATAATTGTGAAATGGCTGAAATTGTTCGGGAAAAAGGAACAAACAGAAGTAAATTTTTCAGAGGACAGATAGACAAGTATACATGGGTTGAAGCCGGATCTTCTTATCTTCCAAGCGAATTAAACGCAGCATATTTATGGGCACAGCTTGAAATCGCAGATGAAATTTTCAATAATAGAATGGAAGTCGAGTAGACTAAGACCTCTCAATCTTAGCCCCTCACAGATCCGTACGTGCGGCTTTCCCGCATACGGCTCCTCATAGTAACATTCGCTTCAATATAAACAATAGTACGTTTTAGGTTTTGCTAATGGGTAATACTTTAGCATTTCCACAAATCCATTCCATGTGTATGCCCGTCTACAACCTCTCCGATTCATGGCTTTGAATAGAAACTGTTGTACTCTATGCAGGAATGTTGTTATCTTCCGAAAATTCCATGTAACACCATAATATCGATAGTGTCCAATTAGTTTTACGTTCAACTCTTTAATTATTTCTCGCATTGGTCGATTTCGATTATCGTAAATCCAGTTCTTGTATGCTCTAACCTTTTGCTCAAACTTCTTTCTTGAAGTCTGTACCTTTGGCACGAAACCTCCCTTTCGAGTTTTGCTACAGTAGAAGGTAAACCCCAGAAAATCAAATGTTTCAGGCTTACATTCTCCTCTTGCTCTACGATTCTGCTCTGCAAATCTCCCAAATTCAATTAGTCTGCTTTTACTACTTTCCAGCTCCAGTCCAAACTTTTCCATTCGTTCCTTTAACTCTTTATAGTATCTTTCAGCTTCTGACTTATATTGAAATCCTGCAACAAAATCATCCGCAAAGTTGACGAGAAAACACTCTCCCTGCATTTCCCTTTGCACCACCAGCTTAAACCACAGCGTCAGCACATGATGCATGTATATATTTGCAAGCATCGGACTCATTACTGAGCCTTGTGCCGAACCTTCCTCTGTTGGCTCGAATTTTCCTTGCTCCATTATTCCTGCTTTAAGGTATTTACGTATTAGCCACAATAAGTTCTTATCCTGTATATTCCATTCAAGGAACTTCATCATCCAATCATGGTCGATATGGTCAAAGAAACCTTTGATATCGGCATCTACGATATAGCTGATTTTTCCATAGCTTATCCGTTGGTATACTTCTTTTATTGCTTCGTGACACCCCCTATTCGGTCTGAATCCATACATGCAGTTTAGGAATCTCGGTTCATAAATAGCTCCCAGTATTTTCTTCACTGCCATTTGTACAATCTTATCTTCATAGGAAGCAATCCCTAATGGTCGTTTCTTTCCATTTCCTTTAGGTATATATACCCTCAGTGACGGAAGTGGCTTAAAGGATTTGTTTTTCAACCTCTGTACCAGTTCCTTGATATTTCTATCAAGGTTCTTCCCATACTCATCCTTAGTTACCTTGTCAATTCCGACTGCTTTGTTCCCATCTAATTCCTTATGGCATTGCTTTAGCATATCTTCATTTATCAAGTGGTACACTGATGTAAATATAGGATGTTTTGATGTTGCCGATATCTCAGCTATTCTCACTAATTTCGTTTCCATTATTTCCTCCGTCCCTGAGTACGGATAATGTGTCCTCAGTAAGACCTTTACTATGCAATCCCCTTCCCTCCATCGGCATTGCCCGATTTCTACAGTACTATGGGATTGTCCGACCACCTACCATTCATTTGAAATACTCCGTTTTCAGTTGCAATTTCATACTCTTCTTCGAGAAATGGCAGGTTCTCCCCAGTTGATGTGTATTCATAATGTAAAACATGATTGGTTCTCTGACTCCGCAGTGCCACATAACACTCGCCATATCGCATTACATGATATTGTCTTCCGCACCAGTTAAGACGTCGACCGACTGAAGTTAACGTTTCGAAGCTCAATCACTATTCAACCCTGCTTTCTTGCTGTCTACGCTTGTCAGATGCCGTTACCGGCATCATCCCAAGACTCGCTATTATCTGGTTGGCTAAACCTTGGATAAACCGGAATTCCACCGGCTTGACTACACACCCTTAGCTGGGCGCACAGCTGGAATTTATACTGGGAAGGACTAAGAGGTCTTTCGGAGAGTGGAAAAATTCAACTGCCATTTATTCCAAATGAATGTAATCATAATGCGCATATGTTTTATATTAAAGCAAAAGATTTGGATGAAAGAACAAAGTTGATCAGTTATTTGAAATCAAATGGAATTAATTCAGTATTTCATTATATTCCATTACATACCGCACCAGCAGGAAAGAAATATGGTGAGTTTGTGGGAGAAGATGTATATACAACCAAAGAAAGTGAGCGTTTGTTGAGACTTCCATTGTATTATGGAATGAAGAAAATTGATGTGGAAAGAGTAATAGATGCTATTATGGAGTTTTATACTAAATGAGTGAAAAAATAGAAGAACAGGTGAAAAAAATTGATATTTCAGTGGTGATTCCTGTTTATGGATGTCGGGCTGCAATACCGGAATTGCATCGCAGATTATGTGAGAGTTTAGAAAAAATTTCAAAAGCATTTGAGATTATCCTTGTAGATGATTATTGCCCGCAGAATTCATGGGAAGAAATTCAAAAAGTTTGTGAAAAAGATAAAAGGGTTATTGGAATTCATATGGCTCGCAACTTTGGGCAAATTCGTGCAATTACAGCAGGATTAGATAAAAGTAGAGGAGATTGGGTTGTTGTAATGGATTGTGATTTACAGGATCGTCCCGAGACAATTCCAGAATTATATCAAAAAGCACAGGAAGGATATGATGTAGTTTTTGCACGAAGAGAAGGAAGAAAAGATAGTGCAATTACAAAATTTTTATCTAAATGTTTTTATAAGGTATATGATTATTTTACAGACGGAACTTTTGACAGTTCAATTTGTAATTTTAGTATTTCAAAAAGAAAAGTAATTGATTACTATTGTAGAATGAGAGAACAGAATCGCGCATATACAATGTTTATTCGCTGGTTGGGGTTTAAACAGACGGCAATTGATATGCCGGCAGATGAGCGGTTTGAAGGTAAATCCTCTTATAATTTGAAACGAAAATTGAAGATGGCATTTGAAATTATTACTTCACAATCAAATAAACCTTTGCTTTTTTCTGTAAAATTGGGATTTGTAAGTGCATTTCTAGCTTTGATTTATATAATATATCTTGTTTTTAGGGAAATTATCTTGGGAGATGTTCTTGTTGGCTGGACAAGTATTGTAGCTTCGATTTATTTGATGGGTGGTATTATTCTATGTGCAATTGGAGTTGTCGGAATATATGTCGGAAACATTTTTAATGAAGCAAAGAATCGTCCATTATATGTGATTGATGAATGTTTAAATGCTAAAGAAAAATAGGAGTTAAAAATGGTAGTTATTATAGGTGCAACAGGGTTTATTGGCATGTATACAACGGAAGCTTTTTTAAAAAAGGGCGAAGATGTTGTTGCAACAGGTAGAAATAAACTTCTTGGAAAAAAATTAGAAGAAATGGGAGCAAAATTTGTAGAACTTGATATTACTCAAAAAGAAGATTTTTCAAAACTTCCAACGGAGAATGTATCAGGAGTTATTTTGCTTGCTGGTTTATTGCCTGCGAATGCAAAGGCAGACTTGGAGGCAAATGAAAATGCAGCAGATTACTTTAAGATTAATGTAATTGGTGCAATTAATGTCTTAGAATACTGCAGAAAAAATAAAATAAAAAAAGTTATTGGAAACTGTAGTTATAGTGATGTGTCTGGGGCATGGGGAAAAGGATATTCCATTACGGAGGATGAACCAAGGAATTTCAAGTTTAAAGGAGATCATGCCGTTTATGTAATTAGTAAAAATGCGTGTAATGATGTAATGGAATACTATAATCAACAACATGGCATGCAATGTGCTTGGTTTCGTTTTCCACCAGTGTATGGAGTTGGACCACATGGAACAATTTATGTAAATGGAAAAGCGTATAAGTCAGGAATTGCTACGTTTATTGATAATGCAAAAGAAGGAAAAAATATTGAATTATGGGGAAATCCTCATATAAAAAGAGACATTATTTATGTGAAAGATGTTGCTGATGCGTATGTGTTGGCACTTTCGAGTAATAAAACATATGGTCTTTATAATATGACGAGTGGCACACAACTTGACTTAGAAGATCAGGCAAAAGCAGTAATTGAAGTATTTGGCAATAAAGAACATAAAAGTCACATTGTATATAAACCAGAAAAAGAAAATAATACACCGTCATTTTTATATAGTATGGAAAAGGCAAAGAAAGATTTTGGCTTTATACCGAAGTATACGGATTATATGGAAATGATGAAGGATTATAAGAAAGAATTAGAAAGTGGTCGTTGGGAAGTACTTGTTGATTCAGGAAATAAGGTGGCAAAATGAAAAAATTGGCAATTATAGGTGCTTCGTACTTACAGGAGCCATTAATTGAAAAAGCAAATCAGATGGGATTGGAAACACATGTTTTTGCCTGGGCAGCAGGAGATGTGGGAGAAAAAAGTGCGGATTATTTTTATCCAATCAGTATTATTGAAAAGGATGAAATTTTAAAAAAATGCAGAGAAATTGGTATTGATGGAATTTGTAGTATTGCAAGTGACCTAGCTGCTATTACGGTCAATTATGTTGCATCTGAAATGGGATTAGTGGGAAACTCCAAGGAATGTGCAGAAATTTCTACAAACAAACATTTGATGCGCATGGCATTTGAGAAAAATGGAGATCCTTCTCCAAAAAGCATTTTGGCTGATTCTATAGAGGATCTGAAAGAAATAACTTTAGAATATCCTGTAATTGTCAAACCGACAGATCGCTCAGGAAGTCGGGGGATTACAAAACTTAGTAATGCAGAAGGTTTGGCGGATGCAATAGAAACTGCAAAAAAGCAGGGATTTGAAAAAAAAGCATTGGTTGAAGAATTTGCAGAAGGACAGGAGTATAGTGTTGAGTGTATTTCTTTTCATGGACAACATCATTTTCTGGCAATGACACATAAATTTACAACCGGTGCACCTCATTTTATTGAAACTGGACATTTAGAGCCAGCACCGGTTTCAGAAGAAACATTGGAAAATGTAAAAAAAGTGGTATTTCATGCATTAGATAGTCTGATGATTACAGATAGTGCCTCTCATTCTGAATTAAAAATTGATCAAAATGGAAATATAAAATTGATTGAAATTGGTGGACGAATGGGTGGAGATTGTATTGGAAGTGATCTGGTACAACTGTCAACAGGAGTAGATTTTGTTAAAGCAGTAATTAATGTTGCTCTTGGAGAAAAGCCGGATTTATCTGATTATCACAGAGCGGGAGCAGCAGCAATTCATTATATTTTCGGTAAAGAAGACGCAGATATATTGAATAAGTTAAAGATAGAACATCCAGAGTATTTAGTAAGAACAGAAGGAACTGAAGAAGGAACAGATGATATTGTGGATAGTTCAAGCCGGTATGGGGCATTTCTGATGAAAGCTTCAAGTTATGAAGATTTGAAGAAATATTTACCATTACCACAGGAGGAGTAAACGTGGATAAATCAAAGTTAAAGGTATTATTTTTATTGCATATTATGCTAATGATTTATTCTATGAGTGGAATTTGCAGTAAACTTGCATCTGGCGAAAAATTTTTAAGCCCACATTTTTGTCTTTATTATGCAATTATAATTTTATTGCTTGGCTTTTATGCAATTGGCTGGCAACAGATTATCAAACGATTGCCCCTGACAACAGCTTTTGCAAATAAAGCAGTGACTGTTGTATGGGGAATTATATGGGGAGCTGTGTTTTTTCAGGAAAAAGTTACGATTGGAAAAGTAATTGGTGCAATTCTGGTTATTCTTGGAGTTGTTGTTTATGCAAATGCAGATGGGAAAGTAAAAGATGAATAAGACTGTTGTAATTTATTCCTGTGTGTTGTTGCTTGGTGTTTTTGTGAGTGCAATTTCACAGGTGATGTTAAAAAAATCAGCAATGAAACAGTATGAGTCTAAAATCAAAGAATATATGAATCCGCTGGTTATCATTGCATACATAATGTTTGTTGGAACAACATTTTTATCAATTATTGCATATAAAGGAATTCCGTTATCAATGGGACCGATTTTGGAGGCTACAAGTTATATTTATGTTACATTTTTTGGAGTGAAAATTTTTAAAGAAAAATTAAATTCTAAGAAAATAATAGCATTGGCATTGATTATTGTTGGAATCGTGGTTTATGCATTAGGATAGGGTAAGAATAAAAGCTACGAAAGAAATATTGGTTAAAATAATTTAATGTAATTAGTACATATATAGAGTTAAAGGTTGTCATGGGAAAATATTTTGGAACAGACGGTTTTCGCGGTGAGGCAAACAAAGTACTGACTGCGGATCATGCATATAAAATTGGACGTTACCTGGGCTGGTATTACAACCAGAATCACAGGGGACGGATCATTATCGGAAAGGACACACGTCGTAGCAGTTACATGTTTGAGTATGCGCTGGTTGCCGGTATTACGGCATCCGGGGCTGATGCATTTTTGCTGCATGTTACCACTACGCCAAGTGTGGCATATGTAGTCCGTACAGAAAATTTCGACTGTGGCATTATGGTTTCTGCCAGTCACAATCCATATTATGACAATGGAATCAAGGTCATGGATGGAAATGGACACAAGATTTCGGCAGAGGTGGAAGCTGCACTGGAGAAATACATAGATGGTGAGATGGGAGAACTGCCTTTTGCATTGCGTGACAAAGTTGGTGTGGCGCGGGATTATGCGATCGGACGGAACCGTTACATCGGCTATCTGATTTCTCTGGCTACCAGATCTTACGATGGCATGCGCGTGGGGCTGGATTGTTCCAACGGAAGTACGTTTAATATTGCAAAGAGTGTGTTTGATGCGCTTGGTGCCAAAACATATGTGGTTGGCAATGAGCCGGACGGTACCAACATCAATATGGGATGTGGATCGACACATATCGAGAATCTGCAGAGACTTGTCCGGGAGAAGAATCTGGATTGCGGATTTGCGTTTGACGGGGATGCGGATCGGTGTATTGCCGTGGATGAGAACGGCATGGAAGTACACGGGGATTATATCCTGTATGTCTGTGGAAAGTATCTGAAGGAATGTGGCCGCCTGCAGAATAATACGGTGGTTGCCACGATCATGTCCAACATGGGATTGTTCAAAGCAATGAAGCGCGATGGCATTGAGGTATGTGTGACCACGGTCGGCGATAAGTATGTCAATGAGGCGATGGTTGCCAACGGATATGTGCTCGGCGGAGAGCAGTCCGGACATATCATTTTCAGTAAGCATGCGACGATCGGAGATGGAATCCTTACGGCATTGATGCTGATGGAGGTGATCCTGGAGAAGAAGCAGAGCCTCGGCACGCTGTGCCGGGGGATGCAGATGTACCCGCAGCTTTTGAAGAATGTGAAGGTTGAGGACAAGGCTGCGGTTACCGGCAATGCACATGTGCAGGCGGAGAAGGAGCGGATCAGCACCGCTTTGGGTGAGGATGGAAGAATCCTTCTGCGTGAGAGCGGTACGGAGCCGGTGATCCGTGTGATGGTTGAGGCACAGAGTGATGAGTTGTGCGCGAAGTATGTGGATGAGATGGTGCAGGTGATCCGGGAGGAAGGGCTTGCGGTGATGGAATAGTGAGATGGTAAGGAGAGCCGGCGCTGGTGCGCCGGCTTGTTTGTTATATATTTTTTTGCTGTGTTATGCTTTATGCATATTCCGCAAAAACAGAGCACTCGCTCCGCATGAGCGGAGCGCTGTTCCGCTAGGAACGGATCATTGCCCTGTTGGTTAATAAAGTTACTTGCTTTCTACACGTCTATCGCGGCCTGGAAAGTCTAATCGATATGCTTTAGAGGTCATGCGGCTGAGACATGCATCTGCATATGTGTTATCACCAAACAATTGGTACCAGTTCGCTACTGGCATCTGCGAGATGATGACTGTTGATTTTCGGCAATCTCTAGCTTCGATGATTTCAAAGAGATCACGGCACTTGTCGAGGTTTAAGTCCATCAATCCAAAATCATCTAACCAGCCATCTTGTTTGAATACTCATAGTAATTATCTTCACTATGCGCATGGGCGGATTCTTGAAGCAGATAATTCGCACGGATATATTTAACAGTCCTCATTTGATGTAATGCTGTGACGCAAAGTGCACATGCAACATGCGTTTTGCCAGCTCCTGCTCCACCTGTAATCAAAAGATTGTTCGGTTCATCGATCCAATCACCCTTGGCCAGTAATTCAATGACATGTGTGTTTAACTGCCTCTCTGGATCATAAAGAGAACTATCAAGGTCAGCTGCCGGATATTTTAGTGTTGCTTGTTTTAAGAGCCGATTGAACTTCTTGTTTTCTCTCCCTGACCACTCATGGTTGATGATTTCAGAGAACCTTGTTTCAAAGCTCTCTAATCCCGAATTCGGATTCATAAGTTGGTTTTCAAAAGCTTCTGCCATGCCGGACATACGCATCTTATAGAGTTTGTCCATAAGAAGATTTTGATCCTTTGTAAGTTTGTCGTTATAATTGTATTCTTTCTGTCTGTATGCCATAATCATTCACCTTTACTTGTAGTAATCCTTTCCTCTGATGTTTTCATGAGATGGAAGTGATTCCGGTGATGATTCTGGATGCTCATCGCACTCCATCTTTTTAAGCACCTGCCTGTACGTCGAATAGCGACAGGAGTTCATTTCAATGCATTTACGAGCGGCTTCTTCTGCAATGCCTTTAGGGATTGCTTTTACTTGATGTAGTATCCCGGCACATGCATTGAATGCTTGCTCTTCGTGCTTAGAAGATTTTAGGATTCGATCAATCAATTCCGACATGGAAGGACCGAACACAGACGCCCAGCGCCTGTAATAGTTTCCATCTTTCGAATTGATTTCTTGATAATAAAGGTGTTCCGGAGGCATATGCTCATCCGTAGTTATGTACAACGGAAAATCCTTATAAGATCTTCTATGAGTGCAGATCAGACGGTTGTACTGATCACAGATACGAATCTCAGAAGGTGTGGCCTTAAGGATTGCTGGTTTTCCGCAGTAAGTATACAATACAGAGTAGTAGTGGCCGTCATAATCGATGTGATAATTATTAGGCACCTTCAGTACTGCTTTGTAATCACAAGTTGTGTATTCTCCGCCTGGCAGTGGTTTCATACATGGTTTGTCATACTTGATAAACATTTCTTGTCTGGAAAAAGCTTGATTCTGAAAAGGTCTCGCATTGAGGACGGCTACTATCTTTTTGATATCAGCATTCAAATCCTCAAAGGATGTGTAAATCTTTTCTTTTAACTTTTCTATAAGATGTGTTTCAAGGTAACGCACATGATTCTCGACCGTTGGCTTTCCCTTAGGCTTACGAGCCGGTGGTGGGAGCACAATCGTATCATAGAAGTCTTCCAGATCAGAGAAGGTTGACTGCAATACAAGATCATCTTTTTTATGCTTCGTAACAGCTGTTTTTAGATTATCCGGGACAAAATGTTTAGCAACTGCACCATAGAAGGATACCGCATGTACACAGCCTTCGATAAAACAAGGAAGTTTTTCATTTGGAAATGCCTCTGCATAGATCATACTGCTCACGCCTAATGTTGTGGCAAAGATATGAACTCTCATGATTTCACCGGTTGTAACATCCGTCAGAAGTCCAGGCTGGTCGCCAACCCAGTCGATGTACATCTTTTCACCAGGCTTGCGATTTACCGCCATTGAAATTTTTGTGCCACCATAGTTTTCCTGAACAAAACGTTGATAGTATTCATAGAACTGAGATTTTTCATATCCATCTGGATTCTTTTCTTTGTAGTCCAGCCAACAGAATGAAATATTTTGGTCCTATGTCAAGATTTAGTACAAGTTAAAATGAGAAATTTCTCTCCATTTTAACCTGCCAGAAGCTCAGCCTCAGTGTTCGTTCTTTTATACAATCGTTCGAATTCGTTTGGCGACATATAGTTGCAATGGCTATGAATTCGTTTCGTATTGTAGAAAGCTTCCAGATATTCAAAAATCAACTGGTATGCTTGCTTATAATCACGGATTTTAAAGCGATTGAGCCATTCACGTTTGATAACAGAATGAAAGGATTCAATGCATGCATTATCCCACGGAAAAGCTTTCTTCGAATAACTGCGCTGCATATTTTCGGTTGCTTTTTTATATTCCTTTGCAACATATTGGCTGCCACGATCCGAATGGATAATTAATGGTTGATCGATATTTCGGCGAGCTTTGGCTTTGTTTATCGTATCAATCACGCAGGATACTTCCAGTGTTTCTGAAAGCGTCCAGGCTATGATTTTTCTGGAAAATAAATCCATAACACTGGTCAGATAGACAAATCCATCTATTGTCCAGATGTAGGTAATATCCGAACACCAGACTGCATTCGGACGATCAGGATTAAACTGCTCATCGAGGATATTTTGTAATTCAGTGCTGAAATCGGAATCTTTTGTGGTGATCGTCCATGGTTTGCTCCACTGAGCACGGATTCCCATTTGGCGCATATATGTACCAACGGTTCTTTCCGAAATGACTTCACCAGTTTTTCGAAGTTCTACAGTGATTTTCGGAGCACCGTAGTTCTGCTTGGAATCATCATAAATATCCTGTATTTTTGCTTTTACAGCTTTACGACGTTTTTCTGTATCAGAAGGTACGTGGTGGAGCCATGCAAGATATCCTGAGCGAGAGACACCTAAAAATTTCAACATTCCGGAGACGGAAACCCGGCGTCCAGCCTTTTTGGCAGCTTCCGTCTTCTCAGTCACCTCGAGATAAATGGCTTCCGTCATTTTCCCAGAATGTTGATTGCTTTTTTTAACACATCAAGTGCATCTTGGGCATCACGTAATTCACGTCTGAGACGGGCAATTTCCTTCTGCTCATCAGATGCATAATTACCAGAACCACGAACAGGAATATCACCTGATTCCCGGAAGTCTTTCAGCCACTTTGTTAATGTACTGTAGCCGATGCCAAGATTTTCTGCACATCCACGTACTCCGAGATCTTTATGATCTTGATAGTACTGGATTGCATCAAGTTTAAATTGTTTGTCATGTTGCTTTGCCATATGAGATCCTCCTTCAGCATGTTTCTATTGTACCATGCTTATGTGTATTTGGAATTTCTCATTTTGGCTTGTACTATTTATATTCTAGCACCATTTACTCTACTGTTTGGGGCATGAATACGATCATAATAATACTGAAAATCTGGAAGTGGAACTTCTTTGCGTTGAAAATTTTTCTGTGGGTAAAAGAGGTTCTCTACTTTTTTTGGTGACATAGCTTCAAGCTCGTCAATGGTAAGCTCAAGAGCCTTATATCGACTCATGATCAAGTTAAGAGTACTTGATCCGATTCGAAAACGATCCATAACAGATCTGGTTGGGCACTTATTCAGACGCATCTGAATAGCACCAATAATAGTGTTGTAGTCCTGCATAAAAATGCCTCCTTTCGTAATCTAAAAATAATGACTACGAAAAACTATAACACTTTATAAGAATGCGTGATCCGACGAAGCGGAAAAGTGTTCCGTTACGACCGGAAACACTGATCCGTTGCTAGCGGAATCGGTGATCCGATGAAGCGGAATTTGCAGGCAATCTCCAAACTCTTAAATGATAATTCAAGTATAACATAAAAAAGCCTGTTATTCGAGAAAATCAATGTTTTACTGTGTAGGAATATATATCGATATCCACGAGTATTTCGTGTTTTTTGCGAATTGACAAATCCGTTCTTTATACAACAATCTTTGGATGACATTCTTCAAAAGCTCCCTTCGGAGTAAGTGAAAGACCATCACAAAACCAATGCATTTCTTTCAGGGTTACTTTCTGTAATTCATCCGGACTATCCGGCCAGTGAAAGGAATCCCTGTCAAGCCTCTTCATCAGAATCCAGAAACCGGATCCGTCCCATTGCAGAATCTTAATAGAAGTCCGCCTGCGGTTGCAGAACGCAAACATGCAGTGCGAATAGGGATCGAGTTTGAATTTCAGCTTGATAATTGCAGCCAGTCCGTGATAGCTTTTTCTTAAATCCGTAGCCCCACAGGCAAGGTAAACGGTTGTGCCACCTGCCAGATCAAGCATGATCTTTCAGTCCCTGTATGAGAACATGAAAAAGTTCCGGTGGGCATTCCGGCATCACTTCGATCCAAATAGCGTTTGTGATAAAAATGCGGACTGGCGACGGGCTGATGTTCAAAGTCTCATTCTTTGAAATTTCTTTTTCTGTTGGCATTTTTGCAAAAATCATATCTGTATCCGATTGTTCGTCCAATGTTTTCAGCTTGCGCATCCAGTAATTCATTGTAGAGACTGGAATGCGATGTTCCTGACACCATGTTTTGCAAGTCTGCCCACTGGATTGAAATTCATGGATTCGTTCAGACCACAGTGTGATTTTTTCATCTTTTTTCATAATGATACAGTTTCCTTCCTTTGTTATGAAATGAGTGTATCAGAAAAATATAGTTGCGGACAGATACGGATGATTACGTACTTACGATGAAAAAGTTTCAAAATATACTGAAAAATATTTATGAAGTCTACCAATTAATGTCTTTTCGTTGTATAATGAGTTTGTCGTACAGGGTCACTTTCTTTCGTAATGTTTTGTCACAAACTCATTGTACATCAGAAAGTCCTGTACGATTATTTTTTATGAAAAAGTTGTAAAGTGGTGCACTCTTTATACAAATGTAGTATAATAAAGCAAGTACATAAGATATCTAGGAGAATAAAAATGGGGTTAACGAAAGCAATAATAGATAATATCAATATGTCGAGTGCAAATTATATAGAGATTTTTTTAAGAGAGCAGAACCTACAAAGAACTTCATCTGAAGAAGGAATGGATACAAGGTCTTGGGTTAATTTGTTATTACAAAGTGGAAGATTAAATGAGGATACGTTTGAACGTTTTTTGCAGGAAGAATTATTTTATGGGAAGCGTAAACAGATACGGGTTTATAAGCTAGAAGATTGCAGGAAATACGTATATGCGTCAGATTGGACAAAGGGTTTAGAACGATATAGTGATGGACAATCGGAAAATTTCTCAAATATTTTAGGAATGCAACCTAATGAAGAACATCCTAGAAAAATTGTATTTGCGTCTATGAAAAAGAATGAACAGGCAGAACTTGAAAATATTAAAATTTTATTTGCTTGTTTTATTCAGGTAAGTATTGGAAGGGACAAGTTTGAAGATTCATGTTCTTATATACCTGTAGAAATAGATTTTCGAAGAAAAAGAATGACAATGAAAGCGTGGCAACGCCATAATATTGCATGGGAATGGTATAAAACGGACGCATTGTTGGATGATATACTAGATATTTTAAATAAATCTTTTCAGATTGAGGTAGAGGCCTTCGGAATCAATCATAAGAAGGTTCTTTATGCCATGAGTAGGAATTTAATAAATGATGCATACTTAAAGATCCCGGCATTTGGTGAAGTTGCAAATTTGAAAGAAACGATAAGTAATTTTTCAAATGATATAATACATACGCTACCATTAAAGAATAAAGTATTAAATGGAAGTGGTGATGAAAGTTTACAATCCGGTGTGATGAATTTTGAAGCAGAACTTAGAAATGTTGTAGAGAGTCTTACAATTAATGATTATTTCTTTCAAAAGGATTTTTCTGAAATTTGGGACATGGGTCTAGAGGCGATAGTTGCTAGAATTCGGTTTAATGATAAAGAAAGAGTTCTTACCTCTCTTAAGGGGGAGAATACTGTAACACCGATCTTTGTTACAAAGACATTTATGACATTAAGAGAACGAATGAATGAGTCTGAAATGGTAGATACAATATGGATTGCTACTGATAGGGATAAGGGAAATCTAAATTTGAGATATGATTCATCGAATTCGGAGTATCTGGAAATTTGGGTTAGATATGGGATTCGATTTTGTGGAAACGATATGAATGCTGCATTAAGGATATATGATAAATATGAACAATATACTACTTCGACAATTAAAGAATCAACTCCAATCGCGGTCAGTCAATAGTGTAAAATATATTTATCCTGAAGAATTGCTGGACATGATAGGATGTGATGATCACAGAGCTGAGCAATTTATTATCTGGTTGAATGCTGAGCGATTACTTAAGTATATATATGTGGTTAACTGCAAATGCGGTGAAACAGTTTATGTGCATGAAAACCGTCTTTTTTATACTAAAGATGATATTTATTGTAGTAGATGTGGATTTTTATTTGGTCGAGATGAAATTAAGCGCAAAGGTCAGCTGATGTATTCATTGAATAAACAAGCAATAATGGATTATGATGATGAGACGCTTCAATGGAAAAAAAGAGGTTATAAACAAAATATTATTCCAATGAGAGTGTCGGAGAATGTGGAGGACTTTATAATGAAGAAGAAAAAAGTGTTTATAGGTAGTTCAAAAGAGGCAGAGGAGGAGTTGACAATTATTTCTGCAATGCTTGATGATTTAGGAGCTGAGGCAAGACCTTGGAATTCGTTGACAAATCCTGTTTTTGTTGCAGGAAATTATACCCTTGACAGTTTGTTAAAGGTTGCAGAAGAGGTAGACGGTGCAGTTTTTCTGTTTAATGCTGATGATGAAATATGGTATACAGAATACTTTAAAACTAAAAAAACTGTAAGAGATAATGTGTTATTGGAATATGGCTTGTTTTGTGGTAAAAAAGGACGTGAAAAGGTGGCATTTGTATGTAAAAATAATCCTAGGATTGCGTCTGATTTGTCTGGAATTACATATATTAATGGAGATGATTCAGAATCAAAAATGAGAATTGGATTATCTAATTGGCTTAAACAATTATAAATGGAGAAGATTTTGAAAATACAAGAGATAAAGTATTTGTATCATGGAACCAACACTAAGTTTGACAAAATAGATATTGATAAGTATGGTTCTGTATTTAAAGATTATGGACAGGGATTTTATTTGACAACAAATTTGCAGCAAGCATGGAATTTAGCGCATAGAAAGGCAAATAATCAAAAAGAGGCATATGTTTATCAATATGAACTAAAAGATTTCGATAGCAAAGAATATAATATTTATGAGTTATTAGAGTATAACGAAGAATGGTTGGATATAATTGCTGAAAATCGTATTAGAGGTGTTTGCCATATAGCTGACATAGATATTATCTATGATAGAATGGCGGACAATAAGGGGGATGTTTTAGGTAAAGAATTAGCTGACTATTTAAATGATAAGAAAAACGGTGATGAAGTGATTGAAAAAATAAGATTTGCAAACGAATCAAAGGATCAATATTGTTTTAAGACAGCAAAAGCGTTGCATTTGTTAATAAATAGAAAGTTAATGATTGACAGTAGAGACAGAAGGGGATATTGGAAGTATGGCAGAAAAAGAAATATATCCGGTTCGATTTAATGAAGTTACGAATTTGATTGCTCATATGCTGGGAGAAGATTATGATACTGTTGCTCAAATGGTATATAATACAGACATTGGCAAAGCAATCAATTTGAACAGAGAAGATATATTATATGAACAAGTTACAGATAATGTTTTATCTGTGGTCAAAGAATTGGGACAGAAAAATCCTAAGATTTTGAAGGTTTGTACACCGGAAAATATCACAAGAGAGTATTTGAATACTAGGAAGACAGTGTTACCAACTAAAAAGACAAGATATAAAAGGTCATCTGATTTAAAGCGTGTTCAGAAAGCACGTATACGTGAACAAAGAAAGAAGAGAGGTGTTTTCTTATGATGGTTGATATGAGGAATATAAAAAATAATGAATTGGTAAGTTTGGATATTTTAGATATAGATATGCGCTTATCGATTGTGGGTGAGCCTGATGCGTATAAGGTAAAGGTGTGTAGAGACTATGTGTTAGATAGGTCTTTTAAGACAAAAGATGAAGCAGAAGAACAGCTTAAGGCATTGTCGCTTGCTAGAAATAATTTGGAAAATGAATTAAGAACTTATGCAAATTAGAAGATACTATTCTATAGTTGAAGAGCAATGCTTACATTAGCCAGTGAAACTGCTCTTGAGTCATGGCATGAAGTTCATCAGTAAGCCCTCAATTGCGAGTACTATCACAAAGCAAAACCCTGCATTTCTGCAGGGAATAAGCTGATTTCGATATATTTTTTGTACATTGAAAAATTAAGATTTCTTAAATCGACTTGGACAGGTTTCCTGAACAGAAGGAGTCCAAGGGAGAAGATCATTGATGAAGTCCAAAGAGGTGTCGTCCATGTGCTTTGGTATCTCGGTGAGCAGTAACTCAAAGTACTGATAAACATTCAGATGGTTGGCTTTGGCGGTCTCGACAAGACTGTAGAGCATTGCGCTAGCACGAGCAGCGTTTGATGATTCGATCAATACGAAGTTTTTTCTCCCAATCGTGAATGGCCGGATTGCCTGTTCAGCATAATTGTTGTCCATAGGAATATCGCCGTTGTTTAGGAAGGTTCGAAGATATGGCTACTGTAAGCCAGAACTTTGCCGATAGTGCTGTTGTGCGCAACATCAGCGTATTTTTGTTTTATCCACGCAAAATAAGTGTTACAATGATAAGGTACTTGTGGTTGAGGATTTACTAATGAGTAGCCTTAGCTGAGTGTTCTATCATAGTGCTGAGACTGCTGTGTTTAAAGCGTTGGAGGTTGAATAATGGCTAACAATATGATTGTTGAAAGTAATGGCGCATTAGTTGAACAGATGACAAAGTTTGAGGCTGTTCTTAATGATTGGGGATTACCATCGGAAAATATTATTGCATCAGTTGAAGAACGCCAAAATATAATGGAGATGCTTCCTGGATTGATTGCATCAATCCCAGATGAACAAAAAAGAGATGCAACTTATTTATCAAGATTTGTGGCAGGGGCTGCGATTGGATTGTTTGATGCTTCACTCAATTATGTATGGGATGAGGTTGTCGTAAGTTTAAGAAAGAAAATAGTATTCTTTGGACTGGATACGTTTTATGACAATGCGGTAGCAGATAAAGTAAGAGATCAATATAAGAACGAGGACGATTTATCAGGAATAAAAGATCGTACTATGCTTGAAACTTTAAAGAAGCTGGAATGGATTTCGAATGTTGTATACTTGAAATTGTGTCATATTTTGGATATGAGAAATCAGATTGGTGCATCACATCCAAATACTTATGATATTAATTCGTTTGAGCTGTTAGGTTGGCTTAAAACATGTGTAACAGAAGTAATAAATGATCAACCATCAAGTTCTGCAGTTCATGTTAAGAAAATAGTGGAACAAATAAAAAAGAGTACAGGTCCTTTAGATAAAGTAACTGTTGAATCTATTGGAAATGCTGTAGCTCAGTTTTCATCAGCAATGTCTGGAACTTTGTTAAAATCGTTGTTCGGTATATTTGTTGCTGAAAATACGTCTGTTGAGGCGCGTAAGAATATTTTATTGCTTTCGAAAGAGATATGGAAGTATTGCAGAGATGATATAAAATATGATCTTGGTGAAAAGAAGTTACTATTTAGAAATAATCTTCAACAAGACAAAGAGAATCTTGCTTATAAATTTTTAGAAAACTGTAATGGACTTCCATATCTTTCTTTAACTGAAAGAAGCTTAGAAATAAGTAGTTTGTGTGATGATTTGTATAGTGTTCATAATGGATGGGATAATTTTTATCATGAACCACCTATTGCAAGAGAAATAATGAAATATATATCATCTTCTTCAGATATTCCAAAAGATAGAGAAGTAAAATTAATAAATACATTCTTGGAATGCAGAATTGGAAGAGAAGTAGCTTATTGTAGTGGAGTTTCACAGGGATCAGTAATATATTATGAATCCTTATTTAAGATGCTTACAGAAGACCAGATAAAAATCACCCTGATTGAGCTTAAGCATCACATGGCGTCTGTATACAGCGGCGATTCGATTCGAGCAAAAAATGTACGAAAAATTATAGATATAATAAATCGTAGTGATTTAAGTGATCGTCTTAGAGAAATAATTAATTACATTATTGATTTTGACAATAGAGGAATAATACAAAAAGTATACAAAGAAAAGGGGTTTAAGGATTTGTGTACTGGAATTCTTGATTTAAATTAAAAGAGGTCGATTAGTTATGATTGATAAGTTCTACCTTGGATAATTAGCATTTTTATGAGGCATTTTAGAAAACACGAAAAAAGTAATAGACAATGATAAGGTACTTGTGGTTGAGGATTTATACACAAAATGCTAGTACAAATTGGAATAAAATGATATGATTTGAGGGTCAAAAGGTCCTTTTAATAATAATTGTGTCAATTGTTCCAAAATTGAACAATAAAATTGGTGAAATTCAAGTGATTCCATAAGATATTTATCGCTAAATTGTTTATGATTTAAAAACAATTAGATCAATTCTTAATACTTATACCTTTTGACCCTCATATTATGTTGATATGTGCATACGATAAGCACTAAATGGATGCAAGAGGTGCCTGACACAATAAAATTTTTACAAGACGATCGAACATAGATTGTAAGTCCGATAAGAAATTCTGTTTAAAACGGGTGAATTTTGAACCATCCGGTACAACATCAAAGCCGCAGAAATCACACAATTCCTGAGAGTACTTCAAAAACACAATCAGGAGCGTGTCTGTCGGGATTGAGAAAATACGCTGGAATAGAAGTGCCTTGAGCTAGGATAAAGCTGGTGCTTGCGTGGTCTTCCGGTTCGGGCGTGAAAATGGGAAACAAAAGAAACAGGAACAATTTCATCAACGTTAATGGTTTCATCAAGAAGAGAAAGAAACAGGTATCTGTCATTGTCGGAATTATTTTGGAAATTTTCAAAAACTTCTGCCAAAGAGAGCTGCTTATGTGTTATCATATGAGTATATCTCCTTTAGGTGGATTGGCTGATAGTTTTATGGCAACTCTATTTTACCATAAACCTTGAGGAGATATTTTATTTTGCAACAAAAAATGCCGTATTTATGCGGCGTTTGGCGTTTCGCAAACACATAATAACACTTATTTTACGAAAGGAACTTTATAAATTACTTTATGAACATTTTTACAGTTATAACTACAATCTTAAATCTATCTATATGTGCCTATGCAGCCTTTAAAAAAGACAATCCAACTTATAGCCAACAAATTGCCTTGTTAAAAGATCCTACTATCATTGTTGCACCACAACTTTCATCAAATAATTCTGCACATGATAATGTTGAATACGATAATTACAAATTTAAGACTTCTATCCTTTATTATTCCATCCTAATTTTACTTGGTGTTATTTTTGTTGCTTGGTTTATATATGGTTGGACTACATTAAATATTCCCCAAAAATCAATTCCTTTATTATCCATTGGAACTAAGTTTAATGAAGCCCTATTTTTCTCACTTTTAAACACGGCAAAATACACCATCCTTTCCATTTGCATATTATCTATTGGTTTAATTTATAAAAACTATAAAAATCCAAATATTTCTTATAGAATTTTTCATCTGGTATTTTATAGTTTGTTAGCCTTTTCAGTTATAGCTAACTTCGTTCTTTTATTAAATACTGAATATAAATACTTTTTGCCCAATACAAGTATTTCTACGTCAAGCAAAAATTTATTAGATAATTTTTTACTTTCCGAAGCACCAATTTTTTTAATATTACAAATTGGATTTATCATAATTTGCATATACAAGTTAAGTCATGCCTGTATATTTGGAGAATATAAATCTTCAAGGATGCGCATCAATTTTCAACACATTACAGAGCGCATATTGGCTCCTATTATCTTTATCCTTTTTACTGCATACATATTTTTTATGAATGATTATATCTAACCCAAATAAAT
>QFCE01000503.1_pt1 | contig 74892 bp, 62 predicted proteins | sample 5346091 | NCBI WGS metagenome assembly QFCE01 (sample SAMN09062252, study PRJNA434731) | Human gut metagenome, whole genome shotgun sequencing project. | isolation source: stool timepoint A chromium assembly | host: Homo sapiens | collected 2015
GCAGGCAAACCGCCTTGTGAATTCTTCATCCTCTGTTCGGTTTTGAAGGTGCAGACAAACCTTGAGCACCATTAGCTCAGCTGGTAGAGCACCTGACTCTTAATCAGGGTGTCCAGGGTTCGAGTCCCTGATGGTGTACCACCCTTGTGGTGTGCCACGAGGGTTCATAGTTGGTGTTTTTAACGGTGAGGGTCCACCCGTTCCCATTCCGAACACGGAAGTTAAGCTCACCAGTGCCGACAATACTTGTCTGGAGACGGACCGGGAAGATAGGTCAATGCCAACACAAAAGGCCGCAACCATTCGGTTGCGGCTTTTTGCTGTCTATTGCATGGTGATTTGGGCGCAGTTCTCTTGACATTTTTTGAAAAGTCAGTATACTGATGGTAGAATCAAGAAACGGGGGACTGCGCTATGAGAAGACATTTTTGGTCTAAGCTGGTCATGCTGCTTGTGGTGGTTTTGCTGCTGGGCGCTGTGCCGGCGGCTGCGTTTGCTGGGTTTGCAGATGTACCGGCGGACGCATGGTACGCGCCTGCGGTACAGACCTGCGCAGAGAAGGGACTGTTCCAGGGAACATCTCCGACCACCTTTTCACCGGAGCTATCTGTGACCCGCGGTATGTTTGTGACGGTTCTTGGCCGGATGGAAAATATCGACCCGACACAGGCTGGCGCCTCTGGTTTTATGGACGTTCCGGAGGACGCCTATTATGCGGGCTATGTCGGCTGAGCTGCGCGCAGCGGAATCGTTGTAGGCGTTTCGGATTCCGTGTTTGAACCGGAACGCGCCATCAGTCGTCAGGAAATCTGCATGATTGTGCACCGTTATTTGGTTTGGAAGGACGTTTCTCTCCAAACCGTACCGTCTGCGCAATTTGCGGATGATGCGCAGATTGCCGAGTGGGCAAAGGAATCGGTGTATGTGTGCCGCAGCGCGGGGATCGTCCACGGTATGGGCGATAATCATTTTGCTCCGAACGTGACGGCTCGTCGCTGTGAGGCGGCACAGATTTTCAAAAATCTGCTTGCGGTTTTAGAAGATGCGCTCGAGCCGCAGCCGCCGGTTGAGCCGCAGCCGCCGGTTAAGCCGGAGATGCCCGTGATTCGCTATGTTGCGCACAGGGGTTATCATGTGCAGGCACCGGAAAATACGATGCCGGCCTTTGCGGCGGCGGCGGAGGCTGGCTATCAGTTCGTGGAATCGGACGTCCACTTCACAAAGGACGGCGTGGCAGTTTTGTGCCATGACAGCACGATCAACGCTACAGCGCGCAATGCTGACGGCAGTAAAATCATTGGCGTGAAGTCGATCCGGTTCATGACATATGAGGAGCTGCTTCAGTATGATTTCGGCTTTGCGGCGGGTGAGGCATACCGGGGAACCAGAATTCCCACATTCCGGGAGTGGATCGCCTTCTGCCGGGAAGCGGATGTGACACCCTATATCGAGCTGAAGTCCAGCATGACGACGGAGCAGGTGCAGACGCTCATGCAGCTCGTGGAGGAAGCGGGGATGACGGATCGCGTCGTGTGGATCTCCTTCACATGGAATTTGCGGATGCTGCAAGATGTGGTAGCCGCGAACCCGGAGGCGGAGGTCGGACTACTGAGCAATGGACTTGCCAGCACGACCGTGGCGATGGCGAAAACGCTGCAGACAGGGCAAAACCGCGTCTTTTTGGATGTGCTGCATACCGCCGTGAACCGGCTGTCGATGCAGCTTGCTGCGCAGGCCGGGCTGGAGGTCGAGGCATATACCGTGAATGATGCGGAGCTTGCGGGTGCGCTGACGTCGCTCGGCGTCGTTGGAATTACGACAAATACACTGCTGCCGGCTGCAACAACAGCAGAGCCGATGCAGCTTCAGGATGCAGAGGCGATTGTAGCGCGTTTCGCGCAGGACTTTACCATGACATCTGAACTGGAGCCATAATAGAACTATGAGCGATCCGCTCCAGTCGAATGCAAAGCCGCAACCATTCGGTTGCGGCTTTTTGCTGTCTGTGATAAGATTTGAGCCGAGGTGATCTTTTTGAAAATTCTGATGATCAACGGCAGCCCGCACCCGCGTGGCTGCACTTATATGGCGCTGCATGAGATGGAGCAGGTGCTTCAGGCGGCAGGCGCTGAAACGCAGATCCTGACCGTTGGCGCCGAGCAGGTGGGCGGCTGCACCGCCTGCGGTGGATGCAATGCGACCGGCCGCTGCGTGCGCGGTGGGCTGGTGAACGATGCCATCGACGCGATGGAGACGGCGGACGCGCTCGTGCTCGCTTCCCCGGTACACTATGCCGGGATTTCCGGCGCGATGTCTGCTTTTTGTGACCGGCTGTTCTATGCCGGCGGCAGTTGGGCGAATAAGCCGTGCGCCTGCGTCGTCTCGGCGCGCCGCGCGGGCACGACGGCCGCGCTCGATCAGCTGGTCAAATACCCGATGATCTCGAATATGCCGGTCGTGTCCTCTCAGTACTGGCCGATGGTGCACGGCGCGCGCCCGGAGGACGTCGCGCAGGACGAGGAGGGCCTGCAGACCATGCGCCAGCTTGCGCGCAATTTGCTCTGGCTGCTGCAGTGCATTGCAGCCGGCGATGCAGCCGGTGTCCCGCGCCCGGAGACGGAAGCGCGCAAGTTCACCAATTTCATCCGCTGATCTGCAGCAGGATCACAAAAAGAGCCCCCACAGGCACTGCCTGCGGGGGCTCTTTTGCTCGTTATGTGCGGTGCATTCAGCCGTGCTTTTTCGCGCGGCGCTTGCCGGTCATGTGCTCGACAGTCAGGCACATGACGGTCGTCGCGGGAATGACGGCCTTCGAATACGGAAAGTCCGGCGCACGATACTGCGCCATGAGCACGCGCAGCGCGCGCTCCTTGTCCGCGTCCGGCACGACCGAGATGCGGCCCTGACCGATGACGCTCTCGTACGTCATGGTGCAGTTGCCGTGCTCATCGTCGAGGATGAGCGCGTGCCCGCGGTCCATCTCAAACGCGACATTCGGATTTTTGGCAATGAGGTCGTACTTCGTGCCGGTGTTTGCGCCGTGGAAGTACAGGCGGACAGTCTCGCCGTCCGCCTCCAGGCCGAAATTCAGCGGCAGGATGTAGGGATACGGCTCGTCGTGCAGGGCGAGACGGCAGACGTCGCACCCGCGCATGACGGTGATGAGCTCCTGAAAATCGGTGATCTCTCGATCGGATCTGCGCATGGGAATGCTCCTTTCTGATTAGCCGACCGGCGGGCCGAGGCGCGCCAGCACGTCCTGAAAATAGTCCGGCAGGGGGCAGGTGAACGTTACGAGCTCGCCGGTGCGCGGGTGGAGAAAGCGCAGCGCCCGCGCGTGCAGGCACTGGCCGCTCAGGCCCTTTTCCGGCCGCTTGTGGCCGTAGACCAGGTCGCCGAGCAGAGGGTGACCGATGTGCGCCATGTGCACGCGGATCTGGTGCGTGCGGCCGGTCTCAAGCTCGCAGCGGATGTGCGTGTAGCCGTTGTAGCGTGCGATGACCGACCAGTGCGTGACGGCGCGGCGGGCGTTTTTTTGCGTCACGGCCATACGCTTGCGATCCGTCGGGTGGCGGCCGATGGGCGCGTCGACCGTGCCGGAATCCTCGCGCAGGTTGCCGCAGACGACGGCCTCATACGTGCGGGCCATGGTGTGGTCGGCCAGCTGCGCCGAGAGGGCGAGGTGCGCAAAGTCGTTTTTCGCCGCGACGAGCAGGCCGGACGTGTCCTTGTCGATGCGGTGCACGATGCCGGGCCGCCGCTCTCCGCCGACGCCGGAGAGACTGTCGCCGCAGTGGGCGAGCAGGGCGTTGACGAGCGTGCCGTCCTCGTGGCCGGGCGCGGGGTGCACGACCATGCCGCGCGGCTTGTTGACGACGATGAGGTCGTCGTCCTCATACACCACGTCCAGCGGCAGGTCCTGCGCTACCAGCTCCGAGGGAGCGGCGTCCGGCAGCGTGACGACAAACGTGTCGCCCGGCGCGGTCTTATAGTTTTTCTTCACGGGTGCGCCGTCTTTCGTCACCGCGCCCTGCGCGAGCAGCCGCTGGGCAGCGCTGCGCGTGAGCTCGGGCAGAGAGCGCGCAAGGAGAGCGTCGATCCGCTCGGCGCTCTCCTGTGTTTGAATCGTTCGTTGTTCCATTAGAAATCCGAAAACTCCGCTAAAATGTCGTCGAGCGAATAGTGCTCGCCGTCCGCCGGGGCGGTGTCTTTTTCCTTGTCGCTGTCCGCGACTTCCGGTTCGGCCGGCGCGGCGGGCGTGCTGTTGAGATAGGCGAGCAGGGGGTCATCCGGGGCTGCGTCCGCCGGTTTGATGGCGGGGGCAGCCGCCTTGGGCGTTTCCTGCACCGGTTTGGGGGCGGCAGGCGCTGCCGGGGCCTTTTTCGGCGCGGACGGCGCTGCCGGTGTCACCGGCTGCGCCTGCACGGGCGCGCGATCCCACGCCGCGAACGGGGCGTCCTTCGCCGGGACGGGGGACACGGGCTGCGCGGCGGGCTTTTTCGGCGCAGCGGGCTGCTGTTTCCGTGCGGGCAGATGCAGCTTGTGCGCACGCGCAGGGGCGTCCGGGTGCTGGTGGGACTTGCGCGCCTTCTTCGGCGCGGGCTCGTCCTCGCTGCCGTCGCCCCGGTAGAAGATGACGTGCAGGCACAGCGTGATGCCGGCGACGACGATGAAGATATCCGCCAGGTTGAACACGGCGAAGCGCATGAACAGGAAGTTGAACATGTCTACCACGTAGCCGCTGAGGATGCGGTCGATGCAGTTGCCGACCGCGCCGGCGAGCACGAGCACGACCGACCAGCGGCCGACCTTGCCGTGCACGATATTGCGCCGCAGGCAGAACACCGCGATGGCGGCGAACACGACCGTGAAGATGACGAAGATCCAGTGCGGCGCGTGCTGCAGGATGCTGAAGGCAGCGCCGTTGTTGTGGATATTCGTCAGCTCCAGCACGCCGGGGATGAGCGTGACGTGCCCGGTGTCGAGCGGGATATTGAGCGTGACCCAGTACTTCAGGCCTTGGTCAGCGATGAGGATCAGGATGGCTACGATGGCATACCACATAGCGGTTCCTCGCTTTCGGATCAGGATTTTGGGATCGGGATTTTACTCCGCCTTCTGCGCGGCGACGACGGCGGCGCAGCGCGGGCACAGACCGGTCTCGGGGTCGGCCTGCTCGGAGTGCATCCAGCAGCGCGGGCACTTGGTGCCGGGCGCATTGTGCACGGAGATGTGCAGGCCGGGGAAGTTCGTGCCGGTGCCGGTGACGGCATCGGCCGGCACGTCGCCGCCGACGAGGCACTGCGACACGATGAGCAGCTCGGGCAGGTTCATGCTCTGCACGTCGTCGAGCGCGGCCTTGGCGGCATCGTCGTCGGCGCGCAGCGTCACGGCAGCCTCGAGCGGCTTGCCGATGCGCTTTTCGGCGCGGGCGGCCTCGAGCACGCCGTTGACGTCCGTGCGGACGCGGATCAGCTGATCCCACTTGGCGAGCTCGTCTTCGCTGAGCGCATAGGCGTCGAACGGCTGATTCATGACGTTGAGCAGCACGTTGCGCGCGTCGTCCTCGGCGCGGTGCGGCATGGCCAGCCAGATCTCGTCGCAGGTGAAGGCGAGGATCGGCGCGAACATCTTTGTCATGCTGTCGAGGATGAGGAACAGCGCCGTCTGCGCGCTGCGGCGCTTGAGGCCGTTGCGCTCCTCGCAGTAGAGGCGGTCCTTGATGATGTCGAGGTAGAAGCTCGAGAGCTCCACGACGCAGAAGTCGTTGATCGCGTGCGAGACCACGTGGAATTCATAGTTGTCATACGCCTTGGCCACGCGGCGGATGAGGTCGTTGAGCTTCGTGATGGCCCAGCGGTCGAGCGGAAGCATATCCTCCGGCGCGACGAGATGCTCGGCGTCAAACCCGTCGAGGTTGCCGAGGCAGTAGCGCGCGGTGTTGCGGAACTTGAGGTAGTTTTGCGTCAGCTGCTTGAAGATCTCCTTGGAGCAGCGCATATCGGCGTGGTAGTCGGCGCTGCCCGCCCACAGACGGAGCATGTCGGCGCCGAACTCGTTGATGATCTCGGCCGGATCCATGCCGTTGCCGAGCGACTTGTGCATGGCCTTGCCCTCGCCGTCGACCGTCCAGCCGTGGGTCAGGCACTCGCGGTACGGAGCGCCCTTGCCGAGCGCGCCGACGGCCACGAGCAGAGACGACTGGAACCAGCCGCGGTACTGGTCGCCGCCCTCGATATACATATCCGCCGGCCAGAAGCCCTGGTCGCGCTGCATAGCGGCAACGTGGGTAGAGCCGGAGTCGAACCAGCCGTCGAGCGTGTCGGTCTCCTGCGTGAAGTGCTTGCCGCCGCAGTGCGGGCAGGTGAAGCCTTCGGGCAGAATGTCGGCCGCCGGGCGGTCGAACCAGGCGTTGCTGCCTTCCTTTTCAAAGAGCTTGGCCACGGCGTCGATGCTCTCTTCATTGCACACGGGCTTGTGGCAGTCGTCGCAGTAGAACACCGGGATCGGCAGACCCCAGCGGCGCTGGCGGGAGATGCACCAGTCGGCGCGCTCGCGGATCATGGCGGCCATGCGCTCTTTGCCCCAGGCGGGAAGCCAGCGCACGTTCTCGCACGCGGCGACGGCCTCCTCCTTGAACGAATCGACGGAGCAGAACCACTGCGGCGTGGCGCGGAAGATGATCGGCTGCTTGCAGCGCCAGCAGTGCGGATAGCTGTGCACGATGTCCTCGGATGCGAACAGAGAGCCGGCTTCCTTCATGTCTGCGAGGATGATGGGGTTGGATTCCTCCGTGGTCAGTCCCGCATACTTGCCGGCGTAGTCGGTGTGGCGGCCCTGATCGTCCACGGGCACGACCATGTCCATGCCGTAGCGCTTGCAGGTCTGATAGTCGTCCGCGCCGAAGCCGGGCGCGGTGTGCACGCAGCCCGTGCCGGAATCCATCGTGACGTAGTCCGCCAGCACCAGACGCGAGGTCTTGGGCAGGAACGGATGGTCGGCGAGCATGTTCTCGAAGAAGTCGCCCGGATGCTGCTCGAGCACCTCATAGCTGTCGAAGCCGCCGATGTGCATGACCTTCTCGGTCAGGGCGTCGGCCATGATATACACCTCGCCGTTCGGGGCCTGCACGAGGTTATACAGCTCGCGCGGGTTGAGCGCGATGGCGAGGTTGCCGGGCAGCGTCCAGATCGTCGTCGTCCAGATGACGAAGAAGAGCTTGCTGTGGTCAACGTTCGGCAGCTTGCCGAGATCGTCGTGCATCGGGAACTTCACGTACACGGTCGTGCACGGATCGTCCTGATACTCGATCTCCGCCTCGGCGAGGGCGGTCTCGTCGTGGGCGCACCAGTACACGGGCTTGAGGCCCTTGTAGATGTGGCCGTTTTGATACATCTTGCCGAACACACGCACCTCGTCGGACTCAAAGCCCTTGTTCATGGTCTTGTAGGGGTGTTCCCAGTCGCCCATGACGCCCATGCGCTTGAAGCCGGCCATCTGGCGGTCGATGTATTTCTGCGCATAGTCATGGCACGCGCTGCGGAAATCGGCGATGCTCATGGCCTTGTGGTTGAGCTTCTGCTCCTTGATGATGGCGCTCTCGATGGGCATGCCGTGGTTGTCCCAGCCGGGGATGTAGGGCGTGTAGTAGCCGCGCATGGCGTAGGAGCGGATGATGAAGTCCTTGAGCGCCTTGTTGAGCGCGTGGCCCATGTGGATGTCACCGTTGGAGAACGGAGGGCCGTCGTGCAGGCTGAAGCGCGGCTTGCCGTCGTTCTTTTTGAGCATTTCGTGGTACAGGTCCATGTCGTACCAGTGCTGGAGCATCTCGGGCTCCCGCTTGGCAAGGCTGGCACGCATGGGGAAGTCTGTTTTCGGCAGATTGATCGTGGCGTTGAAATCGTTCTTGGACATGGTTCTATCTTTCTCCTCTCAGAGTTGTATTTCCATCAAAAATTGCGCAGGGCGGTACGGCACCGGCCGTCCCGCCCTGGTTGATTGCATGTTCACTCAGCTGTTATGCAGGAAGTGATAAAGCTGCGTGGCGTCATCTGCTGCACTGTCGGCCGCGGTGTCGTCGGTCTCCACCGGCTGCGCCTCCACAGGGGCGGCGGACACGCGGGCTGCTTGCGCAGGCTGCTCGACGGCCGGGGCTTCCGGCTGCGCGGGCTGCTCGACCGGCGCGGACACCGGCTCGGCCGGGGCTGCGCTCACGCTTGCCGGCTGCGCAGCAGGCTGCGCGGCCGCGGTTTTCGACCCGGAGAGCTTATCCAGGTACTCGAGCTGATTCATGCACAGATTACGCACATCTTCCAGAAATTTTGCGCAGGACGTTTTGGCGTTGAGGAGTTTGGCTTCCTCGTTGGCGGTTTCGTGCTGGAGGCCGCCAAGTATTCGGTCGGACGTGTTCTTGGCCTCGCCGAGTATCTTGTCGGCGCGGGCCTGGGCATCGTCCTCTATCTGCTTGCCGACCTTCTGGGCCGACAGTATGGCCAGACGCATGGCGTCTTCGCTGGCGCGGTACTCTTCTATCTTATCGACCAGCACCTTCATCTTGCCCTTGAGCACGGCAACTTCCTTCTGCGCGTTGGCAAGCTCGGTGGCCACTTCTTCCTGATAGTTCTGCACGGCGGCCATGTCGTATCCGCCGAACATCGCTTTTTCAAACGTTTTTTCCCGAATATCCTGAGGAGTCATGTTGGATAGTCCTCCATTCTTTCTATAGGTGTACTACACGATGGGCGCTGTCAGAGACAGTATGCCCGGATTTACAGGTGAAACTCGCCCGACTCCATATCGTCGAGCTGGTCGCCCATGAGGTCGACATTGAATGGCGTGATGATATACGTCGCGCTGGCCACGCGGCGGATCTTGCCGTCCTGCGCGTAGGCGACGCCGGACAGAAAGTCGATCAGCCGGCGGGCGACCGCCGGATCGGTCTTTTCCAGGTTGAGGAGCACGGCGCGGCGATCGCGCAGATGCTCCGCGATCTCGGACGCGGCCTCAAACTGCTTCGGCGCAGCGACCACGACCTTGAGCTGGCCGCCGCCGTTGTTGAGATTGACGACCTTGTCGGCCGCTCGGCTGTCGCCTCTCGGCGCATAGCTCGGCGCGGGGCGCTCCGATTCCGACGGCTCGTCGTGCACGAAGGCGCTCCTTTTCGGTGCGGGCGCTGGGCGGCGGGCCGCAGCCGGACGCGCCTGCGCCGGACGGGCCTGTGCCGGGCGTGCCGGCGCGGGCTCTTCCGCGACCGGGATTGCTTCATCCTCATCATCGAAAAACTCGTCGTCGTCATCATACGGACGGGTCATTTTTTTCAGTTCATCCAAAAATCCCATTCGGGACCCCCCTTTACGTGCCGGCGGCTGCCGTGCCGCTGCACTGATCTCTGCGGAGTGTGCCGAGACGGCGCTCAGTGCCGGGAATAATCCCGCGCGCCAAAAATCGACGAGCCGACGCGCACCATGTTCGCACCGGCGGAAATGGCGTCTTCAAAGTCTCCGCTCATACCCATGGACAGAAAGTCCATAAAAACATTATCGTATTTTTTTCTGCCGATGTCAACAAAAAGCTCATGCATTTTCGCAAAATATGCATGATTTCCGTCGGAAGTTTCTGCCACGGGCGGGATCGCCATCAGGCCGCGGACGCGAATATGCGCGCAGCCGGCGGCCGTTTCCAGCAATTCCGGCAGGGCGGCGGGGGCCACGCCGCTCTTGGCGGCCTCGCCGCCGATGTTCACTTCCAGCAGGATGTCCTGCACGATGCCCTGCCCGGCCGCGCGCTTTTCGATCATGGCCAGAAGCTCCGGCGAATCCACCGACTGGATGAGATCGACCTTGCCCACGACCTGCCGGACCTTGTTCGTTTGCAGGTGGCCGATGAAGTGCAGCGGCGCGCCGGTGTAGGCGCCCTGGGCGAGCTTTTCGGTCATTTCCTGCACGCGGTTCTCGCCGCAGGCGTCGATCCCGGCGGCGACGGCCTCGCGCACGCGCGCGGCGTCGTTCATCTTCGTTGCGGCCACGAGCGTGATGTCGGCGCCCGTGCGGCCCGTAGTGCGGGCGGCGGCGTCGATGCGCGCGCGGATGGCGGCAATGTTTTCGGCAATGGTGCTCATAGTGGGTGGCGCCTCCTTATTTCACGACCTGCCCGTTGGACAGGCCCTTGCCGGTGACGACGATCTCGTTGCCGGCGCGCAGAGCGTTGCTCTCCGTGCTCTGGGCGACGAGACAGTAGTCGTCGGTCTGATAGATGATCTCGATCGGTTTTTTCTCCAGCTGCGCCGCCGTGACGACGTAGACGAACGCCTGCCCGTCATCGTCCATATGCACGGCCTTGAGCGGGACGCGCAGGCCGGTGTGCTCGCTGTAGACGACGTCGGCCGTCGTCTTGCGCATGGCCAGCGTGTCGGAAAGCGCCGCGTTGCACGCGAACACGACGGCGACCTTGCCGCTGCCGTCCGGCTCGCTCTTGCTCATCACGGTCGCCGAGACGGTGCCGGTGTAATGCTGCGGAAAGTCGAGCGTGGCGCTGCCGTTCAGGTTCAGGCGGTCGGCGTCGGCCTTGTTCATGACGGAGGCGAAGTACCACTTTTTCGCCGTGACGAGCTTGCCGATCGCGTTGGCGGGTGTGGCAGGGGTCGTGCGCTCGAGCGCGTCCACGCCGTCGGGCGTGAGGTTTTCGAGCATGTCCGGCGTGAGCGATTCGTATCCGTCGGTCGTGGACGTGAACAGGCCCGCGGCCGGGGCCGTGATGCTGCCGCGGCCTGCGCCGGCGTTTTCGAGCTGGTGCAGTTCGGCATTGAGCGCATCGAGGTCGCCCTGCGAGACGGTGCCGGTCGCAGAGCCGAAGAGCAGGGAGCTGAGATCCATGCAGAGGTCGTCCAGCTCCGAGGTGCTGCCGGCGGAGACGGCGGCGTTGAGCTGCAGGATGGCGCTGCGCACGTCGCTGTCGCGGTCGGACGCGCCGGAGGCGCTGCCCGCGCGCGAGAGCAGGCTCGAGACGTAGGCGATCTCTTTTTTCAGCTCGCGGGCGCGGCTGGCGCTGTCGAGCGCGGCCTTGGAGTCCACGCCGATGGCGATCTCGCCGCCGCTTGCGACCTCCTTGCCGTCGTCCACGGACAGGGACAGAAATTCCTTGTCCGAGGCGATGACCTGCTCCTCGCGTACGACGATGCCGCTGGCCTGTCCGCTCTCGCTGACGGTCACGAGCACCGCCGGGGCGGTGGCGTAGGATTGCTGTGTCGAGCGAAACAGGTACACGCCCAGATACACGAGCATGGCCGCGAAGAGCACGAACATGGCGATGTTCGTGAAGGTATTCGTTTTCTTCAAATCCGGCCCTCCTTTCGGCGGGGGGCGGCGGGGAGATCAGCCCTGCGGCTCGAGCGAGACCGGCCGCGCCGGGGCGACCGTCGAGATCGCGTGCTTGTAGATCATCTGCTGCCGGCCGTCGGCGTCGATGAGCACGACGAAGCTGTCAAAGCTGCGCACAACGCCGCGCAGCTGAAACCCGTTCATGAGAAACAGGGTCACGGGGATCTTTTCCCGCCGGATGTAGTTGAGGAATGCGTCCTGAAGGTTCTGTGTCTTTTGCATGATCGCCGCTCCTTTGGCCGGAGCGGATACACATTTATTTATCATAGCACAATCTGCCGCTCCGTGAAATAGTGAATTTATACAAATCCGGTCGAAATGGCAGTTTCCTCCGGATTTGTACAGGCCACTATTCTATACCGCGGCCGGATAAGAATTGCGTCGAAAGGCGGCACGCCAGGTCCATGTCCGGCGTTTTTTCGTGCCGGATCCAGAACAGGTCCGGATCGCGCCGCAGCCACGTGAGCTGGCGCTTGGCATAGCGCCGGGAGGCGAGCTGGATGGCGGCGACGGCGTCCTGCGGCGATGCCTCGCCCCGCACGGCGGCAACGGCCTCCTTGTAGCCGATGGCCTGCATGGCCGTGCAGTCGGCCGGGACACCGGCGGCCAGCAGCGCGCGCACCTCGTCAAACAGGCCCTGGCGCACCATGGCGTCCACGCGCCGGTCGATGCGGTCGTAGAGATCCTGCCGGTCGGCGAAATCGAGCGCGATCTTTGCCGCGTCGTACCGCGGCGGCACGGCGCGGGTCTCGGCGTCGTGCTGCGTGATGGTCTTGCCCGTGAGGATGTAGACCTCCATGGCGCGCACGATGCGCTTCTTGTCCGCGGGGTGGAGCCTGGCCGCCCGCTCGGGGTCGACCTTGCGCAGCTCGCCGAGCAGGCCCTCGCCGCCGATTTCGTCATAGCGCTCACTCAGCTCCTGCCGCAGCGCGGTGTCGGCCGTGCCGTCGGCGAACGTGCGCCCGGCGATGAGCGAGTCGATGTACAGCCCCGTACCGCCGACGACGATCGGCAGTTTTCCCCGCGCGAGAATATCGTCCACGCAGGCGACCGCCTGCGCCGCATAGCGCGAGACGGAGTAATTTTCCGCGGGGTCGGCGATGTCGATCATATGGTGCGGCACGCCCTGCATCTCTTCCGGCGTGGGCTTGGCCGTGCCGATGTCCATGCCGCGGTAGATCTGCATCGAGTCGGCCGAGACGACCTCGCCGCCCAGGCGCTGCGCGAGCGCCACGCCGAGCGCGGTCTTGCCCGAGGCGGTCGGGCCGGTGATGACGACAAGTTTTGGCTGCATCGTGGCAGTCTCCTTTCCGTGAGGGAGAATTCAAAAAGATTATGTTGAAAAGTATTAGAAATGTGTTAGAATGAAAGCACATTTCCCAGTTTTCAAGAAGGTGAACCCATGAAGATCAAAATTTCTGCCGACAGCACGTGCGATCTTTCGCCGGAGCTGATCGAGCGCTACCACATCGGCATCACGCCGCTGTACATCATCCGCGGCGAGGAGACCCTGCGCGACGGCATCGACGTGCGTCCCGAGGAGCTCTACGAGTACGCAAATGTCACGGGCAAGCTCTGCAAGACCGCGGCGGTGAACGTGTCGGACTATCTGGCGTACTTCGCCGCGTGCCGGGAGGAATATGACGCCGTGATCCACTTCACGATCTCGAGCGACATGTCCGCCTGCTACCAGAACGCCTGCATCGCGGCGCAGGAGTTTACGAACGTCTACCCCGTGGACTCGCGCAACCTCTCGACCGGCATCGGCCACCTGGTGCTCGACGCGGCCGAGATGGCCGAGCAGGGCATGGACGCGGCCGACATCGCATCTGCGCTGGAGAAAAAGCGCGAGAAGCTCGATGTCAGCTTCGTGATCGACACGCTGGAGTATCTCAAGCGCGGCGGCCGCTGCTCGGCGCTCGTGGCCATGAGCGCCAACCTCCTGCACCTCAAGCCGTGCATCGAGGTCAAGGACGGCAAGATGGGCGTCGGCCACAAGTACCGCGGCAAGCTCGAAAAGTGCTACGTGCAGTACATCGAGGAGCGGCTCAAGGGCCGCGACGACATCGATTGCCATCGCATCTTCATCACGGACTCCGGCTGCGATGAGGCCACGTGGCGGGAGCTCGAGCGTGTCGTGCGCGCGTGCCAGCCGTTCGAGGAGGTCATCCACACGCGGGCCGGCTGCACGGTGTCGAACCACTGCGGACCCGGCTGCATGGGCATTTTGTACTATCACAAGTAAACGAAGCTGTGCAGGCTGACAGGGAGCGCGTTCCGGCGCTCCCTGCTTCTTTTTTAAACAATGCGCTTGAAGAGCTTGTCCAGCTCCCGGCGCGTGAGCGTCACGGCGACGGGGCGGCCGTGCGGGCAGTATTTCACCTCGCCCGCGCACACCGCGTCCGCCAGACGCAGCAGCTCCTCGGGTTCGGTCTGCCAGCCGGCCTTGATGGCGGCCTTGCACGCCACGGTCTTGAGCACCTCGTCGCGCACGGACTGCGCGTCCATGTGCGCGCCGTGGCGCAGCTGCGCGCAGATCTCCTCGAGCGCGGGCAGTGCGTCCGCCGCGTCGAGCTGCGCGGGCACGCCGCGCAGAATGTAATCATTGCGGCCGAACGGCTCGAGCGTGAAGCCGAGCTCCGCGAGCACGTTGCCGTACTGCTGCAGCACGTCGGCATCGCTCGCGTCCGGCGTGAAGGGCAGCGGCTCGAGCAGCGTCTGCGACGGGATGTCGGCAGGGCTCTGCCGCAGGCGGTCAAAGTTGATGCGCTCGTGCGCCGCGTGCTTGTCAATGAGGATGAGCGTCTCGCCCTTTTCGACGAGGATGTACGTGTGCATCGCCTCGCCGATCAGGCGGGCGGGCGGCTCGGCCGGGGGCGCGGCGCTCTCGAGCGGGGAGAGCGTTTCCGCCTCCGGCTCGATGGCGGTCTGCACGATCTGCGCGGCCGGCATAGCCGGTTCGGGTGCGGCCGGTGTGGCCGGCATGGGGTGCGCGGGCGCGGAAAACACCGGCGGCGGGGCCACGCGCGGCGCGGCGAAGGCCGACGCCGTCGGCGAGCGGAGCGCGGCCGTCTCCTCCGCCGGGGCGGCGGGGGCATAGGTGCGCGCGGGCGCAAATGCCGGCGCTGCGGGCGCGGCCGGGGCTGCTTTCGGCGCAGCCGGCACGAACGGGTCTGCCTTCGGCGCGGGCGCCGGTCTGGCAGCCGCCTTCGCCAGCGTGGTCACAGGCGCTTTTTCCGCTTCGAGCGCGGCGCGCGCGCCGTAATACACGGCGTCAAACACCGCGCGCTCGTGCGTGAACTTTACCTCGGTCTTGGCCGGGTGGACGTTCACGTCCACGGCCGCACAGCTGAGCTCCACATACAGCACGCACGCGGGGAAGCGGCCCACGAGCAGCGTGTTGCGATAGGCCTGTTCGAGCGCGGCCTGCAGTGCGGCGGAGCGGATCCACCGGCCGTTGCAGAAGAAGTACTGCTGCGCGCGGCTGCCGCGCCCGGCGGCGGGCGAGGAGATGAAGCCGTGTACGCGCGCGCCGTCGGCCTCGCCCTCGCAGGGCAGCAGGCTCATGGCGAGGTCGCGCCCGAGCAGACTGTAGACGCAGCTGTCGAGCTTGTTGTCGCCGGGGGAGAAGAAGACCTCCTCCCCGTCGCGGATGCAGCGCACGGACACGTCCGGCCGGCCGAGCGCGCACCGCAGCGCGGCGGCGGCGCAGGCCGCGCCTTCCGCGCGGTCGGACTTCAGGAATTTGCGCCGCGCGGGCGTGTTGAAAAACAGGTCGCGCACGATCATCGTCGTGCCCTCGGGGCAGCCGGTCTCGTACATGTCCTGAATGTCGCCCGCGTCGAGCGTCATGTGCGTGCCGGATGCCGCGCCGCGCTGCCGCGTCGTGAGCGTGATGTGCGACACGGCGCTGATCGCGGCCAGCGCCTCGCCGCGAAAGCCCATCGTGCCGATGGCCTCGAGCCCCTGCTCGTCGTGCAGCTTGCTCGTCGCGTGGCGCAAAAACGCGATGCCTGCGTCCTCGGGCGCCATGCCGCAGCCGTCGTCCGTCACGCGCAGATACGTCGCGCCGCCGCCGCGCAGCTCCACCGTCACGGTGCGGGCCCCGGCGTCAAATGCGTTTTCCACCAGCTCCTTGACCACTGAGGCGGGCCGCTCCACGACCTCGCCCGCGGCGATCAGATCCGCCAGATGCGGAGAGAGAATTTGAATATCGGGCATCGTTTGCCCTCCTTTAAGTACAGTCCATGGGGCGCGTGCGCCCCGCGCGTATATTATAAAGGATTGTCATTGAAAATTCCACCGCGAAATGCTACAATATTCTATCACACTTCAAATTTTATCCGGCCAGGCCGGACAGGCAGGAGCATCGCATGAGCTATCAGAGAACGGAGATCCCCGAATCGAACATCCAGCACCAGTTGGATATCTGCGCGCAGCTGCGCGCGCACTTCACCGCCGGCGGCCGCCAGCCGCTGGCCATGGTCGATACCTACGGCTGCCAGCAGAACGAGGCCGACAGCGAAAAGCTGCGCGGTTATCTGCGCGCCATGGGCTTTGATTTCACACAGGACGAATTCGCGGCCGACGTCGTCGTCATGAACACCTGTGCCGTGCGCGAGCACGCCGAGACGCGCGTGTTCGGCAACGTCGGCGCGCTGACGCATACCAAGGCGCGCAACCCCAACCAGATCATCGCGGTCTGCGGCTGCATGGCGCAGCAGGCGCATGTGGCCGAGAAGCTGAAAAAGTCCTACCGCATCGTCGACCTCGTCTTCGGCCCGCATGAGCTGTGGCGCTTCCCGGAGCTGCTGCGCACCGTCTGCACCGAGCACCGGCGGGTGTTCGCCATCGCGCCGGCGGACGGCAGCGTGGCCGAGGGCATCCCCCAGCAGCGCGACGGCAGCGTCAAGGCATGGCTGTCGATCATGTACGGGTGCAACAACTTCTGCACCTACTGCATCGTGCCGTATGTGCGCGGGCGCGAGCGCTCCCGCCACCCGGACGAGATCGAGCGCGAGGCGCGCGAGCTCGTCGCGGCGGGATATAAGGACATCACGCTCCTGGGGCAGAACGTCGACTCCTACGGCCGCGACCTCGACGAGGACGTGGACTTTGCCGACCTCATCCGGCGGCTCAACGCCATCCCGGGCGACTTTGTCATCCGCTTCATGAGCAGCCACCCGAAGGACGCGACGGAAAAGCTCTTCCGCGCCATGGCCGAGTGCGAAAAGTGCGCGCACCAGATGCACTTGCCCGTGCAGAGCGGCAACGACCGCGTTCTGCACGCGATGAACCGCGGCTACACGCGCGAGAAATATCTGGCGCAGGTGGCGCTCGCGCGGCAGTACATGCCCGATCTTGTGCTCACAACGGACATCATCGTGGGTTTCCCCGGCGAGACGGACGCCGAATTTGACGACACGCTCTCTCTCATCGAGACCGTGCGCTACGACGCGATGTTCACCTTCATCTACTCGCCGCGCGTCGGCACGCCGGCGGCGAAGATGCCCGACCCCTACACCCGCGCGCAGAAGCAGGTGCGCTTTGACGCGCTCGTCGCGGCGGCCAACCGCATCTCGGAGGAAAAGCACCGCGCCTATGAGGGCAGCGTGCAGCGCGTGCTCGTCGACGGGGCCGACGGCCGGGGCGACCATCCGCTCACGGCGCGCACGAAGGGCGGCCGCCTCGTGCATATGCGCGGGGACGCATCCCTTGTCGGCCGGTTCGTGGACGTGAAGATCACCGGAAGCAACACCTGGGCGCTCTATGGCGAGGAGGTATGACGCATGGCGGAACTGACGCCGATGAAGCGGCAATATTATGAGATCAAGCAGCGCAACCCCGACTGCCTGCTGTTTTTCCGGCTGGGTGATTTCTATGAGATGTTCGACGACGACGCGCGCCTGGCCGCGCGCGAGCTCGACCTCACGCTCACGACGCGCGACCGCAATGTCGAGGACCCGGCCGAGCGCACGCCCATGTGCGGTGTGCCGTACCACTCGGCCGAGGCGTACATTGGCCGCCTGATCGCCAAGGGCTACAAGGTGGCCATCTGCGAGCAGCTGGAAGACCCCGCGCTGGCCAAGGGGCTGGTCGACCGCGACGTGATCCGCATCATCACGCCCGGCACAGTCACGGCCTCGTCCATGCTCGAGGAGAACAAATCGAACTACCTCTGCGCGGTGTATCTCAGCGCGCAGTCCGGCGGCACGGCGTTCTGCGACCTCTCGACGGGGGAGTTCTGCGCCGCGAACTATCCGGCCGACGCCGTGAGCCATATCCTCAACGAGCTCGGCCGCTTCGCTCCGCGCGAGGCCGTGTGCGCCGACGCGGCGGCGGAAAATGACGACATCCGCACCTTCCTCACCAAGCGCCTCGGCAGTCTGGTCGAGGCGGGCGGCGACCGGTTTGAATACATGGCGGCGGCCGCGCGCGTGTGCGAGCAGTTTGGCGTGCAGAGCACGGACGCGCTCGGTCTCGGCGAGGCGCCGGCGGCCGTGTGCGCGGCCGGGGCGCTGCTGGCCTACCTGCACGAGACGCAAAAGTGCGACCTCGGCCACATCCGGCGGCTGGAGCTGCTGGGTGACGACCACTACATGGAGCTGGACTACACCACGCGCCGCAACCTGGAGCTGACGGAAAACCTCCGCTCCGGCGAAAAGCGCGGCAGCCTCCTCTGGGTGCTCGACAAGACGAAAACGCCCATGGGCGGCCGCCTGCTGCGCGCGTGGGTGGAGCGCCCGCTGCTCAGCCCCGTGCAGATCCGCCGCCGCCTCGGCGCGGTGGAGGAGCTGGTGGGCGACAGCGTCCTGCGGGGCGAGCTCATCCGCTGCCTGCGCGAGATCGGCGACATGCAGCGTCTTGTCTCCCGCGCGGTGTACGGCTCTGCCAACGGGCGCGACCTGCACGCGCTGGCCCTGTGCTGCGCGCAGCTGCCGAACCTGACAGCGCTGCTGAAGGATGTGCACAGTGCGGCCCTGCGCGATATTGCGCAGATGGACACGCTCACCGATCTCTGCGCGCGCATCGACCGCGCCATCTGCGACGAACCGCCGTTTTCCGTGCGCGAGGGCGGCATCCTCCGCCCAGGCTACAGCGAGGAGGTCGACCGCCTGCGCAACGTGCGCGACCACGGCGCGCAGACCGTCGCCGAGCTCGAGCAGCGCGAGCGCGAGCGCACCGGCGCGAAAAAGCTCAAGGTCGGCTACAACAAGGTTTTTGGCTACTACATTGACATTCCGAACAGCGCGGGCGTCACCGAGCTGCCGGACGACTATATCCGCAAGCAGACGCTGGTGTCGAGCGAGCGCTATTTCACGCGCGAGCTCAAAGACCTCGAGAACACGCTCCTGACGGCGCGCGAGCGCATCGCGGAGCTGGAGTACACGCTCTTCAACGAGGTGCGCCAGCTCGTCGCGGGCGAGGTCGCGCGCGTGCAGGCGGCGGCGGACGCCGTGGCCCGGCTTGACGCGCTGTGCTCGCTGGCGGAGACGGCGGTGAAAAACCACTACGTCTGCCCCGAGGTCGATCTCTCGCGCACGCTCGATATCCGCGAGGGGCGTCACCCCGTTGTCGAGCAGGCGCAGAAGGACAGTCTCTTTGTCCCGAACGACACGTTCCTCAACGACGCGGACGACCGCGTCGCCATCGTGACCGGGCCGAACATGGCCGGTAAATCCACGTACATGCGCCAGACCGCGCTCATCGTGCTCATGGCGCAGATGGGCTCGTTCGTCCCGGCCAAGAGCGCCGTCATCGGCGTGGTCGACCGCGTGTTCACGCGCATCGGCGCGTCCGACGATCTCGCCGCCGGACAGAGCACGTTCATGGTCGAGATGAGCGAGATGGCCAACATCCTCCGCCACGCCACGGCGCAGAGCCTGCTCATCCTTGATGAGATCGGCCGCGGCACGTCCACCTACGACGGCATGGCCATTGCCCGCGCGGTGCTCGAATACTGCGCCGACCCCCGCCGCCTCGGCGCCAAGACCATGTTCGCCACGCACTACCACGAGCTGACAGCGCTCGAGCAGACGCTGCCCGGCGTGCGCAACTACAACATCACGGCCAAAAAGCAGGGCGGCACGCTGCTGTTCCTGCGCAAGATCGTCGCCGGCGCGGCCGACGACAGCTACGGCATCGAGGTCGCCAAGCTCGCCGGCGTGCCCGACGCGATCATTACGAAGGCCAAGACCTACCTGCGTGAGCTGGAGTCCGGCGCGACGGAGCTGGCCGCGCCCGCCCACGCGGCGCAGGATGCGGCGCAGATGACGCTCGGCGACGCGGCCGGGGACGAAATCGCCGAGCAGCTGCGCAGCATCGACCTCAACACGATCACGCCACTCGAGGCCATGCGCCTGCTCTTTGAGCTGCAGCAGAAAGCGAGGGGCTGACGTGGAACATCCCAACACGGCGTGGAGTGACCCCATGCCGCGCGGCGCGCGCATCGCGGGCTGGGTGTATTTCCCCATCCATGCGGTCGTGCTGCCGCTGACGCTCGGCATGCTGCTCCTGGCGGTGCTCGGCAAGCTGCCGTCGGACGTGACGTGCAACGTTCTGTATTACCTCTGCGGCCTCGTGTTCACGCTCATCGCCATGTGGCGGTTTCTGCGCCGCAGCTTTGACACGATGGTCGGCAGCATCCTGCGCTGCCTCGGCATGATGTTTGCCGCCTACGGCATCGACGTGCTGCTCTCGCTCGTGCTGCAGCTCGGCACGAGCCTCATCGGCGAGCTGCCCGTGCCGAACAACGATGCCGTGACCGGCCTCGCCCGGACGGACTACAAGCGCATGATCGCCGTCGCGGTGCTCATGGCGCCGCTCGTGGAGGAGTGCCTGTTTCGCGGCGTGGTCTTCGGCACGATCCGGCCGAAGAGCCGCTTTTGGGCCTATGCCGCGTCGATCGCGCTCTTCTCGCTCTACCATGTCTGGCAGTATGTGCTCGTGTATCAGGATCCGAAGCTGCTGCTCTCGGCGCTGGCGTATGTGCCGGTGTCGGCCGCGCTCACGTTCTGCTATGAGCAGACGCGCTCGATCTGGTCGCCGGTGTTTTTCCACATGTGCATCAACGCGCTCTCACTCACGGTGCTCGCCGGGTGAGGGCAGAAAAAACCGCCGCTTTCCGAAGAGGAAAGCGGCGGTTTTGAGTTTGTCGGAAAAACCGGAGGTTTTCCCGACAAAAGGCTTGCAGTCTGCTGTGCGCAGAATTTGTGTGCCTGTGGCGCACAAATTCCACACTTGCAGTCTGAGAAGTATTTTCTCTCACGCACATGTCGCGCGAGAAAATGATTGCACTTTTTTTGCCGCCTGCGGGCGGCAAACTCTGCGAGGCTTTTTATGCTTCTGCTTTTTCGTACACGCAAAACTGATAGCCCACGCCGTCGTGCTCCGCGCGCGGCTCGGCGGATACGCAGCGCCACGCGGGGTCGGCGTCCAGATCCGGGAAAAGCACGTCCGAGTGGGGCACAGCGTCGATTTTCGTGACGTATACGCGCGTCAGGTGGGGGAACATCTGCCGAAACACGCTGTCTCCGCCGATGACGAAGCAGCGGTCATACTGCGCGGCGGCGGCCGCGGCCTCCGCCGGGGAGTGCACCACCTGCGCGCCCTCGATCACGATGTTCTGCCGCGTGAGCACGAGGTTTTCGCGCCCCGGCAGCGGCCTGCCGCCCGGAAAATCGTCCAGCGTGCGCCGGCCGACGATCACGGCCGCGCCCATCGTCAGCTCGCGGAAGCGGCGGCGGTCGGCCGGGATCACGAGCGGCTGCGTGCCCTTGGCCCCGATGCCCCAGTCGGCATAGACGGCGACAATCGCATCCATGGCTCAGTCCCCCCTTACACCGCGATGGGGATCTTCCCCGTGAACTCGCTGTATTCGTACCCCTCGACGCGGAAGCTGTCGCGGGTGAAGGCGTAAAAATCGTGCACGTCCGGGTCGATGAAAAACTGCGGTGCCGGTTTCGGCTCGTTCTGGATCAGCTGCTCGATGACCGGCACGTGGCGGTCGTAGATGTGCGCGTCGGCAATGACGTGCACCAGCTCGCCCGCCTGCAGACCGGACACCTGCGCGAACATGTGCACGAGCACGGCGTACTGCACGACGTTCCAGTTGTTCGCCGCGAGCATGTCCTGGCTGCGCTGGTTGAGGATGGCGTTGAGCGTGTTGCCCGAGACGTTGAACGTCATCGAGTACGCGCATGGATAGAGCGCCATCTCGTGCAGATCCTCGAACGTATAAATATTCGTCAGGATGCGGCGGGAGGCAGGGTTGTGCTTCAGGTCGTAGAGCACGCGGTCCACCTGGTCGAATTCACCCTCGGGATACTGGTGCTTGACGCCGAGCTGGTAGCCGTAGGCCTTGCCGATCGAGCCGGTCTCGTCGGCCCACTGATCCCAGATGTGGCCGCGCAGGTCGTGGATGTTGTTCGACTTCTGCTGCCAGATCCACAGCAGCTCGTCCACGGCGGTCTTCCAGTAGGTGCGCCGCAGTGTCAGCAGCGGAAATTCTTTGGACAGGTCATAGCGGTTGACGATGCCGAACTTTTTGACCGTGTGCGCCGGCGCGCCGTCGTCCTCCCAGTGGGGGCGCACCGCCTGATCGGTGTCCCAGACGCCGTGCGTCAGAATGTCGCGGCAGTTGCGGATAAAGACCTCGTCTGCGTAGCTCATCGTTCGGCTCCTTTCAAATAACACTTTGAAACAATAGTTTATCATATTATCTGAAGCGTTGTAAATGGGGAAAAGAAGAAAACGGTGTCTGCTTCGGTTATTTGACAAATTGGGCAAAAACGACGAATAATTTTGTTCAAATTGCGCGCCGGATTTGCCGCACTTTTTGCGCAAAGCCCATCCCAATTTTTCTCATGGGATGCTATAATCAAAACAGCGATACCCCAAATTCAAAAAATGGAGGATATCACATGAAGCACACGAAGAAACTGCTTTCTGCTGCTGGTGCTGTGCCTGATCCTGAGTCTGTCGTGCACGGCATTTGCAGCTGACGAGGCAAAGCCGCTCACCGGCAAGACCGTCATCCTGCACTCGAACGACGTGCACGGTGCGATCGACCTGTATGCGGCCATGGCATCCCTGAAGGCAGACTATGAGGCGCAGGGCGCCGAGGTCATCCTGGCCGACGCCGGCGACTACAGTCAGGGCACCGTCTACGTCAGCGTCCACAAGGGCGCGGACGCGGTGGCGATGATGAACGCCACCGGCTACGATGTGGCCACCATCGGCAACCATGAGTTCGACTACGGCTATGCCCAGCTGGCGGAGAACATGAAGGCTGCCAAGTTCAAGGTCCTGTGCGCCGACGTGCTCGGCGCCGACGGCAAGACCATTTTCGATGCCAACACCATCATCGAAAAGGGCGGCGTGAAGATCGGCTTCTTCGGTCTCGAGACGCCCGAAGCGCAGACCAAGGCCAACCCGAAGCTGATCGAGGGCCTGAAGTTCCTCGCGGGCAAGGACGGCAAAGAGCTCTATGCCTGCGCGGACGCGCAGGTCAAAGCTCTCAAGGAGCAGGGCGCAGACCTCATCGTCTGCCTGTCCCACTTGGGCATCGACGGCAGCTCCGAGCCCTACACCTCCTATGACCTGGCCAAGAACGTGAAGGGCATCGACTTCATCATCGACGGCCACTCCCACAGCGTGATCACCGCCGGCCCGAACGGCGAGGCCATCCAGTCCACGGGCACGGCTTTTGCCAACATCGGCGTCATCACCATTGACAACGCCACGAAGAAGATCGTCGGCAACGAGCTCAAGGGCATCTGGCACAAGGAGAAGGTCGAAGGCAAGGACGTCACCGTCGTTGACTACAAAACGCGCGATGAGAAGGTCGCCGCGGCCGCCAAGGCCATCATCGACCCCATCGACAAGGCCTATGGCGAGAAGTTTGCCGTCAGCAAGGTCACGCTCAACGGCGCGAAGGCCCCCGACGGCAACCGTGACTCCGAGACCAACCTCGGCGACCTGATCACGGACGCCATGCTCTGGAAGATCCGCAGCGACGCCACGATCAAGGTCCCGGTGGAGAACGTGGTCGCCATCACGAACGGCGGCGGCATCCGCGCGACCGTCAAGGCGGGCGACATCACCAAGAAGGACATCAACACCGTGCTGCCGTTCGGCAACACGCTGGCAGTTGTTTACGTGACCGGCGCCGAGCTGCTCGAGGCGCTCGAGGCCAGTACTTTCTGCACGCCGGAATCCCTCGGCGGCTTCCCGCAGGCGGCCGGCCTGCAGTTTGCCCTCAAGACCTATGAGAAGTATGACGCGAATCCGGATCCCTATCCCAAATCCACCTACTACGGCCCGAAGAGCATCCAGCGCGTGACCATTGACAACGTCAACGGCAAGGCGTTTGACCCGACGGCTACCTACGCTGTCGTCACGAACAACTTCGTGGCCGGCGGCGGCGACACCTACTACGCCTTCGCGGCGGCGACCGACCAGTTCGACACCGGCCTGCCGCTGGACGAGGTGGTCATGGAATACATCACGAAGGAGCTCAAGGGCGTCATCGGCGAGGAATATGCCCTGCCGGGCGACCGCATCGTGAGAGCGGCGTCCGCTGAAGAGCTGGAGGCCCGCGGGACGTTCCTGGAGAATATGAGCCTGCTGTGTGACCTGACGGCGTACACGGAAGACTCCGTCCAGGGCGTGAAGGCGGCCTATGCGGCCTACAAGGCGGCGAAGACGACGGAAGCGGTCGAGGCGGCCACGGCCGACCTGCTCAAGGCCATGCCGAATCTGGTCTTTGTGCCCAACACCTTCACCGATGCGCAGAGCGGCTGGTACAAGGCGGCTGTCGATTTCGCACAGGCTTCCGGCCTGATGAACGGCATGACCGCGACCGAGTTTGCGCCGAACGTGACGACGACCCGCGCCATGGTCGCGCAGGTGCTCTACCGGCTCGCCGGTTCGCCGACCGTGGAGAGAACGGGCGCATTTGCGGACGTTGCTCCGGGTGCGTGGTATTACGATGCCATGCTCTGGGCCAGCAGCACCGGCATCCTGAAGGGCTATGAGGACGGCACGTACCGTCCGGCGCGGGCCGTCAGCCGTCAGGAGATGGCGACCATCCTCTTGCGCATGGCCGATGTGAAGCTCGGCGCGGATCTGGTCGATGCGGCTCTGGCTGAGATCGCGGACGGCGGCAGCGTCGCTTCCTGGGCGAGAGCGGGCGTGGCGTTCTGCTACCTGGGCGGCATCATGAACGGCGTGGGCGGCGCGCACTTTGACCCGACCGGCATGCTCACGCGCGCGCAGCTTGCGCAGGTGTTCTTCAACCTCTACAACATCGGCATGGATGAAGTCATGAATTCCGGGGAAGATCCGGAGCCGGCTTCGTCGCTTCTGGCTGCGTGATTTTTTGTATATGCATTTTTGGGAGGCTGCTTCGGCAGCCTCCTTTTGATCGCGGCCGAAACGGCTGCGGATGGATTGTGCTTGACAATTTCGGAAAACCTTTTACAATATAGGCGAACCAAGCGGACCGACACAACCAAGGAGGTTTTTGATTATGAACATGAACAAATATCTGGACATCGCACCCGAGGTGCAGCAGGCGCTCGCGGACGGCCGCCCGGTCGTCGCGCTCGAGAGCACGATCATCTCCCACGGCATGCCCTATCCGAAAAACGTCGAGACGGCCCTGCTCGTCGAGCAGACTCTGCGCGACAACGGCGCCGTGCCTGCCACCATCGCCATCCTCGGCGGCCGCCTGAAGGCCGGCCTGTCCAAGGAGGAGATCACCTACCTCGGCAAGGCCGGGCGCAAGGTCGCCAAGGTCTCCCGCCGCGATCTGCCGGTCATCTGCGCGCGCGGCGCGGACGGCGCGACCACCGTTACCACGACGATGATGATCGCCCATATGGCGGGCATCCAGGTCTTTGCCACCGGCGGCATCGGCGGCGTGCACCGCGGCGCCGAGACGACCATGGACATCTCCGCCGACCTCGAAGAGCTGGCGCAGACGCCGGTCATGGTCGTGTGCGCGGGTGCGAAGGCCATCCTCGACCTCGGCCTGACGCTGGAGTATCTGGAGACGAAGGGCGTGCCCGTGCTCGGCTACGGCACGGATGAGCTGCCCGCGTTCTATACCCGCGAGAGCGGCCTCGGCGTTGACGCGCGCGTCGACACGCCGGAGGATCTGGCTGCCATCTTCCGGGCGCAGCGCGACCTGGGCCTCAAGACCGGCATGCTCGTCACGAACCCGATCCCGCAGCAGTATGCCATGGACAAGACCGTCATCGACAAGGCCATCGATCAGGCGCTCGCCGAGAGCCATGAGCAGGGCATCCACGGCAAGGAGACCACGCCGTTCCTGCTTGCCCGTGTGGCGGAGCTCACCGGCGGCGACAGTCTCGAGAGCAACATCCAGCTCGTGCTCAATAACGCCCGCGTCGCGGCGAAGACCGCCGTCGCCCTCTGCAAATGAAGGGCGGTGCGTGGCTCGTGCTCGCGGTGTCCGCGCTGATGGGGCTCGGCCTCACCATCGGGGCGATCGCCTCGCGCCGGCATATGAGCACCGCCGTCGTTGTGGTGCTGTGTCTCGTTGGTATCGGCATTGTGCTCGTCGGCGCGGTGCTGAGCATCGGCATCGGGGTATTGTGAGCGCGCGAAACTGCATAAGGTAAAAAACACCGCAGGCCGGTCGGCCTGCGGTGTTTTGTGTATTTATGCCTTATTTCTCGTCGCTGGGCTTCGGCTGCGCGACGCGGAAGATCATGCGCGGGGTCTCGGTGCTGGCCTTCGTGTTCGGGGCCACGGACTCGGTGATGAACGAGTTGCCGCCGATGACGGAGTTTGCGCCGATGACGGTCTTGCCGCCGAGGATGGACGCGCCGGAGTAGATCGTGGCGTTGTCGCCGACGGTGGGGTGGCGCTTGCCGGTCACGGCATGGCCGTGGCGCGGGCTGAGCGCGCCGAGCGTCACGCCCTGATAGAGCTTGACGTGGTCGCCGATGATCGTCGTCTCGCCGACGACGATGCCGGTGCCGTGGTCGATGAAGAAATATTCGCCGATCTGCGCGCCGGGGTTGATGTCAATGCCGGTCGCGCCGTGGGCGTACTCGCTCATGATGCGCGGGATGAGCGGAACCTTGCTCTCGTAGAGCTCGTGCGCCACGCGGTAGACGAAGATCGCGTACAGGCCGGGGTAGGAGAAGATGACCTCCTCCTTGCTGCCGGCGGCGGGGTCGCCGTCGAAGTTAGCGGCCACGTCCTTCATGAGCATGGCCTGGATCTGCGGCAGGCGGCACAGGAACCGGTCGCACACGGCGCTCGTGCGCTCGCGCAGCTCCGCCTCGTCCTTGATCGTGTTGGAAAACGCCAGGTGCACCTGCTCGCACAGGTCGGTGTAGATCTCGCCGAGCAGGAACTCCGCAAACGTCTCGGCCGAGACGTGCGACACCGTGCCGCCCGCGAAATACGCCGGGAAGAACACCTTCTGCAGGTTCTCGATGATCTTGATGATGACCTTGCGGTCGGGCATGCGCAGCTGCTCGCTGTACATGGGCACTTCGGCCGTTTCGTAGCCGTTGGCGATCTGTGCCGCCACGGCGTGCAGCAGACTTTTTTGCGTCATGATGGGGTCACTCCTTCTTCTTTCACATAGCGCCACAGGCAAAAAAGCGCAGGAAGCGTTTCGCTTCCTGCGCTGCATGACCATGTGGATGCATGACGGACGTACCTTTTGGGCGCGGCCGTGGACTTACCGGCAGAAAGCGACGCTTCTTTGCGCACGACAACAACAGGCCGTCGGACATGCCGCGACCCGGATGCTGCTGCAGCTGCAAAGACGCATGGCTCAGGCTCCTTCCGGTCAATTTTCCCCCTCATGAGGGGAATTCCTCTTTCTTGTATAACACGATATGCCGCGCTTGTCAAGAGCGTGACGGCTCAGCGCTTTTTCTTCGGCAGTTTCGTGATGCGGCCGTCGCCGTGGTCGATGTACGTGTTTTCGAGCACGTCGATCGTGCTGCGGCGCCAGTCGGCGATGTATTCCTCGCGCAGTGCCTTGCGCTCGGCCTGTTCCTCGGGGGTCAGGTCGCGCTCGCGCGCGATGCGCGTCAGCTCGCTGATGCGGTCCATCTTTTCCTGTGTCAAGGCTGGATTCTCCTCTCAGTTTTTCAGGCTGTGCAGCGGGGCGGGGATGCGCCCGCCGCGGGCGATGAACTCCGCTGCGCTGCAGCGGTTGACCGGCATGACCGGCGCGCTGCCGAGCAGGCCGCCGAACGCCACCGTGTCGCCCACCTGCTTGCCGGGGGCGGGGATGATGCGCACGGCGGTGGTCTTGTTGTTGATCATGCCGATGGCGGCCTCGTCCGCGATGATGGCGGAGATCGTCTCGGCCGGCGTGTCGCCGGGCACGGCGATCATGTCCAGCCCCACGGAGCACACGCACGTCATGGCCTCGAGCTTCTCGATCGTCAGGCGGCCGGCCTCGGCCGCGGCGATCATGCCGGCATCCTCCGACACGGGGATGAACGCACCCGAGAGCCCGCCGACGTGGGACGACGCCATGACGCCGCCTTTTTTCACCGCGTCGTTGAGCAGCGCGAGCGCTGCCGTGGTGCCGGGCCCGCCGACGGACTCCAGTCCCATCTCCTCGAGCACGGCGGCCACGCTGTCGCCGACGGCGGGCGTTGGTGCGAGCGACAGGTCCACGATGCCGAACGGCACGCCCAGCCGCGCGGACGCCTCCTGCGCCACGAGCTGGCCCATGCGCGTGATGCGGAAGGCCGTCTTTTTCACCGTCTCGGCCACGACGTCGAACGGCTGGCCATGTACGCTCTGCAGCGCGTGCTGCACCACGCCCGGCCCGGACACGCCGACGTGCACCTCACACTCCGGCTCGCCCACGCCATGAAACGCCCCGGCCATGAAGGGGTTGTCCTCCACGGCGTTGGCAAAGACCACGAGCTTGGCGCAGGCCATGCCGCCCTGATCGGCCGTAAGCGCGGCGGCGCGCTTGACGGTGCGGCCCATCTCGGCCACGGCGTCCATGTTGATGCCCGCGCGCGTCGAGCCGACGTTCACGCTCGCGCACACCAGCTCCGTCTCCGCCAGCGCCTCCGGGATGGAGGCGATGAGCACGCGGTCAGATTCCGTCATGCCCTTGTGCACGAGCGCGGAAAAGCCGCCGAGGAAGTTGACGCCGATCTCGTGCGCGGCGCGGTCGAGCGCTTTGGCATACGGCACATAGGACTGCGCGCCCGTGCCCGCTCCGACGAGGGAGATGGGCGTGACGGACACGCGCTTATTGACGATGGGGATGCCGAACTCGGCCTCGATATCTTCGCCCGTGCGCACGAGATCGCCCGCAAGGCGGCAGATCTTGTCGTATACCTTCGTGCAGCTGCGCTCGATGTCCGTGTCCGCGCAGTCGAGCAGGGAGATGCCCATCGTGATGGTGCGGATGTCGAGGTGCTGCTGGTCGATCATGGCGATCGTCTGCAAAATTTCACTGCGGTTGATCATGGTCGTGTCCTCTCAGATGCGGTGCATGGCGTTGAAGATGTCCTCGCGCTGGGCGCGGATCTGCAGGCCGCGCTGTGTGCCGGCCTCGTCGAGCGTGCGGGCGAGGTCTGCAAACGGCACGGTGCACTGCGCTGCGTCCACGAGCATGATCATCGTGAAGTATTCCTGCAATACCGTCTGGCTGATGTCCAGCACGTTCACGCCGTACTGCGCCAGCAGGGCGGTCACGTCGGCGATGATGCCGACACGGTCTTTTCCGATCACGGTTACGATTGCACGCATGGTTTGTCCTCCTTATTGACCGATCGCGCCGAGCTCGTCGAGATCGCGCTCGAACGCGGGGATGAAATGCTCCAGAAAATACTGCACCTCCGGCAGGGGGGATGCCTCGAGCGCCGCGCGCGTCTGCGCCTCGGCGGAGAGAAACTCGTTGTTGCCGGCCTTGCGCTCCTCGATGCACTTGATGTAGGCTGAGAGCTTGTCGGCCGCCTTCACGAGCGGGTAAATGTCGCCGTCCTTATCCTCGGCGAGCACATCGGCATAGGTCTCGCGCAGCTCCGGCGGCAGCATGCCGAGCAGCTTCTGCACGGCCAGATCCTCCACCGCGTGGTAGGCCGACATGATCTCCGCGTTGTGATACTTGATCGGTGTCGGCAGGTCGCCCGTGAGGATCTCCGACGCATCGTGATACAGCGCCGCAGTTGCGAGCGCGTTGACGTCGCACGGCTGGTGGAAAATGTCGCGCCGGATGACGCCGAGCGCGTGCGCCAGCACGGCCACCATGTGGCTGTGCTCCTGAATGTTCTCGGGCAGGGCGTTGCGCATCAGGCCCCAGCGCGCGATATAGCGCATGCGCGAAATGAGCGCAAAGAAGTTGGAATCCATGGTCTGCCCCCTCAAAAACGAAAAATACAGATATGAACACATTTTATCATGCCGTTCGGAGAATGTAAACACGAAAAACTGTTGCAATATCAGGTTTTCCATGCTAAAATACAATTTCGTGCGAACAGAAATCATTTGAAATATGTATTTGCGTTGAGGAAGTGTGCAAAATGGAGAAATTGAGAAACGTCGCCATCATCGCCCACGTTGACCACGGCAAGACCACCCTGGTCGACGAGATGCTCAAGCAGAGCGGCGTCTACCGTGAAAATCAGGAGGTCGTCGACCGCGTCATGGACTCCAACGATCTGGAGCGCGAGCGCGGCATCACGATCCTGGCCAAGAATACCGCCGTGCGCTACGGCGACACGAAGATCAACATCGTCGACACCCCGGGCCACGCCGACTTCGGCGGCGAGGTCGAGCGTGTCCTGAAGATGGTCAACGGCGTCATTCTGCTCGTCGACGCCGCCGAGGGCCCCATGCCGCAGACGCGCTTCGTGCTCAGCAAGGCGCTCGAGCTCGGCCACCGCGTTATCGTCGTCATCAACAAGATCGACCGCCCCGACCAGCGTATCCACGAGGTCATTGACGAGGTGCTCGAGCTGCTCATGGACCTCAACGCGACCGACGAACAGCTCGACTCGCCCATGCTCTTCTGCTCGGGCCGTCAGGGCACCGCGTCCTACTCCCCGGATGTGCCGGGCAAGGACCTGCGCCCGCTGTTCGACACCATTCTGGAGTATATCCCCGCGCCGGAGCAGAACGTCGACGCGCCATTTCAGATGCTCGTGTCGTCCATCGACTACAATGAGTTCGTCGGCCGCATCGCCATCGGCCGCATCGAGCGCGGCGTCATCCGTCAGAACGAGGAGATCGCCGTGTGCAACTACCACGAACCGGACGCCCCGGCCAAGAAGGCCAAGGCCGTGTCCATGTATGAGTTTGAGGGCCTGCAGCGCGTGCCCGTCACGGAGGCGGAGGCCGGCAGCATCATCGCCATGTCCGGCATCGGCGACATTACCATCGGCGACACGATCTGCGCGCCGAGCTGCGTCGAGCCGATCGAGTTCGTGAAGATCTCCGCGCCCACGATGGAGATGACCTTCTCCGTCAACGACGGCCCGTTTGCCGGCCGCGAGGGCAAGTTCGTCACCAGCCGCCAGATCCGCGAGCGGCTCTACCGCGAGACGCTCAAGGACGTGTCCCTGCGCGTGAGCGATCTCGAGGGCGCGACGGATTCGTTCAACGTCGCCGGCCGCGGCGAAATGTCGCTGTCCATCCTCATCGAGACCATGCGCCGCGAGGGGTATGAGTTCCAGGTCTCGCCCCCGCGCGTGCTCTACCAGACGATCAACGGCCAGAAGTGCGAGCCGATCGAGCGCCTTGTCGCCGACGTCCCGGCCGATGCCGTCGGCGCCGTGATTGAAAAGCTCAGCGCCCGCAAGGGTGAGCTGCAGCAGATGGAGCCCATCGGCAAGCGCACGCGGCTGGAGTTTCTCGTGCCGGCGCGCGGTCTGTTCGGCTACCGCAACGAATTTCTGACCGATACGAAGGGCGAGGGCATCATGGCCTCCGTCTTTGACAGCTACGCCCCCTACAAGGGCGATCTCAGCCGCCGCAACACCGGCTCGCTCGTCTCGTTCGAGACCGGCGAGAGCATCACCTACGGCTTGTTCAACGCGCAGGAGCGCGGCCAGCTGTTCATCGGCGCGGGCGTGCCCGTGTATGCCGGCATGGTCGTCGGTGTGTCGCCGAAGCAGGAGGACATCACCGTCAACGTCTGCAAGAAAAAGCAGCTGACCAACACCCGCGCCGCCGGCTCTGACGACGCGCTGCGTCTCGTGCCGCCGCGCAAGCTGAGCCTGGAGCAGTGCCTGGAGTTCCTCGCGGACGACGAGCTGCTCGAGGTCACGCCCAAGAGCCTGCGCATCCGCAAGCGCATCCTCGACCATGAGCGCCGCATGAAGGCCGCCCACGGCAAGGGCGCGAAATAAGTTTGGCCCGTTCCCGCCGCTGTCCGCCGAGACGGCGGCGGGAATTTTGCGCCGCGCGGCGTATGGAGAAAGATTTCTCTTTACAAGTACCGCGGGGTGTGGTATTGTAAAACAGTCCATGTGCCCGGATCCGGGGCTTGCCGCTTTGCAGCGGTGCCTTTCCGCCCGGTTCTGCGCCAGCGGATACGAAAACAAAGAAAGGAAGTCATCACCATGATCACCAAAGCTGAAAAGACCGCAGTCATCGAAGCCAACAAGACGCACGAGGGCGACACCGGTTCTCCGGAGGTCCAGATCGCTATCCTCACCGAGCGCATCCACCAGCTCACCGAGCACCTGAAGGTGCACCCGAACGACAAGCACAGCCGTCTGGGCATGTACAAGATGGTCGGTAAGCGCCGCCGTCTGCTCGACTACCTCGCCAAGAAGGACATCGAGCGCTATCGTGCGATCATTGCAAAGCTGAACATCCGCAAGTAAGTTCGGCTTTTCCGAAGGGTATGAACGTTTGAACGCAGGGGGATAATTTCATATTGTCCCCCTGCTTTTTTCGTTTCCGCCCCGGCAGCCCATTTTCGGGAGCGCCGCTGCCCAGTATTTGAATCTGCGCCCCATCGCGCATGGGACGTGGATGCAAGTGCTGGCTCTGGCGTTTCCGCCAACAAAAGAAAGGAGCACCAGAACCCATGATTATCACCACGCACAAGCAGTTCCCCAACTACAAGCGCTACGAGATCGAGTATGAAGGCCGTCCCCTCGTCATGGAGACCGGCAAACTCGCAGAGCTGTGCAACTCCGCCGTCCTCGTCAGCTACGGCGAGACGACCGTGCTCGTCACCTGCACGGCCTCCGCCCGCCCGAAAGACGGCGTGGATTACTTCCCGCTGTCCGTTGATTTTAACGAAAAGCTCTACGCCGTCGGCCGCATCCCCGGCAGCTTCATGCGCCGCGAGGGCAAGCCCAGCCTGCCCGCCGTGCTCGCCAGCCGCCTGATCGACCGCCCGATGCGCCCGCTCTTCCCGAGCGACCTGCGCAACGACGTCATCATCGCCTGTGAAGTGCTGTCCGTCGACCGCGACTGCAGCCCGGAGATCACCGCCATGATCGGCGCGAGCGCCGCCGTGAGCATCTCCGACGTGCCGTTCAACGGCCCCATCGCCGGCATCGTCCTCGGCTGGGACGGCGAGAAGTACCTCTTCAATCCCACGCAGGAGCAGCGCAAGACCAACCGCATGACCACCACCATCGCGGCCACGCACAAGAAGATCGTCATGATCGAGTCCGAGGCCGACCAGGTGCCGGATGATGTGATGTACGAGGGCATCGTGCAGGCGCACGAGCACCTGCAGCCCGTGCTCGATCTCATCGACAAGATGGTCAGCGAGATCGGCAAGCCGAAGTTTGAGTATGAGCACGCCTCCTTTGACGAGGATCTGTTCGAGCTCCTGTGCGCCAACGAGATGGAAGGCATGGAGTACTGCATGGACACCGACGACAAGAACGTGCGCGAGGCGCGCGTGAATGAATGGATCGCCGCCGTGCAGGAAAAATATGAAGCCGAGCACCCGGACATGATGCAGTACATGGACGAGATCCTCTACAAGATGCAGAAGAAGATCGTCAAGAAGTGGCTGCTTGCCGGTCATCGTGTCGACGGCCGCAAGATGAACGAGATCCGCCCGCTCGACGCCGAGGTCGGCGTGATCCCGCGCGTGCACGGCTCGGGCCTGTTCACCCGCGGCCAGACGCAGGTGCTGTCCATCGCCACGCTCGCCACGCTGTCCATGTCCCAGAAGCTCGACACCATCTGGGAAGAGGAAGAAAAGCGCTTCATGCACCACTACAACATGCCGCCGTATTCCACCGGCGACGCCCGCGCCGCCCGCAGCACCAACCGCCGCGAGTATGGCCACGGCGCGCTCGTTGAGAAGGCGCTGCAGTGCGTCATCCCGCCGGTCGAGGAGTTCCCGTATGCCATCCGTGTGGTGTCCGAGGTGCTCTCGTCCAACGGTTCCACGTCGCAGGGCTCCATCTGCGGCTCCACACTCGCGCTCATGGACGCCGGCGTGCCCATCAAGGCGCCGGTCGCCGGCATCTCCTGCGGTCTGATCCAGGACGGCGACGACTTCACCACCTTCATCGACATTCAGGGCGTTGAGGACTTCCACGGCGAGATGGACTTCAAGGTCGCCGGCACGAAGCAGGGCATCACCGCCATCCAGATGGACCTCAAGAACGACGGCCTCAAGCACGAGATCGTCAAGGAAGCGTTCCGCATGACGCGCGAGGCCCGCTTCCAGATCCTCGATGAGATCATGCTCAAGGCGATCGCCGAGCCGCGCAAGGAGCTGGCCGATTCCGCCCCGAAGATGATCCAGATGAAGATCAACCCCGACAAGATCCGCGAGGTCATCGGCTCGGGCGGCAAGGTCATCCAGAAGATCTGCGCCGACACCGGCTGCAAGATCGACATCGAGGACGACGGCTCCATCTTCATCGCGTCCGAGGACATCGAGGCCTGCCGCGCCGCGCGCAAGACCATCGAGAACATCGTCTTCGAGCCGGAAGTCGGCGAGCTGTACTACGGCAAGGTCTCCAACATTCGCAGCGACTTCGGCGCATGGGTCGAGCTGGCTCCGGGCAAGGACGGCCTCGTCAAGATCAAGGATCTCGAGTTCAAGCGCACCGAAAAGGTCGAGGATGTGCTCAAGATCGGCGACATGACCTGGGTCAAGGTCATGAATGTCGACGATCGCGGCCGCATCGACCTGTCCCGCAAGGACGCGATGCGTGAAAAGGGCCTGATGTAATTTCGGCACAACTGTGTGGGCGGGGTGCGCATACACCCCGCCCACTTTTCCACGGGGGGACAGCACATTATGTACGAAAAACAGACGCTGCCGAACGGCGTGCGCATCGTCTACGAGCACATGCCGCACGTGCGCTCGGCGGCCATCGGCGTGTGGGTCGGCGTTGGGTCACGGTATGAGTCGCCGTGCGAGGCCGGCAGCGCGCACTTTATCGAGCATATGCTCTTCAAGGGGACGGCACAGCACTCCGCCTCCGAGCTGGCAGAACGCATGGACGCCATCGGCGGCCAGGTGAACGCCTACACCACGCGCGAGGGCACGTGCTACTATGCGCGCGTGCTCGACGAGCACCTCGACCGCGCGGGCGACCTGCTCGCCGAGATGCTCTTCACATCGAATTTTTCCGAGACGGACGCAGATAACGAACGCGGCGTCATCCGCGAGGAGATGGACATGTACGCCGACACGCCGGAGGATCTGGTCACGGAGCGGCTCATCGGCGCCGCCTTCCCCGGCGCGCTGGGGCGGCCGGTGCTCGGACGCCCGGCCACGATCGACCGGCTGACGGGTGCGCGCCTGCGCTCGTTTCAGATCGCGCACTATATCGCGCCGCGCATCGTTATCGCCGTGTCCGGCAGCTTCACGGATGAGAACATCGCGCGCCTCGCCGCGCACTTTTCGTGGCTGCCCGTCCGGCCGGATCTGACCATGCGGCCCGGCAGCTACACCCCGGCCTTCACGCTCAAGCGCAAGGCCATCGAGCAAAACCAGATCAGCATCGGCTTTCCCGGCCTGCCGACGGGGGCGGAGGAGCGCTTCACCATGGCGCTGCTCTCGTCCATCCTCGGCGGGAACATGTCCTCACGCCTGTTTCAGACCGTGCGCGAGAAAAACGGTCTGTGCTACGCCATCTACACCTACACGGCGAGCTTTCTCGACTGCGGCATGTTCGGCATCTCCGCCGCCGTCGGCCGCGAGACGGAGCAGCGCGCGCTCGCGCTCATCCGCGACGAGCTCGAGCGCTTCCGCACCGACGGCGTCACGCAGTCGGAGCTCGACCGCGCGCGCGAACAGGTGCACGCGAGCGTGCTCATGGCGGAGGAATCCACCGCCTCGCGCATGAACAAGCTCGGCTATTCCGAGCTGTACCTCGGCCGGGTGCTCCCGGCGGACGAGGTGCTCGCGCGCTACGACGCCGTCACGCGCGAGGACATCCTCGGCCTTGCGCGCGAGACGCTGGACTTTGACCGCGTGTCGTTCTCGGCCGTCGGCCGCCTGCGGCCGCAGGAAGAGTACGCGCAGCAGCTCAGGGGATAACAAAAAACGCCGCGGAGGCCTCCGCGGCGTTTTTCTGTTTCAGTCGTCCGACTCACCGGCCATGACCGTGTGCCGGATGCGGCGGATACCACACCCGCGCCGCTTGCGCAAGGGGGCGGATCCTGTCGCCATGTATCGCAAAACGGAACCCCGGCGGCTTCAAGAAGAAGCCGCCGGGGGCGTTTTGCTTTTTCAGGCGTTTTGGATCAGCAGCTCCGCGATCTGCACGCAGTTGGTGGCCGCGCCCTTGCGCACCTGGTCGCCGCAGCACCAGAGGCACAGGCCGTTGGGGTCGGTCAGGTCGGGGCGGATGCGGCCGACGAACACGAGATCCTGATCCGACGTGTCGAGCGGCATGGGATACTGCAGCGCGTCGAGATCATCCACAAGGCGGCAGCCTGGGGCGGCGGCGATGGCCGCGCGCGCCTCGTCGACGGAGATGTGGTGCACGAAATGCACGGCGGCGGAGATGGAGTGGCTGCGCACGACGGGCACGCGCACGCAGGTGCACGAGACGTTCATGTCCGGCAGGTGCAGGATCTTGCGGCCCTCGTTCTGGAGCTTCATCTCCTCGGAGGTGTAGCCGTCGCACTGCTCGCCGCCGATCTGCGGGATGACGTTGTAGGCGATCTGGTGCGCGAACACCTTCGGCGCGTAGGGTTTGCCAGCACGCAGGGCGTCGACCTCGTTTTGCAGCTCGATCGGGCCGCCCGCGCCCGCGCCGGATACGGCCTGATACGTCGACACGACCATGTCGCGGATGGGTGAGAGCTTGCGCAGCGCGTTGATGGCGGTCAGCGTGATGATGGTCGAGCAGTTGGGGTTCGAGATGATGCCGTGGTGCAGCTTCACGTCTCCGGCGTTGATCTCCGGCACGACGAGCGGCACGTTTGGGTCCAGGCGAAAGGCCGAGGAGTTATCCACGAACACGGCGCCGGAGCGCACGATCGCAGGGGCGAAGCGCTCGGCAATGTCGTTTTCCGCTGCGCCGAGGACGATGTCCATGCCGGCAAAGGCGGCGTCCGTCGCCTCCTCGAGGGCGATATTCTGTCCCTGCCACGACACGACCTTGCCGGCCGAGCGGGCGCTTGCGAGCAGGTGCAGCTCCCCGACGGGGAACTTGCGCTCGGCGAGGATCTTCATCATTTCCTGCCCGACGGCGCCGCTGGCGCCGAGAATGGCTACGCGATACTGCTTCATATTTGAAAACTTCCTTTCTTATTTCACAAAGCTGTTGTACAGGACCTGGATGGCGGGCGCGAAATCCTTCGTGTCCACGCCGACGATGATGTTGAGCTCATCCGGCCCCTGCGAGATCATGCGGATGTTGATGCCGTGCTCGCCGAGCGCGGCGAAGATGCGGCCCGACGTGCCGGGGCGGAAGGCCATCTTCCGGCCGACGGCTGCGACGATGGAGATGTTCTCCGTCACGTGCAGATTGTCCGGGTGCAGCTGCTTTTCCAGCTCGCCGAGGATGGAGTACAGGCAGGGGGCGACCTTTTCGCTCGAGACGACGAGCGACAGGCAGTCGATGCCGCTGGGGGCGTACTCGATGCTCACGCCGTGGCGCTCGAACACTTCGAACACCTGCCGGAACGTGCCCACGCTCGAGGACATACCGGACTTGGCGATCGTGATGATGGAGTAGTTTTTCTTGCCCGCGATGCCGGTGATGAGCCGACCGTCGTCCACGTCGTCGAACGACTCCATGATGAGCGTGCCGGGGTGGTCGGGGTCGTTGGTGTTGCGGATGTTGAGCGGGATATTCTTCTCGCGCACGGGGAAGACCGTGCCCTCGTGCAGCACCTGCGCGCCGACGAAGCTCAGCTCACGCAGCTCGTTATAGGTGATGCGCTCGATGGGCAGCGGGTCGGGCACGATGCGGGGGTCGGCCATAAGGATGCCGGACACGTCCGTCCAGTTTTCGTATACGTCGGCATCGAGCGCCGCGGCCGCGAGCGCGCCGGTGATGTCGCTGCCGCCGCGGGAAAAGGTGCGGATCTTGCGGTCGGGCGTCACGCCGTAAAAGCCGGGGATGACAACGCTGCGCCCGTCGGCCAGCCGCCGGAGCGCGGCGTAGGACGCCTCCTTGTCGATCGAGCCGTCAAACTGAAAGCGTACCCACAGCTCCGCGTCCAGAAACGAGTAGCCGAGGTAGTCCGCCATGAGCAGGGCGGAGAAATATTCGCCGCGCGACACGAGCTCCTCTTCCGAGATGCCGGCGCGCATCTGCCGGCGCAGCACGTCGAGCTCGGCCTCGATATCGACGTTCAGGCCGCATTCGTCGCGGATGGCGATGTAGCGATCGCAGATCATCTGAAAGACGGCGTCGCAGTTCACGCCGTACTGCAGGTGCGCGTAGCACAGGTACAGCAGGTCTGTGAGCTTGTGGTCGTCCGCGCTGCGCTTGCCGGCGGCGGACACGACGATCACCTTCCGCGCGGGGTCGGCGCGCACGATGTCGCGCACTTTTTCAAACTGCTTGGCGTCCGCCATCGACGAGCCGCCGAATTTTGCAACCTTCAGCATGGGGCCCTCCTTACTGCAGCGCGGCAAAGAAGCTCTCGCTGTCCTGCACCAGCGCCTGCGCCATGAGCGCGTGCATCCGGCTCACGGGCACGGGCTGCGTGATGACCGCACCGTCCCAGTCGCCCTCGGCGAGGGCGGCCAGCTCCGGCAGCGCGGCGCGCGTGCGCACGTAGTAGCGGTGCTGCACGCCGGAATTGTCCGGTACGGCCGGAACGAACGAGTCGGTGTAAAACGCATGCACGCCGCGGCGGATGTCCACGAGGTCCTGCACGACGTTGTAGGCCGTCGGGTAGCGGCCCGCGCCCTGACCGAAGAAGCTCTGCACGCCCATGCGGTCGCCCTCCATGCTGATGAGGTTGAAGTTTGCGGGCACGGCCGCCTCGAGCGCGTCATGGCCCAGCAGCGTCGGCTCGACGTAGGCGCAGATACTGCCGCCTTTCTGCTCGGCCGCTGCGATCAGCTTGCACGTGCAGCCATGCGCCTGAAAGCGGGCGATGTCCGCCTTGCGCACATTGCGGATGCCGAACACCGGCACGTCTGCCTCGCGCAGCGACACGCCGAAGGCCACGTTGGCGGACAGGATCAGCTTGCGCTGAATGTCCAGCCCGTCGATATCGGCCGAGGGGTCTGCCTCGGCATAGCCGAGCGCCTGTGCCTGCGCGAGCACGTCGGCAAAGTCGGCGTCGCTGCCGTGCATCGCGTCCATGATGTAGTTGGTCGTGCCGTTGAGGATGCCCCAGACGCGGGAGATGTGGTTGGCGTGCGCGGCCTTTTCGAGGTTCGTCAGCCACGGGATGCCGCCGCCGACCGCCGCCGTGCACCGCAGCGCTGCGCCGTGCTCTTTGGCGAGCGCGGTGAGTTCGTCGTAGTACCGGCACATGAGGTATTTGTTCGAGGACACCACGTTCTTCCCGGCGCGCAGCGCGGCCGCCACGTATTCATACGCCGGGTGCAGGCCGCCCATAACCTCCACGACGGTGTCGACCGCCGGGTCGTCGAGAATGTCCTGCATCTCGTAGGTGGTTCGGGCCGTCAGCTCGCCGAGATCGCGCCGGCACAGCACCCACGCCGCGCGGATATCGTCCCGGCCGGCGAGCATATCGTAAACGCCCCTGCCGACAACGCCAAAGCCCAGAAGTCCGATGTTCATGATGTTCCCTCACTTTGTTTTGATGAAAATTGCCCGCGTATAGCGGACAGATGTTTTTCGAGCGAAAACAATATACCACGTCTGCCCCCGGATTGCAAGGGCGCGCGGGCACATTTTCCCGAAACCGGCAAAAAACCGGCAGAAGCGCGCTTCTGCCGGTTGCCTTTGTGCAGTTTTACTGTCCGCGGTTTTGCAGCGCGGTCAGGTAGGGGTTGAAGCGGCGCTCGGTCTCGAGCGTGGAGCAATCCATGTGGCCGGGATAGACCTCGTAATCGCCGGGCAGAGCCGCGATCTTGGCCAGCGACTGCAGCTCGACCTCCATGCTGCCGCCGGCGAAATCCGTGCGGCCGCAGGAACCGGCGAAGAGCGTGTCGCCGGTGAAGAGCGTGTCGCCGCAGATGAGCGTCACGCCGCCGGGCGTGTGGCCGGGCGTTTCCATGACGCGGAAGGTCAGATTGCCGACCTTGACCTCGTCGCCCTCCTTATAAAAGATCGTGCCCTCGGGCGGGGTGAACGTGTAGCTGTCGAAGGCGACGGCCGTGCCTGCGTCGAGCGCGTTCATGTACACGGGCGCACCGGTCTCCTCGTGCACGGCGTAGACGGCGCCGGTGTGGTCGTAGTGGCCGTGCGTGAGCAGGATGGCGCGGCAGGTGAGGTGGTTGTCCTCGAGGTAGTAGAGGATGGTGTTGGACTCGTCGCCGGGGTCGATGACGGCGCACTCGAGCGTGGTCTCGTCCGTGACGATGTAGCAGTTGGTCATGAGGTGCCCGACGGGCAGACATTTGATGAGCATGGGGTGGCCTCCTTTATAAATGATCGGTATCGAGCAGGATGGTGACAGGGCCGTCGTTGACGGACGCAACTTTCATGTCCGCGCCGAACACGCCCGTGCGCACCGGGAAGCCGCGGGCCTCGCAGCCCGCGATCACGCGCTCGTAGAGCGGCACGGCGGTCTCCGGCCGGGCGGCGGCCGTGAAGCCGGGGCGGCGGGAGCGGCAGTCGGCAAAGAGGGTGAACTGGCTCACAATGAGCAGCTCTGCCCCGGCGTCGGCGGGGCTGACGTTCATTTTGCCATTGGCGTCCTCAAACACGCGCAGGCCGCAGATGCGGTCGACGATGCGGTCGGCCTCGGCCGCCGTATCGGACACGTGCACGCCCAGCAGGACAAGGAAGCCCCTGCCGATGCGGCTGTATTCGGCGCCGTCGATCGTGACGGACGCCTCGGTAACGCGGGTGACGACGGCTCTCATGCTTTGCCCTCCTGTTTGGCCTTCTTTTCCTGTTCCGCCTGCAGCTCGGCGGTGTGCGCGGCGGCTTTTGCGGGGTCGGACGCGCCGCTGCGCGAGATGCGGATGACGCCGCGGATGGCGCTCAGGCGGCTGATGATCGTGCGCAGCTCAGCCAGGTCGTGCACCTCGACGGTGATCGTGATGGTCGAGCGGCCGCTGTCCACGTCGCGCGCGGTGAGCGTGCGCACCTTGGCGTTGAGCGTGTTGAGCGCCGTGGCCACGTCCATGACGAGGCCCGAGCGCTGCGCACTGAGCATCATGAGCGTCGTGCTGTAGGCATCGGTGGTGCGCTCGGCCCAGCTCACGCGGATCCAGCGGCCGGCGGTCTCCGGATTGTCGCGGCTGGCGAGATAGTTTTCGCAGTCCGTGCGGTGGATGGACACGCCCGCGCCGCGCGTGATGAAGCCGATGATGCTGTCGCCGGGCACCGGCGTGCAGCAGCGGGAGAATTTGATGAGGCAGTTGTCCAGCCCCTCGACGAGGATGCCGTGCACGGCGTGGCGCGGACGCTTGTTGCGGCGCTCGGCCGCCTCGTTGATGCGGTCGATGGCGTTTTTCTGGTTGGCCTTCTGGTTGCGCAGGATCTCGTCGCGGATGCGGTTGACGGTGCGCGTGGCGGTCACGCCGCCGTAGCCGATGGCGGCGTACAGATCGTCGAGCGAGGTGAAGGCCAGCCGCTTGAGGATCAGCGGCAGGATCTCGTCGCCCATGATGTCGGCCGGGGCGATGCCGTTGGCGCGCAGCTCGCGCTCAAACTGCTCCTTGCCGTGGACGATGTTCTCCTCGCGGCGCTCTTTTTTGAACCACTGCTTGATCTTCGTGCGCGCGGCGCCGCTCTTGGCGAGGTTCAGCCAGTCGCGGCTCGGGCCGGGCGCGTTTTTCGACGTGCGGATGTCGACAATGTCGCCGTTTTGCAGCACGTAGTCGAAGTTCACGATGCGGCCGTTGACCGTCGCACCGACCATGCTGTTGCCGATCGCGGAGTGGATGCTGTAGGCAAAGTCGATCGGCGTCGCGCCGGCGGGCAGATTGATGACATCGCCCTTCGGCGAGAACACGAACACCTCGTCGGCGAACATATCCACCTTCAGGTTGTGGAAAAAGTCCTGCGCGTCGGACTCCTGCTGCGTCTCGAGCAGGCGGCGGATCCAGGCGAACTTCTCCTCGTCGCCGGGCTTCGTGCCCTCGCCGCTGCCGGTCTTGTATTTCCAGTGTGCCGCAACGCCGTACTCCGCCGTCATGTGCATCTCCCAGGTGCGGATCTGCACCTCGAACGGGATGCCCTCCGAGCCGATGACCGTCGTGTGCACACTCTGGTACATGTTCGGTTTCGGCGTGCTGATGTAGTCCTTGAAGCGGCCGGGCAGCGGCTTATACATATCGTGGATGATGCCGAGCACGTTGTAGCAGTCGGGGATCGTGTCCACGATGACGCGAAACGCGCACAGGTCGAAAATGCCGTTGATGTCGAGCTTTTGCGCGTACATTTTGCGGTAGATGCTGTAGATGTGCTTGATGCGGCTCGAGATCGTCGCGTGCACGCCGTCTGCCTCCAGTCGCTCGCGGATCTGCGTGCGCATCTCGCCCATGAATTTTTCGAGCGTCGGCATGCGCTGATCGAGCGCGTCCGTGATGGCCTTGTAGCCCGTGGGGTCGAGATACAGCAGCGAGAGGTCTTCGAGCTCCCACTTGATCTTCTGCATGCCGAGGCGGTGCGCGATGGGGGCGTAGATCTCCATCGTCTCGAGGGACTTGATGCGCTGCTTTTCCTCGCTCTGGTAGGCCATCGTGCGCATGTTGTGCAGGCGGTCGGCCATCTTGATGAGGATGACGCGGATGTCCTTGGCCATGGCCAGGAGCATCTTGCGCATGTTCTCCATCTGCTGCTCTTCGACGCTCGTGTACTGCACGCGCGTGAGCTTCGTGACGCCCTCGACGATGTCGGCCACCGAGGTGCCGAAGCTGCGCGCAATGTCCTCGTGCGTGAGCGAGGTGTCTTCGATCGTGTCGTGCAGCAGCGCGGCGATGATCGAGTCCTCGTCGAGCCCCATCTCCGCCGTGATGATGGCGGCGGCGATGCAGTGCGACACGTAGGGCGAGCCGTCGCGGCGCTTCTGGCCGGAGTGGGCCCGGTCGGCGCACTCGAAGGCCGCGCGCACGCGGCCAAGATCGGCCGGGATGCCGGCGGCGGTGATCTTCTGTTCCAGCTCCTGATAGTGGGCCTCAAGGTCGTAGGGCTTCGGGGCCACGTTTTCGGCGCGGGTCGCTTCAGACATAGGGACAGCTCCTTTCCCGAACGGAATGGGGATTTCTTGCAAGTGTTTCATAGCAGGCTCTGGCGGCGCTCGCGCAGGGTTTGCAGCAGTTTCGACGCGCCGAGGTCCACTTTGCCGCTCGTCGGCAGGGGGCGCAGGCGCAGCGTTTCGCCGTCAAAGTCCACGGCGGCGAGACCCATCTCGGCCATGACGCGCAGGCACACGCAGAACTTCTCCGGCCGCATGGGCGCGCGCGCGGGCAGCTCCTCGAGCGGGAAGGCCACCGGCGCGTTCAGCCACCGCCACGCCACGGCGAAGTCCGCGCGCAGGGGATAGAGATCCACCGTGTCCCACGCGGGGATGCACTGATTTTTCAGCAGCGCGCGGCACAGGGGCAGCGGGTCACTCGGGCGCACGTCGGTCACGAGCAGCTGCACGCTGCGGCGGCCGCGGAATTCGTTGATCTGCGGCGTGAAGGCCACGTCCACCCACTGGCCGATGCGCACGCCCAGCTGCGCCGGGGTGCACGAGAAGAAGATGCCGGCATAATTATACCCGCCCTTGGCAAAATGCAGCCGCAGGTGGCGGCCGCCGCCGATGGGCACGGCGTTGACGAGCCGTGCGCCCGTGATGCACAGCAGGGGCTTGGGGTTGCCGTTGCCGCACGGCTCGAGCGCGTCGAGCGACTCGATGCACGGCATGGTCAGCAGGTGCGGATCGTTCACGCGCAGGTCGCACGTGAGCTCCGGCAGGTCGTCGGCCGGGTTCTGGCGGTAATACTCGCCGAGCGCGCGGCGGAAGCGGTCGATGTTCTCGCGCCGGATCGTCAGCCCGGCTGCCAGCGCGTGGCCGCCGAAGCCCTCGAGATACTCCGAACAGGCGCTCAGGGCATTGTACAGGTTGAAGCCGCCGAAGCTGCGGCACGAGCCCTTGCCGCGCTCGCCGTCGCAGCAGATCATGATCGTCGGCAGGTGGAACTCCTCGCTCAGGCGCGAGGCGGCGATGCCGATCACGCCCTGGTGCCACGAGTCGCTCGCAAGCACGAGCGGCATCCGCGGCGGGTAGCGGCACGCGATGGCCGAGGCCTCCTCCCAGATCTGCTGCTCGAGCGCCTGCCGCTCGCGGTTGAGCTGGCAGAGCCCGGCGGCGTAGCGGTCGGCCTCGCCGTCGTCATTCGTCAGCAGCAGCAGCGCTGCAACGGCCGTCTTGCCCAGTCGGCCGGCCGCGTTGATGCGCGGCGCGAGCGTGAAGCCGATGGTCGTGGCCGTGACGGGGCGGCCCTCCGCGCCGCACTCGTGCAGCAGCGCGCGGATGCCCGGCCGGGGGCGGGCGTTGATCTGCGCCAGCCCCTGCGCCACGAGATAGCGGTTCTCGCCCGTGAGGGGCATCACGTCCGCCACCGTGCCGATGGCGACGAGGTCGCCGTATTCGCGCAGCACCCGGTCGCTGCCGTCCTCGAGCGCGCACAAAAGCTTATATGCCACGCCCACGCCCGCGAGCCCGCTGTTCGGGTACTGCGAGCCGGGGCGCTTCGGGTCGACGACGGCCGCGGCGTTCGGGATCGCCTGCCTGCTGCACTCGTGGTGGTCGGTGATGACCATGTCGATGCCGCGCTGCAGGGCGTAGTTCGTCTCGTCGATGGCGGTGATGCCGCAGTCGACGGTGATGATGAGCGTGATGTCGCTCGTGCGCTGGAGATTTGTGATCGCGTCCATGTTCAGGCCGTAGCCCTCTTCGATGCGGTCGGGGATGTACGGATGCACGGGCACGCCCTGCCGGCGCAGATAGTCCGTGAGCACGCACGTGGATGTGATGCCGTCGACGTCATAGTCGCCGAACACGGCCACGTTTTCCCTGCGCTCGATGGCAGTGCGGATGCGTGCGACGGCCTTGTCCATGTCCTGCAGGAGCATGGGGTCGAACGCGCTCTGGTCGCCGCCGCTGAGAAAGGCACGCGCCTGCACGGGGTCAGCGTACCCGCGCAGGGCCAGCAGCACCGCCAGCAGCGGCGAGTAGTCCGCGCGCAGCAATGCCTCCGGCGGCTGCGGCGCCGTGTATGGAATTTGCCAGTTGCGGTATTTCATAAGTGCAATGTGCCTCGAATCCAAAAACGATACCTATAGAAATAATTTATTATTTTATCAAATTTTCTGGCCGGATGCAAGAGGCGTGTGTCGGGTATCGGCGGCTGCCGCGCAGATTTGTCGAACAGATCGGGCGATGTGCGCGCGGCGGCCGTCCGGGTTTCCTGTGCTTGACAGGTGTTGGCTGCGGTGGTACGATGTGACGGAGCGTGCCGGCGTGGCGAAACAGGCAGACGCAAGGGACTTAAAATCCCTCGGTGGCAGCACCGTGCGGGTTCGAGCCCCGCCGCCGGCACCAGAAAATCGGCCGCTCTCGCACGAGAGCGGCCGATTTTCGGTTTTCCGGACACGCCGGAGCGCGCTTGCGCTGCAAGCGCAGTTTTCCGCGGCGTGCGCTGCATTATGTTTCTGTGAGGCGGTCTTCTTCGTAGCCGACCCCGTTGCAGCAGATCTCCGGGGCTTGGTGATCTTTGCTGTTAGCAAAGTCATAAGGGATACCGTCAGGAAATGCCCTGCATGTTGGGATGAAGCCTTTCATCCCGGTTATGTTCTTGCAATGGTCGCACCAAGAAAGCCGAATCATGTTTCCTCAAAAGCCTCCAATCCCGTGTGTGCGGATTTCGTGCGCCTTCACGTTTCTGCGCGGCGCAGCGTCACGCGCTCGGCCACGACGGCGATGTAGCCCAGCACGATCGTGAGATAATACGACGCCAGACGCCAGATGAGCATGGCGGTGGTCAGATAGTCGCCGAACAGCGGCGAGAAGGCGAGGTAGAACGTGCCCTCGCTCGCGCCGGACGCGCCCGGCATGGGAAAGCAGCTCGCCCCGATGTACAGCAGCACCTGCGTGCCCGTGACCTGCCAGAACGGTACGCCGCGCAGACCGAAGCCGCGGTACGTGCAGTAGGCCACCGACATGTACGCTGCGCACTGCCCCAGCGCGAGCGCGAGCGCCCCGGCGAGCTTGCCGCGGTGGCGGATGCCGGCGGCGAACGCATCGTGATACTCCGCCACGAAGGCGCACCATTTTTCGGCGGCCGCCTCGGGGTCTGCGCCCCGGCGGACGAACGGCTTACGCCGGTACAGCCAGCGGATGCACGCCGTGCCGAACGCGGACATCGGCTTCGGGAAGATGGCCGAGAGCAGCACGAGCGACAGCAGCCCTGCGTGCACGAACAGGCCCAGCGCCAGCACGGGAATCCACGCCGCACTCTGCGCTGCGAGCTTGCCGCCGCACAGGCACACGCCCACGATGCCGAGCGTCACGAGCGCGATGTTCCACAGGCTGTAAACCGTGCAGATGACGGACGTGGCCGTGCCGGTCGGGATGCCGCGGCGGTGCATGTGCAGCACCTGAAACGGCTGGCCGCCCGCGGCCGCGGGCGTCACGGCCGAGTAGAAGAAGCCGATCATCGACACGTCGATGCTGTCGCCCAGCGGCTGCGCGCAGCCGAACGCGCGCGTGATGAGCCGGTACTTGAGCGCGTCGCACAGATAGTACAGCAGCATGCAGCCCACGATCGCAGCCGTCCAGCCCGGCAGCAGCGCCGCGAGCGAGGCGCGCACGTCGCCCGCGTCGAGCGTCGCGGCGGCGAACACCGCTAGCGCCGCCGCGCCGAGCGTCAGCAGGCCGATCGAGAGCCATTGTTTTTTCTTGTCGTGTTTCATGGGCAGACCTCGCTGCAGGAGAAATTTCTTTTTAGGCCCTATATTATAACGGATATGCAGGAAAAGTGCAACCAGAAACCGGGCGCCCCAGTCGGGACGCCCGGTTTGGCATCAAAAGACGAGCTGCACGAGCAGCATATAGCACACGGTGCCGGCGGCGATGCTCAGCAGTGTGTTGCGCCGCCACCAGTGCAGACCCGCCGTCACGCCGACGGCGATGACCTGCGGCACCCACGCCCCGGCCGATGTGAACTGCATCCCGCGCAGGCAGTAGACCAGTAGCGAGACCATGACGGCCATTGGCAGGATCTTGCCGAGGTACTCCACGACCTTCGGCACGGCGCGGTGGCCGAACAGCAGCCACGGCAGCCAGCGCTCCAAAAACGTGCACGCGGCGCAGACCGCGATGATGGCGATGCTCTGTCCGATGGAGAGGGTCATGCCTGCGCACCTCCTTCGGCATACTTCGGCGCGAGCACCGGGCGCAGCAGCGTGAGCGCCGCGACCGTCACGAGCAGCGACGGCAGCAGGAACTTGTCCGGCCCGAGCAGCAGCAGCGCGCCGATGCTCGACACGGCCGCGACCACGGCGGGGATGCGCGTGCGCGCGCCGCGCAGCTGATCGACCACGATGACTGTGAACAGCGCCGTGAGCGCAAAGTCGATGCCCGTGGTGTCAAATGGGATGAGCGAGCCGACGAGCCCGCCGAGCATGGACAGCGTCACCCAGTAAAACGTCACGAGCGCGGCCGTGAGCACGTAGGCCCACTTCTCGTTGACGTCGGGGCCGAAATCGTGCGAGCAGTGCAGCGAATAGTTCTCGTCGCACAGCGAGTAGATCAGAAACCAGCGCCACGGGCCGAAGGAGCGGAACTTGTCGATGAACGACAGGCCGTAGAAAATATGCCGGCTGTTGAGCAGCAGCGCCAGCACGGCCACCGTGGCGAGCGACACGCCGCCGGCAAAGAACGTGACCATCAGAAACTGCAGCGAGCCTGCCAGCACGAACAGGCTGCACGCGCCCGACCACAGGAAGTTATAGCCCGCCTGCTGCATGAGCAGCCCATAGGCGAGGCCGACGGGGAAGAAGCCGATCAGGATCGGGATCGAGTGGTGGAAGGCGTAGGCGACCGTTTTGCGCATGGCGCAGCGCTCCTTTCGGACGAAAAATGGCGGTGAAGCCCAGTATATCAGAGCATTTTCACTTTTTCAACAAGTGTCATAAAAATGTCAGCGCCCGCCCGTTGGGGCAGACGCTGACGGAACTTTTTGTGATGCGGGGTTCAGCTCAGGCCGGGGATCTTCAGGCCGAAGAAGTCGATGAGCTGGCAGAAGAGGATGAACGCGAGCAGCACCGGCACGATGAACTTGAAGCAGAGCTTGAAGTAGCCGGCGGCGCGGTACTTCAAGCCGCTCTGCTCGCACTCGAGCTGCACGACTTCGGGCTTGAGCACCCAGCCGATGAGGATCGTCATCACGAGCGCACCGAGCGGCATGAGGATGCCCTCGGCGACCATGTCGTACAGGTCGAGCCAGCAGTCGTTCCATCCGTGCACGCTCAGGCCGAACAGGGTGGCCGGCGTCTCAACGGCGGCGCCGCCGGCAACGCCCGCGCCCAGCCCGTCGAGCGCGACGAGCGAGCCCGCCACGAACACGAGCGCCGCGACGCTGGCCGTGTGCTTGGCGCGCTTGGGCGTGAGGCCCTTGTCGATCTGCTTATCGACGGCGTAGGCCGTGCACAGCTCGAGCATGGAGATCGACGACGTGAGCGCCGCAATCAGCACGAGCAGGTAGAAGATGAAGCCGATGAAATTGCCGATGCTGCCCATGTGGGCGAACACCGTTTGCATCGAGGCGAACAGCAGTCCGGGGCCGGCGCCGTACTCCACGCCGAAGGCGGCGCAGGCGGGCATGACGGCCATGCCGGCCATGACGGCGATGAGCGTGTCCGCGCCGCAGACGATGAGCGCGTTGCGCTGCAGGTGCTCCTGCTTGCCGAGGTAGGAGCCGTAGGTCATCATGACGCCGAGACCGATCGACAGGGAGAAGAACATCTGCCCGGCGGCGTTTTTGAGCACGCGGCCGAAGCCAATTTCCGGATTGCTGAACACGGAGAAGTCGGGGCTGAACATGAACTTGTAGCCCTCGGCCGCGCCGGGCTGGCAGGCAATGTAGAGGATGATGAACACGAGCAGGCAGAACAGCGCCGGCATGCCGACGTTGCAGAACTTCTCGATGCCGCCCTGCACACCGCCGGACACGACGAGGATGTTGAGCAGGATATAGAGCACGAAAAACAGGATCATGCTGTTCGTATCCGTCAGAAAATAGCCGAAAAAGCCCGTGCCCTGACCCGACCAGGCAAACTCACTCCCGCCAAAGATGGCCAGGAAGTAGCCGACGGCGTAGCGTAGGACGATGCCGCCGAGCACGAAGTAAAAGCACATGATGCAAAAGCCGCACACGATACCCGCGTAACCGAGCCAGGTGTACTTCTTCGACAGGCCGCGGTAGGTGCTCACGGCGCTCTTGCCGCTGCGGCGGCCGAGCGCGAGCTCGCCGAGCATGACCGTCACGCCCACGAGCACGACGAGCACGAGATACAGCAGCAGGAACACGGCGCCGCCGCTCTTGCCCATCTTATACGGGAAGCCCCAGATATTGCCGAGGCCAACGGCCGAGCCGATCGAGGCCATGAGGAAGCCGAAGTTGCTGCCCCAGCCGCCGCGTTTGGATTTGATTTCCGTATCCACGAGATCCCTCCTGATTTTTCACATTTCTCCCAAAATACTGTACCGAAAGGTGCAGATATGCCATCATTATACCAGACAAACGGCCAATTGCAAGCCGCCGTTACACACTTGACAAATATTTGCGCAAAAACGCGGCCGCCCCGTGTCGGGCGGCCGCGTGATCGAGTGAGCGCTCACAGGTCGAGAATGCCAATCAGCACGATGCCGACGACGATCAGCAGCAGCATGAGATAGTGCCGCCACGAGAGCTTCTCGCGCAGGAAGATGCGGCTCCAGAGCACGGACGCGGCGCAGTAGGCCGAGATGATGGGTGCGGCGTACATGACGTGGTCCTCGTCCGCGATGGCGTAGATGTACGCGAACTGGCCGGCTGTCTCGAACAGCGCGCCGACGTACTTCGGCCCCTCGCGTTTGGGCAGGAAGCGGTCGTGCCGGATGAACTTGACATACACGAATGACACCACCGCCGCGAACAGAAACGTCAGCTCATAGGCGCAGTTGGCGGCGTCCGGGTCAAGGCGCGTGAGCACGCGGCTGTCGGCAAACGTGCCGGCCGCGTCGAGCAGACAGTAGGCCACCGGCAGCGCGAGGGCAAGCCAGCTCTTGGCGTAGCGGTAGTTCGAGGCCGCCTGGCGCGCGCGGCGCAGCTCGTCGTCCTCGCGCGACTCGACCACGCCGAGCCCGATCACGCCGACGCACACGAGCGCGATGGCCAGCAGCACCATCACGCGCATGCCGCCGCTGAGGTCTTCGTCCAGCCCGCCGAAGCACAGGTACAGCACGGCCACCACCGCGCCGGAGGCGTTGCAGATCGGCGACGAGATGGACAGCTCAATATAGCGCAGGCCGACATAGCCGAGCGCCATCGACACGATGTACAGCAGCGACACGGGCAGGTACGTCCAGATGACGTGCCACGTCACGCTCACGCCGCCGATGAAAATTTCATACGCCGCGTGCAGACCCATGACGACGCCGACGGCGATGACCATTTTTAAATGTGCCAGATGATCGTCCGCGTCGCGGCAGCCGATTTTTGAAAACAGATCCGAGCCCGACCAGCACAGCAGGGCAATGAGAGAAAGCCAGAACCACATACTTTATTTCTCCTCCGGTTGATCGAGTGTAACGAGATCGGCGTCCACGAGCTTCTGCAGGCTCATGAGGATGCCGAGTTTGGCGTGATACCACGTCAGGCCGCCCTGAAAATACACGGCGTAGGGCGGGCGGATCGGCCCGTCGGCCGAGAGTTCAATGGACGAGCCCTGCACGAACGCACCGGCGGCCATGATGACCTCCGAATCGTAGCCCGGCATGGCCCAGGGAATGGGGTCGACATAGCTGTCCACGGGCGCGGCCGCCTGGATGCCCTTGCAGAAGGCGACCATGCGCTCCGGCGAGCCGAGCTCCACGCACTGGATGATGTCGTGCCGCGGCTCCGCCGCGTTCGGGATGCAGCGAAAGCCCAGCCGCTCATAGACATTCGCCGCGAACACCGCGCCCTTGAGCGCGCCGGCCGTCACGGTCGGCGCGAGGAAAAAGCCCTGATAAAACGCCGGCATGAGCCCGAGGTTCGCGCCGACCTCCTGCCCGAGGCCGGGGGCGCTCAGACGGAAGGCGCAGCGATCGACCACATCCTTGCGGCCGCAGATGTACCCGCCGATGGGCGCGAGCCCGCCGCCGGGATTCTTGATGAGGGAACCGACGATCATGTCCGCGCCGAGGTCGGACGGCTCGATCGTCTCGACGAACTCGCCGTAGCAGTTATCGACCATGCAGATGACGTTCGGGTCGATGCGCTTGCAGAACGCGATCAGCTCGCCGATCTGCTGCACGGAAAACGTCGGCCGCGTGGCGTAGCCCTTCGAGCGCTGGATGGTCACGAGCTTCACACCGCCGCGCAGCGCCTGCTCGATGGCCGGATAGTCAAAGCCGTAGTCCGGCAGCAGGTCGACCTGCCGGTAGTGCACGCCGTATTCCTTGAGCGAGCAGGCGCTCGGGCGGATGCCGATGACCTCCTCGAGCGTGTCATACGGCGCGCCGACGGGACTGAGCAGCGTGTCGCCGGGCAGGAGGTTGGCGCTGAGTGCCACGGTCAGCGCGTGCGTGCCGCAGGTGATCTGCGGGCGCACGAGCGCGGCTTCCGTGTGGAAGCAGTCGGCATAGACGCGCTCGAGATTGTCGCGCCCGGCGTCGTTGTAGCCGTAGCCCGTGGTGGCGGCAAAGTGCGTCGCGTCGACACGGTTTTTCTGCATCGCGCCGATGACCTTGCACTGGTTATATTCCGCGACGCGGTCGATCTCGTCGAAGCGCGCGCGCAGACCGGCGAGCACCTCCTCGCCGAAGCGGTGCACCGCCGGCGTGATGCCGAGCGCGGTGTACATGGACTCTGTATTCATCGTTCCTCTCCTTATATCATTCGTCATATCATTCGTCAGATTCGTCGAAAATTTTTGCGGCCACGTCGCGCATGACCTCCGGCCGCGTGACCACGATGCCGCGCACCTCGTCGCCGAGCACGAGCAGCGTGTCCCCCGGCTGGATGCCAAAGACCGTGCGCGCCTCCTTCGGGATCACGATCTGGCCCTTTTCGCCGACCTTCACCGTGCCGAAGATGTGCCGGTCGCGGCTCTGGCCGAGTACGTGCTTGCCTCCGGGCATAGCCTCGCCTCCTGTTGCAGAAATTCGTACTTTTCCTACTTGTAGGAACAGATGATACCGCACATCGACGGGAAAGTCAACCGCGTCCGGTACAAAAACCGTCCATTCGGCGATTTGCCGGATTTTTTGCGAAAAACGGTTGCGCGCGCCCGGCGCGGGTGCTACGATAAAGACCATCTTAGTGATTGTGGGAGGATGGAGCGATATGCAGCTTCTCGAGCAGCGCATTCTCGCCGAGGGCGAGGTCAAATCCAGCGAGATCCTGAAAGTGGACCGGTTTTTGAACCATCAGATGGACCCGAAGCTGTTTCTGGCGATGGCGGAGGAATGGAAGCGGCTGTTCGACGGCTGCGGCGTGAACAAGCTCGTCACGATCGAGGCCAGCGGTATCGGCATCGCGGCCGTGGCCGGGCTCGTGTTCGACTGCCCGGTCGTGTTCGCCAAGAAAACCAAGAGCCGCAACGTCTCCGACGATGCGTACACGACGGTCGTGCACTCGTTCACGCACGGCAATGACAACACCATCCGCATCTCGCGCGAGTATCTCTCACCGGACGACCGCGTGCTCGTCATCGACGATTTCCTCGCCAACGGTGCGGCACTCGACGGGCTCATCACACTCATCGAGGGCGCGGGCGCGACCGTGGTCGGCGCCGGCATCGCGGTGGAAAAGGCGTTTCAGCCCGGCGGTGCGCGCATCCGCGCGCGCGGCTACCGCGTGGAATCGCTCGCCCGCGTGCAGAGCATGGACCCCGAGACCGGCATCGTGTTCTGCTGAGCGGCGTTGTGCAAATCGACGGGGAAAATGTTTCAAAAGTATGAAATTCGCTCATTTCGACGGTTGACAACCCCGTTCGCCCATGGTAACGTATTAAGTGTTCCCGCGTTGCGGGAGCGATCGTAAATAGCAGTCGATATATACCAAAGGATATGGCTTGGCGTTTCTACCCGGCACCGTAAATTGCTGGACTATCGATGTGAAATTCCCCGCGGGAGATGGCAGTACCGGCATCTTCCCGGTTCCACATTGGCAGGAGCGCCGAAAGGTCAGCACCTGCCAATGTTTTTTTGTATCTTCTTTGCGCAAGCAATGCAGATAAATACAAAATTTGATGATTTGAGGGAGAGCTGAGAATGAAAAAGTTCGTTTCGATGCTGCTCGCGCTCGTCATGGTGTTCGCACTGTGCGCCTGCGGCAGCAAGACCGAGGACGGCGACAAAGCCGAGAGCATCAAGGTCGGCTTTATCTGCCTGCATGACGAGAACTCCACCTACGACAAGAACTTCATCGACGCCGCGAAGGCTGCCTGCAAGAACGCCGGCCTGAGCGAGGATCAGTACATCATTAAGACCAACATCCCCGAGGGCCAGGAGTGCTACAACGCCGCGGCCGAGCTCGTGGACGCCGGCTGCAACGTCGTCTTCGCCGACAGCTTCGGCCACGAGGACTTCATGATCCAGGCCGCCAAGGATTTCCCGAAGGTGCAGTTCTGCCACGCCACCGGCACCAAGGCCCACACCGAGAAGCTCAGCAACTACCACAATGCGTTCGCCTCCATCTATGAAGGCCGCTATCTCGCCGGCGTCGCTGCCGGTATGAAGCTCAACGAGATGATCGAGGCCGGCAAGTTCACGGCGGACGAGGCCAAGATGGGCTACGTCGGCGCCTTTACCTATGCGGAAGTCATCTCCGGCTACACCTCTTTCTATCTGGGCGCCAAGTCCGTGTGCCCGACCGTGACCATGGACGTCACCTTCACCGGCTCCTGGTACGATGAGGCCCTCGAGAAGGAAGCTGCCAACAAGCTCATCGCCGGCGGCTGCAAGCTCATCAGCCAGCACGCCGACTCCATGGGCGCTCCGACCGCCTGCGAGACGGCCGGCGTCCCGAACGTCTCCTACAACGGCAGCACCGAGTCTGCCTGCCCGAACACCTTCATCGTTTCCTCCCGCATCGACTGGACCCCGTACTATGAGATGGTCATCAAGGCCGTCCAGGACGGCACCTCGCTCGATTCCGACTGGACCGGCACCCTCAAGACCGGCTCCGTCGTGCTGACCGATGTCAACGAGAAGGTCGCTGCCAAGGGCACTGCCGAGAAGATTGCCGAAGTCACCAAGCAGCTCGAGGACGGCACCCTGCACGTCTTTGACACCTCCACCTTCACCGTTAAGGGCGAGACCCTGACCAGCTACATGGCCGATGTTGACACCGACGCCGACAACGCCGGCGACACCGAGGCCATCAGCGACGGTTACTTCCACGAGTCCGAGTTCCGCGCCGCTCCGTACTTCAATGTGCAGATCGACGGCATCAACCTGCTCGACCAGAACTTTGGCAGCTGATATCTGAATCTACCGCAGAGGGAAGGCCTGTCAACCCGGGCCTTCCCTCATATGTACTTTAAAGCGCGCCGCCGTCGTGCGGCGTCTGCCGCCATTTCGGGAGGGACACCATATTGGACAACAAGATCGCAGCGGTCAAAATGCGCGACATTACCAAGCGCTTCGGCTCCGTCGTCGCCAATGACCGCGTCTGGCTCGATATCTACCGGGGCGAGATCCTGGCGCTGCTCGGCGAAAACGGCAGCGGCAAGACCACGCTCATGAACATGCTCTCGGGCATTTACTTCCCCGACGAGGGACAGATCCTCATCGACGGCGAGGAGGTCGTCATCCGCTCCCCGCGCGATGCCTACCGCTACGGCATCGGCATGATCCACCAGCACTTCAAGCTGGTCGACGTCTTCACCGCCGCTGAGAACATCACGCTCGGCCTCGATGAAAAGCTCGATCTCAAGGCCACGGCCGCGCGCATCCGCAGCATCTGCGAGCGCTACGGCTTCGACCTCGACCCGAACCAGAAGATCTACGATATGTCCGTGTCCCAGAAGCAGACGGTCGAGATCGTCAAGGCGCTCTACCGCGGTGCGGACATCCTCATCCTCGACGAGCCGACCGCCGTGCTCACCCCGCAGGAGACGGACAAGCTCTTCGCCGTCCTGCGCAGCATGCGCGACGACGGCAAGGCCATCGTCATCATCACGCACAAGATGCACGAGGTCGAGACGCTCAGCGACCGCGTGGCCGTGCTGCGCCACGGCCAGTTCGTGGGCGACATGCTCACGAAGGACACCAACGCGCAGGAAATGACGAACATGATGGTCGGCCACGCCGTGACGCTCAATATTGCCCGGCCCGACCCCGTCGACCCCAAGCCGCGCATCGAGGTCAAAAACCTCACCGTGCGCAGCATCGACGGCATCGTCAAGCTCGACGACGTGTCCTTCACCGCCAACTCCGGCGAGATCCTCGGCATCGCGGGCATCTCCGGCTGCGGCCAGAAGGAGCTGCTCGAGGCCATCGCCGGCCTGCAGCCGACCGAAAACGGCAGCATCTGCTACGTCGAGGACGACGGCACGCGCGAGGAGCTGCTCGGCAAAGATCCGCTGAGCATCGCCGAGATGGGCGTGGCGCTGTCCTTTGTGCCGGAGGACCGCCTCGGCATGGGCCTTGTCGGCAACATGGACCTGTCGGACAACATGATGCTCCGCTCCTTCCGCAAGGGCCGCGGCATCCTCACCGACCGCAAGTCGCCGCGCAAGCTGGCCGAGACCGTCGTCGAGGAACTCGACGTCAACACTCCGGGCGTGACCACGCCGGTGCGCCGCCTGAGCGGCGGCAACGTGCAGAAGGTGCTCGTCGGCCGCGAGATCGCCTCCGCCCCCACCGTGCTGCTCACGGCCTATGCCGTGCGCGGCCTGGACATCAACGCATCCTACACGATCTATGACCTCATCAACCGGCAGAAGGAGCGCGGCGTCGCCGTGATCTACGTCGGCGAGGATCTCGACGTGCTGCTCGAGCTGGCCGACCGCATCCTCGTGCTCTGCGGCGGCAAGGTCAGCGGCATCGTCCCCGGCCGCGGCGCCACGAAGCGCGACGTCGGCATGATGATGACGCAGTTGGGAGGGAACGAAGCCCATGCATAACAAAGTCCGGGAACCGCTGTTCCACATCGTCAAGCGCGACACGCTGCCCTGGTATCAGGCCTGGGGCATCCGCGCGGTCGCCATCGTGCTGGCGCTGCTGCTGTGCGCGCTCATCACGACGCTGTGCACCCACCTCAACCCCATCAAGGTGTTCGGCACCATGTTCGGCGGCGCGTTCGGCTCGCCGCGCAAGATCTGGATCCTGGGGCAGAACCTCGCCATCCTGCTGTGCATTTCGCTGGCCGTGACGCCCGCGTTCAAGATGCGCTTCTGGAACATCGGCGCCGAGGGCCAGGTGCTCGCCGGCGGCCTCGCCGCCGCGGCGTGCATGATCTGCCTCGGTGACAAGCTGCCCAACGGCCTGCTCATCGTGCTCATCGTGATCGCCGGCATCCTTGCGGGCGCGGTCTGGGCCGTCATCCCCGCCATCTTCAAGGCCAAGTGGAACACGAACGAGACGCTCTTCACCCTCATGATGAACTACGTTGCCACGCAGCTCGTGGCCTATTTCATCATCGTCTGGGAGTCGCCGAAGGGTTCGGGCAAGGTCGGCATCATCAACCAGAGCACCGAGGCCGGCTGGCTGCCGCAGATCGGCGGCTACAAGTACCTGCTGACGATCCTCGTCGTCGCGGTGCTGACCGTGCTCGTCTATGTCTACCTCAACTACAGCAAGCACGGCTATGAGATCTCCGTCGTCGGCGAGAGCGAGCGCACCGCCCGCTACGTCGGCATCAAGGTCGGCAAGGTCATCGTGCGCACGATGCTGCTGTCCGGCGCGCTGTGCGGCATCGCGGGCGTGCTGCTCGTGTCCGGCACGGATCACACGATCACGACCACCATCGCCGGCGGGCAGGGCTTCACGGCCGTCATGGTCTCGTGGTTGGCCAAGTTCAACCCCCTCGGCATGATCTTCACAAGCTTCCTGCTCGTGTTCCTCGACCGCGGCGCGGGCGAGATCTCGACCGTGTTCGGCCTCAACCAGTCGTTCGCTGATATCCTCAGCGGCATCATCATTTTCTTCATCATCGGCTGTGAGTTTTTCATCACCTACCGGCTGAGCTTCCGCAAGCCGGCAAAGAAGGAGGCGGCGGAGCATGTTTGATTTTGTGTCCTTTATCCCCCGCGCCATCGTACAGGGTATCCCGCTGCTGTTCGGCAGCACCGGCGAAACGCTCACCGAAAAGTCCGGCAACCTGAACCTCGGCATCGCGGGCATCATGTATGTCGGCGGCATCAGCGGCGTCATCGGTGCGTTCCTGTATGAACAGGCGGCCGGCGGAGCCGCGGGGATGAACGGCTTTCTCGCCATCATGATCCCGCTGCTGTCGTGCCTGCTCGGCTCGCTGCTCATGGGACTGCTGTACTGCTTTCTCACCGTCACGCTGCGCGCCAACCAGAACGTCACCGGCCTTGCCATGACGACGTTCGGCGTCGGCTTCGGCAACTTCATGGGCGGCTCGCTCATCAAGCTCACCGGCAGCGAGGTGCCGTCCATCGCGCTCTCGGCCACAAACAGCTACTTTTCCAAGTCGCTGCCGCTTGCCGATAAGCTCGGCTGGTTCGGCCAGATCTTCCTGTCCTACGGCTTTCTCGCTTACCTCGCCGTGGCCATCGCGCTCATCGCGGCCTACGTGCTCAAGCACACGCGCGTGGGTCTGCACCTGCGCTCCGTCGGCGAAAATCCGCAGACGGCCGACGCCGCCGGCATCGACGTCAAGAAATATAAGTATGTCGCCACCTGCGTCGGCAGCATGATCGCCGGCCTCGGCGGATTGTACTACGTCATGGACTACGCCTGCGGCGTCTGGTCCAACGACGCCTTCGGCGACCGCGGCTGGCTCGCCATCGCGCTCGTCATCTTCACGGTCTGGAAGCCAAACATCGGCGTGCTCGCGTCATTCCTCTTCGGCGGCCTGTACATCCTGCACATCTTCCTGCCGAGCGGCACGAACCTCGCCGTCAAGGAACTGTACAAGATGATCCCCTATGTCGTCACGATCATCGTGCTCATCATCACGAGCGTGCGTTCCAAGCGCGAAAATCAGCCCCCCGCAAGCCTCGGCCTGCCGTATTTCCGAGAAGAACGGTAAGTACGGGTGCAGCGGAAACAGAGAGATCAAAAAACAGGAGAGCAGACCGCTCTCCTGTTTTTTTCATGCCTGCTGCCTGCGCGTTTCGCTGCGCAGAGGATGCGGCGTTTGCCGCCGGGCTCATGTGTTTCTTTCCAACTCCGCCTCGATCTCCGCCAGCACCGCGCTTGGCCGCATATGCAGCGCCTCGCCGATGCGGTAAAAGGTCTCCAGCGTCGGTTTGCGTTCCCCGCGCTCAATGGCGCTCAAATGCGTCCTGCCGATCCCGGCGAGACCGCTCACGATCTCCTGCGACAGCCCGCGCTCCTCCCGCAGCCGCTGCAGCACGCTGCCAACCACTTTTGCATCCAGCATCGTCCATGCTCCCTTCACTGTTTGTGCTTTCAGTGTAGAGAGAAATTCTGTAGATTATGAATACATATGTTGTCATTTGAACACAAATGTGTTATTATCGGTTTGGAAGTTTCCGCGATTTTCCGAAATTGACCGGAAACAGCCAAATCGCCGGGCGCAGGGAAGAGAGAAACGCCCCGTTTTCCAACGTTTGTTTGGAAGAGCAGGCCGGCGGCACCATGCCGCGCGGACAGAAAGATAAACCGAAAGGAGAACAGGAACATGAAATGCAGTCATTGCGGTGCAGAATTTGAGGGCAATTTCTGCACGGCCTGCGGCGCGAAGGCAGAGCCGTGCCCGCAGCCGTCGCCAGAGATCCCGGCAGACCGCCCGAGATCTCAAAAACCGAAGAAACCGATTTACAAGAAGTGGTGGTTTTACGTGATCGTCGCCGTGGTCGTGATCGCGATCGCCGGCAGGATCTCCGGAGGCAGCAAGTCGGAAAAAATAGATTGGGACGATATGGTCCTGGGCGCGCAGCTCCCGCAGCCGCCTGCGAAGAAAGGTCAGATCCATACCAACACGGCCGATGAGCTGTGGGTCGATATCGAAAAGATCTCCGACAAGCAGTATGCGGACTATGTGCAGGCGTGTCAGACGGTTGGGTTTACGGTGGATGCGGAGTCCAATTCCTCGTCGTTCGGCGCTTACAACGCTGAGGGATACAAGCTGGAGCTGAGCTATTACGGAAACAGGGAGGGATTGTCCATCCGGCTGGAAAAGCCGATGGAGATGGGCCCCATCACCTGGCCGGACAGCGAGGCCGGCCGACAGCTGCCCGCACCCAAATCCCTGACCGGCAAATTCTCTTTTGAGTATGATGACAATTTCTTCGTTTACATCGGCGGCACGAGCAGAGACGCTTACAACGCCTATGTCAGCGCCTGCCGGGATAAGGGCTTTACGGTCGACTACAATAAGGGCGACAACTATTATCGTGCCAATAACGACGCGGGGTGGCATGTCTCGATCGATTATGTGGGCAACCAGATCATGAGCATTCGTATAGACGCGCCGGATACGAGCGCGGGCAGCACGACTTCCGAGCCGTCGCCGGATTCCTCCACGTCATCCGCAACGGCGCAAAACGATGGCAAGCTCGTCAACGGCATGCGCAAGGATTTCAAAGAAGCCATGGACAGCTATGAGGCCTTTATGAACGAATATGTCGCGTTCATGAAAAAATACAACGCGAATCCGAACGATCCCACGCTGATGGCGGATTACGCACGCTACATGAGCAAGTATGCGGATGCGTGCGAGAAATTCAATAAGTGGGAAAGCGCGGACATGAACGACGCAGAGACCGCGTACTACATCGACGTGCAGGCGCGCGTCAGCAAAAAGCTGCTGGAAGCGGCGGGCTGACGGATAGCGCGGGCGCACCGTCCAAAGCGAAAAAATCCCCCGGAACGGATGTTCCGGGGGGTTTTTGCACAGGGAGCGGTTATCCCTGTTTGCCGTTTGCGCCGGCGCAGGCGGGCTCAGCCTTGCCCGCTTTCTCCTTGCGGTGCGGCAGCACGGCAGCCACGGCGCCGAAGAGCACCGACGGCAGCACCCACGCGAAGCCCAGCTCAAACAGCGGCAGCTTGTGCAGGAACGTGAGCGGCACACCATAGCCGTCGAGCGTGCACAGCACGCTCATGAGCAGCGCGCCGATGACCGCGCCTCGGCTGATGCGGTCAGGCAGCCGCGGCACGACAAGCGAAATGAAAATGAGGACGAGGGTAGGCGGATAGACGACATCCAGCACCGGTGCGGCGATGGCCACGATGCGGTCGAGACCGAGGTTCGACACGACGGCGCTGAACACGCAGATGACGATGACAAACACTTTGTACGGCACCTTGCCGCGGCAGAGCTTGGCAAAATACGCGGCGGCGGAGCTGGTGAGCGCCACGGCCGTCGTGACGCACGCGAGGCCGACGACGATGCCGAAGATGATCATGCCGGTCTTGCCCATGAGGGCCTCAACGATGGCCATGACGAGCTGTGCGCGGCCAATCTCGTTGGTATACTGCGCGGAAACGGTGGCGCCGAGATAGGCAAGGCCCATATAGACCGCCAGCAGCAGCACGCACGCGAGGATGGACGCCCCGCTCATGATGCGGAATTTCTTGCCGGACTCGGTATAGCCCTTGTCGACCACGCTCTGCAGCACGAGAATGCCGAACGGCAGCGCGGCGAGCGCGTCCATGGTCTGGTAGCCGGCCTTGACGCCGGTGACGACGGCGCTGTCGATCTGCGCCTCGGGCGCAATCGTGCCGAGCGGCGTGACGATGCCCTTGATGATGATGGCCGCAAGACCGATGAGCAGCAGCGGCGTGAGCACCTTGCCCACGATGTCCACGACGGCGGACTCGCGGATGCACAGTGCGAGGATGAGCGCGAAAAACAGCACCGAGAACACGACGGCGGACACGCCGGGCAGGTTCGGGGCGATGGCCATTTCAAACGTGCTGGCCGACGTGCGCGGGATGGCGACCATGGGGCCGACGCACAGAATGATCGCGCACATGAGGATCTCCGACGGCACACAGCCGACGCGCTGGAGCACGGCCTCGCTGCTGCCGACACGCAGCAGCGCGAACATGGCGGCGAGCGCAAGCCCGATGTCCGCGATAAAATACGCGCTGAATCCGGCCAGCCACTGCGGGCCGGACTCCATGCCCAGGTACGGTGGGAAGATCACATTCCCGGCGCCGAAGAACATGGAAAACAGTGCGAAACCGACAACGATGATGTCGCGCGCCGCCCGATTTTTCGTCTCTTTCATGATTTCTCTCCTTTTGCCGCCCGAAGCGGGACAGCTGCTTTCAATTTCCGAATATAGGGTATCATTCTTTTTGATAAATGAGAAACGAGAGTTGTTCATGGGGATATGAAAAAAGCGAATGACATGGGTCAGAAAATTTTATTGGTTGAGTTGAACAAATTCGTGGTATTATGAAAAAAGAATGATAAAAAGGAGGCAGCATATGGACGACGGAAAACTGCGGGCACTGCTTACGGCGGTGGAATGCGGCAGCTTCAGCAAGGCGGCGGCCCAGCTTGGCTACACGCAGTCCGCCATGACGCACCTGGTCAACAAACTGGAGGCTGAAGTCGGCTGTACGCTGCTCGAGCGCGACAGTCAGGGCATCCGCCTGACGGACGCGGGCAAGCAGCTGCTGCCTTATATTCAAAATGTGATCTGCGCGTGCGACACGCTCCTGCAGGAGGCCGCCGAGCAGAATGACCCACGCACGCGCACGCTGCGCATCGGCTGCTTTGCGAGCATTGCCCGCGCGCGTCTGCCGGAGCTGCTGCGCGCCTTCCGCGAGCTGCACCCGGAAATTAAAATGGACGTGCTCGTGCGCGGTGATGAGCTGCCTGCCGCGCTCGCAAGCGGGGAGATCCAGCTCGCCCTCGTGGACGAGGCGCGCGCGCAGGGCTTTGACTTTCTGCCGCTGGCGGACACGCCGCTCGTGGCCGTCGTGCCGCCGGACTTCCCGTGGGAGGGGGAGACCATCCCGCTCGAGCGGCTGCTGCGCGAGCCGTTTCTCTCGAGCCCGGACCAGTACATCGAGCCGTTTCTCCCGCCGGACACCCCGCGGCTGGAGGTCACGGCGTCGGACGACGGGTCGATCCTGTCCATGGTCGCCGGCGGCCTCGGCGTGTCGGTGCTGTCGTCGTTTTCCCTCGTCGGGTACGAGGGGCAGGTGCGGGTGCTCCAGCTGGAGAAACCCATCGCGCTGCGGCTCGGCGCGGCGGTCAAGTCCGTGAACACCATCGGCACGTCGGCGCGAATGTTCCTGACGTTCCTGCGCGAATACTACGGCAAAGACGACACGCAGTGACGCGGTAAGACGCGGTAATGAAATAGCAAGAGCGGCCCGCACCGGATGGTGCGGGCCGCTTGCGCTGTGGAAATGGGAACATGATGCGTGAAATGATGCAGGTGCGCTCGGGCTCAGTCCGAGAGTTTGCGCACGGCCTCGTGCGCGTCGCCGACGGCAAAGAGGATCTTGCGCGGCTGCTGCGCGTCGCCGAGGACCGTCACAGGGGCGACGGCTTCTAACGCGGCCGCGGCCTGCGCCGTCGGGGCAAAGCCCAGCGCCAGCAGCACCGTGTCGCACGCGATCTGCTGCTGCTCGTGCGCGTGCTCGACCGTGACGCTGCACGTGAACGCATCGCCGTCGATGCGCACGAGCTTCGTCGCGGGGCGGAAATCCACGTTCGAGCGCGCCATGTAGTCGCGCATGAGCATGTCGTTCATCTTGAAGCCCGGCTCCGACGGGATGGTCTTGGCCATGTCGATGCACGTCACGTGCTTGCCCCACATGTCCATCTGCAGCGCCGTCTCGACGCCGACGAGTCCGCCGCCGATCACGACGACGTGCTCGCCCACATCACAGCAGTCGCACAGGGCCTCGGTCGCAAGGTACACCTTCGGGCAGTCGAGTCCCGGGATGGCCTTCGGCGCGATGGGCCGGCCGCCGGCCGCCCAGAGGATGTGGTCAGGCGCATAGGCTGCGGCGAGCTCCGGCGTCGCCGTGGTGTAAAAGCGCACGGGGATGTCGTGCACGAGCAGCTCGCGCTCGAAGTAGCGGATCATGCGGTGCATGTCGCGCTTGAAAAACGGCTTGCAGGCGCACAGAGCGTTGCCACCGATGTGGCCGCCCGCCTCCCAGATCTCGACCGAATGGCCGGCCTGTTTGGCATAGAGCGCCGCCATGCAGCCGGCAGGGCCGGCGCCGACGACGAGGATCTTTTTCGGGTGGGCAGCCGGCGGAATGTCGATGCTGCCGTCCTCGTGGCCGCAGCGCGGGTTGAGCGCGCAGGTCGCCGTCTCGCCGTTGTAGACGCGGGCGATGCAGCCCTCGTTGCAGGAGATGCACGGGCGGATCGTGTCCGGCCGGCCGGCCAGCACCTTGTTCGGCAGGTCGGGGTCGGCGAGCAGGCCGCGGCCGATGACCGCGATGTCGCACACGCCGTCGCGCAGGGCAGCCTCCGCCTTGTCCACGTCGCCGAAGCGGCCGTGCGTCATGACCGGCACATCGACCACGCTGCGGATGATCTTGGCCGAGCGCGACTGCAGCGTCATCTGCTGCATGCCGGCGGGCGGCATGGCGTTGGGCCAGTTTTCATGGCAGCCGGCGTCCACGTGCAGTGCGTCCGCTCCGGCGGCGACGATCAGCTTTGCCAGCTCGATGCCCTCGTCGATGGCGCGGTAGCCCTCGCCGTCCATGTAGTGGTCCGGCGTGAACTTGACGATGACGGGGAAGTCCGCACCGCCCTCTTCCTTGCAGATGGCGATGAGCTCGGTGAGAAAGCGCGCGCGGTTTTCCAGACTGCCGCCGTAGGCGTCGGTGCGCGTGTTCCAGCGACGGGTCAGAAACTGGTCGGTCAGATAGCCGCCGTAGGCGTGGATGCCCACACAGTCGGCCCCGCTGCGCAGCGCGATCTGCACGCTGCGGCGGAAATCTTCCTCCAGCTCGTGGATCTCATCGATCGTCAGCGCGTGGCAGCGCATACGCGGCACGTGCATCCACGGGCAGGCGGACGCGCTGATGGGCACTTTGTAGCGCACGGACGGCCCGCCGATGCGCCCGTCGCCGGGCTGGATCTGCGCGGCGAGCTTGCAGCCGCAGGCGTGGCAGCGCTCGGCCAGGCCGCGGAACAGCGGCGCGGTCTCATCGTTGAGGTAGATGGAGTGCTCGCCGGACTCGAACGCGAGCGAGGCGCGGATGTTGCAGAACACCATGGCCGCGCCGCCCTCGGCGCGCGCGGCAAAGTACGCCACCGAGGCGGGGCTCAGGTTGCCGACCGTGACGCCCATCGGCGCCATGACCATGCGGTTTTTAAGTTCCATGCGGCCGATTCGGATCGGCCGGGACAGAATAGAAGCCATAATTACATCTTGCTCCTTGGATCACTTCTGCACGGCCCAGCCGCCGTCGACCGGCAGGCAGACGCCGTTGATGTACTTGGCCTCGTCCGAGCACAGGTACACGACCGCCCAGGCCGCGTCCTCCGGCATGCCGACATAGGGCATCGGCGTCGTGGCCTCAAAGTGCTCGCGGTACATATCCCAGACCTTCTCCTGCTTGGGCACCCAGACGTAGTTCGGGGCGAGGCAGTTGAAGCGGATGCCGTACTTCTTGCTGACCTGGTTGACCATGTTCTGCGTGGCCAGCTTGATGCACGCCTTCGAGAACGGATAGCCCTGCACGGCCGAGCCGTTGTAGGCCAGCGCCGTCGAGGACGAGAAGTTCAGGAAGCTGCCGCGGATCTTCTTTTTCATCATGTAGCGCAGCACCGTCTGGTAAGAATAGAGCATGGAGTCGATGTTCACGCGCATGACGTCCTCGATCATCTCGGACGTGATGTGCGCCCAGTCGTGCGTCGGGGGCGAGAACGCGGCCGCGCCGTTGACGACCGTGTCGATGCGGCCGTACTTTGCGTCGGCCAGCTTCTTGAGCTGCACCCAGGTGTCGCGCTGCGCCACGTCGGCCACGACCGCGATGCTCTCGCCGCCGTTGGCGTTGATCTCGGCGCTGAACTGCTCGACCTGCGGGTCGATATCGACCATGACGACCTTCGCGCCCTCCTGGCAGAAGAGCTCGGACGCCTTGTGGCAGATGCCGCCGGCAGCGCCCGTGATGATGGCCACTTTTCCTTTGAGTCTATCCATTATTTTGTCCTCCTCAGTTTGCCGTCGAGCAGACGGTAGGTCAGGCGCAGCGTCTGGATGCGCCAGCGATCGTCGTCACATTTGACCAGGTCGTCCACATACAGGCCGTAGCCGGAGTAGGTCTGGCCGTTGTCCTTGTAGGTGTGGTAGTCATGCATTTTGGTCAGCAGCTGCGCGCTGCGCGCTCCGGTGAAGTGCACGATCTGGTTGTAGCCGAAGTGCATCGGCACCATGTCGTCGCCGCAGGTGCTGCGGTTCTGGGCCACCTGCGCGTCACGGTCGCGGAAGCCGGGGCGGCCGCTCCAGAAAGTGCGGAAGCCCGTCTCCGTGAACACGTCCGGCATGAGGTCGAACTCCTGGTTGTCAATGCACCAGAAATAGCGGTTCTTGGCCGCGAGGATCGCGGGGATCTCCGCGAGCTGCTATTTTGTCCTCCTCAGTTTGCCGTCGAGCAGACGGTAGGTCAGGCGCAGCGTCTGGATGCGCCAGCGATCGTCGTCACATTTGACCAGGTCGTCCACATACAGGCCGTAGCCGGAGTAGGTCTGGCCGTTGTCCTTGTAGGTGTGGTAGTCATGCATTTTGGTCAGCAGCTGCGCGCTGCGCGCTCCGGTGAAGTGCACGATCTGGTTGTAGCCGAAGTGCATCGGCACCATGTCGTCGCCGCAGGTGCTGCGGTTCTGGGCCACCTGCGCGTCACGGTCGCGGAAGCCGGGGCGGCCGCTCCAGAAAGTGCGGAAGCCCGTCTCCGTGAACACGTCCGGCATGAGGTCGAACTCCTGGTTGTCAATGCACCAGAAATAGCGGTTCTTGGCCGCGAGGATCGCGGGGATCTCCGCGAGCTGCTCCGGTGTGTAGGGCAGGCCCGCGTCGGCAATGATCGCGCGCGCCAGCTCTTTGATCTTGCGATCGGCATCGATGGTCAAGTGCAGTCCCTCCTTTGAAGCTGTCATGCTTGGGTGGATTCGTTGTCCGTTCCGGCAGGCAGCCGGCGCCGCGCGGCGCTGACTCGGGAAACGCCTCCGGAGATCGTCAATATCTTATCACACGTTTTTCGCCCTGCACAGTGCATCCGCTGGATGCAGATTGCTTTTCGTGCATAAAAATTGCCCCAACTTGACCAAATGTTTTTGCGCGGTCATATTGAAAAAATCACGCAGCCGCGCGATTTTTTGCATCCGGACTTGCCAGCACGGCGCGCGGCGCGTATACTGGATGGGAAAGATGCGTGACTTTTTCGTCACTGAGTCAAGAAATGCGCACGCGAGGAGGCGGGGATATGACGTTCGGGCGCACCCTTCAGGAGCTGACACGGCTGTGCGGTGTCAAGCGCTGCAACCTTGCCGACGCGCTCGGCTATGACCCGTCGTACATCAGCCGGTGGATCAACGGCGTCAAGCACCCGTCGCTGCGCAGCAACGATGCGCTGCCCGCGCAGATCGCTGCCTATCTGACCGCCAACGCCGCGCCGGATGTGCGCGCGCGCATTGCCGGGCAGTTTGACCTGCGCTGTGATGCGGCCGACGATGCCGGCTTTTCGGCGGCGCTGGCGTCCCTGCTGGCCGACACGATCGCGGCCGACCGGACGGCCGGCCCCGAGCGGCCGCAGCCGACCGGCGCGGAAAATGCCGGCCTGAGCCCGGTCAAGGACATCGCGCTCTTCCCCGAGGGCATCTTCATGGCCTTGCAGCAGGCGCCATCCTCGGCGCGGCTGGACATGATCTGCACGATGCCGATCCACATTCAGTTCAAGAACAACGACGCCTTTTTCCGCCGCGTGCGCGGCATCCTCTCGGCGGGCACGGCGCTGCGCGTGGTGCAGTTCGTGGACATGGAGGATGTCTCCGCGCGCACGGACAGCTTCTGCCGCTCGCTCTGCTATTTGCTGGGGCTGGGGAAGCAGATCCGGTACGAATTTTACGAATTTCGCGCCAGCCGCACAGGGTATGTCTACCTCATCCGCGACGCGCTCATGCTGCAGTACCTGCGCGAGCCGTTCTCGCGCGAGGTATACCTGCTCGAGACGGCGGACCCCGCGCTCGTCGGGCGCTACTGCGCTGCGGCCGATGCCTACATCCGCGACCGGCTGCCGCTCGCGCAGGCGCCGAACCTGCAGCAGCTTCGCCGCCAGCAGTATTTCCTCGATTACTTCACCCAGCCGCACGGCCGATGCCTGCTGCGGCATATGCAGCCGTTTTTCCTGCCGGAGCCGCTGCGGGAGCGGTTTCTGTCCCGGCACCCCGAGCTGCGGCAGGAGCTGCAGCTGTTTCTCGGCAGCGCGGAGTTTTTCGAGACGATCTTCCTCTACCAGCTCGCGCTCGTGGACTATATTTATACCGGCCGGCTGCACTTTCTCGGCACGGTCATCGACGTGCCGCCCGAGGCGCGGCGCGAGCATCTGCGCAGCATGATCGAGCAGCTGCGCCGGACGCCGGAGCGGCTGTGCATCCTGTGCACGCAAAACCGCGTCTGCAATTACGACGACCTGTCGGTGTCCGTGTTCGTCAACCAGCACGCCGCCTTCGTGCTCGACGGCGCATCCGGCGGCGCGCAGCCGGCCTACACCGTCAGCTCCGGCGCGATGGTGCACCAGCTCAATGTCTGGATGGATCATTTCCGCAAGCTCCCGGCCGCGCAGCGGCTGACCGGGCAGGACGCCATCGACTACCTCACCCGCTGTATGCGCCTATTGTGAGCCGCGGCGTACCGATCGACAAGGAGGAAGCACCATGCGCAACACCACACTCTGCTATATCGAGCGCGGGGAGCAGTATCTCATGCTGCACCGCGTGAAGAAGGAACACGACCTCAACCACGACAAATGGGTCGGCATCGGCGGCAAGTTCGAGCGTGACGAGACGCCGGACGAGTGCCTCCTGCGCGAGGCGCAGGAGGAGACCGGCCTGACGCTGACCGACTGGCGCTGCCGCGGCGTGGTGACGTTTTTGTCCGACGAGTGGGAGGGGGAATACATGTACCTCTTCACGGCGACGGGCTTCACCGGCACGCTGCGCGAATGCGACGAGGGGGACCTCGAGTGGGTGGACAAGGCGGCCGTGCCGTCGCTGCCGTTGTGGGCGGGCGACAAAATTTTCTTCCGCCTGCTGGCGGAGGACGCGCCGTTTTTCCTGCTCAAGCTGCGCTATCGGGGCGACACGCTCGTCGAGGCCGTGCTCAACGGTGCGCCGGTCGCGCTTTGAAAAGCCAATTCATGACAGGGGGGACCATATATGAGACGCAAAAAACAGATCCAGGCCATGCAGCAGGAGCTCGCGCTCCTGCGCCAGACCATCGACAGCGGCAAGGAGCTGGCCGCGCTGGCCACAAACACCGCGCAGCAGCTCAAAAAGCCGAGCATCAAGACCGTTGCCGAGCAGCTGATGCGCTCGCCGCGCTTCCGCCGCACCGCGCTCATCGTGGGCGGGGCCGCTGCCGTTGGCACGATCGGCGCTGTCGCCGCGCGCTACCGGTTTTACCAGACCATCGTCGCGCAGGAAGTGGAAAAGGCGCTCAAGCCCGTGCATGCCCAGCTCGACGACCTGCAGGCGACCGTGGACGCCATGGCCGAGGCCGAGGGCATCGAGCCGGAAAAGACCCGCAAGGGGAAAAAGTACCGCCGCTGAGGCGCAGCGAGCAGGCAAAATTCAAGCGAGCAGCACGGGCGCAGCACGTACTGCGCTGCAAGCTTGGCGCCGACACGAAGTGTTGGCTGCCGTTGGGGGCAAATTTTGCGGTATAAAAGGAAACGCGAGAAACTTTCCCCGCCTTTCACGTTTTGCCTGTCCCAATCCTTGTGATGATTTGTTTGCCGTAGTTTGGGCTCGCTGTATTGCCAGAGGCTTTCCTGATCGCATAGCCATAGGGCTTCATAAAAGGATGGAAGCTGCGGAAGCGCTGACCAATGACGGTTTCGAGATATGCCTTGATTTCCTGCACAGCACGCTTTTCGAGCGGTATGTTCAGAATGTCATATACGCATCCATCCTCTGCTGCTTTTTGCGCAGGAAAGATCCCGGAACGTTATGCCGGCACCTGTGCGCGCGGTCTGCGGGGAGCCCGCGTTGGGCGGTCGATGCGGAATTAGAATTGCGGCCTTCTTCATCGTCTCCGCTGCATCGAATGTCCTGTATGCAGACAAGCGCTATTCCGCTGCAGCGGAATAGCGCTTGTTATTTTTCTATGCTGCGGGACGGGACCCGTGTATCTTATTTTGCGTTGTTGTACACGTCCATATCCATGCGGTCAAGGCTTCTGGCCACGACCGTGGTGCCGACCAGATCGCCGACGTTATTGAGCGTCGTGTGCGCCGGGTCGATCACAGGCCAGATCGCCGCAAGAATGGGGATCAGAGTCAGCGGCATACCAAGTGCCTCCAGCAGCACGCCGGACATCACGACGCCCGCGCCCTTGACGCCAGCTGCGCCGATGGACAGGATCAGGCCGAAGAAGACGAACTGGAGCACGCTCGAAAACGTAACGGGGAAGCCGTAAAGATTCGATGCAAAGACACAGCACAGGCCGATGAACACCGCGAAGCCGGTCATACCGGCCGTGTTGCCCAGAGGCAGGGTGAAGCCGTAGATGTTCTCGGGAATGCCGAGATCCTCTTCGCTGATTTTGATGGACACCGGGAGGGTGGCTGCGGAGGAAGAGGTCGAGACCGCAACGAGGATCGCGGGAGCGATCTTGCGCATAAAGCCAAACGGAGGCAGCTTGGCAAGCAGCTTGATGATCAGCGGGTAAACCAGAATCAGAATGAGGAGGCAGATCACGTTGTCGGTAATCAGGAACACGAGAACTTCCTTCATCATCGCGCCGCTGATGGTGGAGACCATTGTCGCAATCAGGGAAAGGATGCCGAACGGAGAGAACTCAATGACATACTCCGTGATCTTGAGCATGACCTCGCTGCCTTCGTCGATGAACCGAATGACTGTTTTTGCCTTATCGCCCAGAGCGAGCAGCGCAACGCCCAAAAACAGGCAGAACACGATGATCTGCAGCATGTTGGCATTGGCCATGGACTCCACAATGTTCGTGGGGAACCAGCTGATGACGTTGTCAATGAAGCTGTAAGACTGTGCCTCCGCCGCCTCGGCGGTGGCGAGAAATTCGGTCGTTCCGCGGCCGGGCTGAACGATCAGGCCGCCGATCACGCCGCAGATGGCGGCAATCACCGCGGAGGCTATGATCCACAGAACATAGCGGATGCCAACCGTGCGGAGCTGTTTGACATCGCCCATCTTGCACACACCACTGGTAATGCTGAAGAACACCAGCGGTACGATGAGCATTTTCAGCATACGGAGGAAAATGTCGCCGAGCGGCGAGATGACCTCCGCGGCCTTCGGGGACACAAGACCGATGATCAGACCGATCACAACGCCGATCAGAATCTTTTTCCAAAGTGCTACCTTTTTCCATTTGCTCATAAGATTACGCCCTCCTTCTGTTTGTATCTTTTTTCCTTATGCCTTCACGGTAGCTGCGATCTCGGCGGTAACGCGCAGGAAGTCGTCGATATCCTGCGTGCTGTGGCAGTGCAGCGGGGAGACGCGGATCGCGCCGGTCAGGCCGAGAGATTCCACGATGCGCTTGGAATACAGGCTCGTGTTCACGCGCTCAAAGACCGTGATGCCGCGTTTGTAATACTCCGCCGTCAGCTGTGTGAAGTCGATGCCGTTGATGCCGATGGCGCTGATAAGGTCGCGGTCCACGGTGTCCGCAGAATCGAGGAACACCTGCACACCGGGAATATGGCGCAGGCCGGGAACCTCGTCGGTTCCCTCCATCATGTGGATCAGCAGGGAGTGCTCCTGCAGGTGGATGCGCGTCATACCGGTAACGAACTGCTCGCGGCGATCGTCCGAATCGGTGAAGTGTCTGCCGATCCAGCAGACGTAATCGACGACCGCCGTGATCGCTGCATAGTTGGGATGCGGGAAGGTGCCGAGCTCCCACTCTTTTTCCGGCTTTGCGAGCAGTTTGTGGTGCGTCATTTTCGCAACACGGTCGGACACGTAGCCATAACCGCAGCCGCGGATGCCGAACATCTTATAGGGGGCAAAGGTCACGCCGTCGAGGCCGCACTGTTCCACATCCAGCACGCCGTGAGGTGCATGCTGCACGGCATCGGAAAGGATATAAATATCCGGATTGATCTTGCGCGCTTCCCGAACGATGGTCTCAATATCGAAAATATAGCCCGAGATGTTGGAGGCGCTCATCACGCTCAGCAGCAGCGTGTCCTTATCGATCTTGCTGAGGATCTCATCGAGATCGACGCCGCCGGTCTTGGGGTTCGCCATTGCCACGCGGAATTCCCGGTTGGTCAGACCGCAGTAAAGCTCCACAGAGTCATAAGCCGATGGATGCTCAATGGATGTTACGACTGCGTTGGTGCCCCATTTTTCATTGCGCATAATGGTGCTCACGATCTGGAACATCACCTGAGAGGACGTCAGCTCCGTCACCAGTGCGCCGGACTTTGCGCCGAAGATCACCTGCATGATATCGCGCATGCCGTCCGCTTTGACCTGCTTGAGCATCATGGAGGTGTCGTGGATACGTTCGGGGCAGTCGGGGATTTTTTCCAGCCGCGCTTTTTCCTCGACAGCGGCCTTCAGGCGCAGAGAACCGCCGGAATTTTCAAAAAACTGGCGCTTTCTGCCGAGATAATCCTCGTGCACGTAGTAGAACTTGTCCTGGATCTCCTTCAAAAAAGCATCGTCGAACAAAATTTTCTCGTCTGTAATCATGATAAACCTCCTCACTTTCTGTTCTGACTTTTGCTATCATTTTTTTCGAATCAAACATTTATTTAATTTGATTATAGAAAAAATACACTTTTCTGTCCAAGACAAAAAAGTGTATTTTCTTATAGCCAAAATCGTATGGCAAATTATTCTATTTTCTGCACGCCGCCGACCATGTCGCGGATAAACGCAAGCAGCGTTTCCTCCACCCTGGACCTGCCGGCCGCACGGTAGTAAAGGAAAATGTCCCGCACGTTCAGCGGGTCGGCGATCCTGAAATAGCACAGTTTGCCCGATGCCTCGATCGACAGGGCGGAAAGGCGGATAAAGGCGGCGCCATTGCCCGCGGCTGCGAGATGATACGTGGTCATGGAAGAATCCACCTGCATGATGATGTTCGGCGTAAAACCGGCATTTTTGCAGATCTGGATTCCACGGGAATAGCTGTCATTTCCCTCCCGAAGAAAGACGAAGGGCACATCCCGGAACAGGCCCACATCGATCGGCTCCGCCTCGTAAATACTGTGCACACCGTTGCTCGTATCACCCGGGCGGAAGCAGCAGCTGCGCAGCTGCGCATTGGTCACAAAGGTGGTGGGCACAGTCAGGATTAATTCCTCCGAGCCAAACTTCAGCGAGGTGATGCCATCCGTCTCGATCTTGTCGACCTCAAAGGCAAAGTCGATTTTTTTCTGGAGGATCTGACTGGCCAGTTCGTCGTTGCGCAGTTCCTGCCAGCCGATATGAATGTCGGGGTATTCGCTTTGAAACTGCCGGATGATCCCCGAGAGCATATTGGCACAGAAAAAGCTCGCGCCGCCAAACATCACACTGCCGTTGAGCCCCTTGGAGCACTCGCGGAAATGCTGCCGCATGTCGGCGTCCAGCCTCAGGATCTTCTTTGCCGCGGAGATATAATATTCTCCTTCCGGCGTCAGCGAGATCGGCGTTGTGGTTCGGTCAAAAATGGTGATATCATAATCGCTCTCCACTTTCTTCACCATGGCGCTGAGCGACGGCTGCGAGACGAACAGCCGCTTAGCCGCCTTGGAAAAGCTCTTTTCCTCATAGACGGTGTAGACATACCACATTTTCTTGAGCATCTGTCTCTGCCCCCTCGCTGCTATTTGCTTACATGATTCCATAATAGCTTATAGCTTTTTTCCGACCGATGCAACACCAATTCGCCCGCAGACAGCAAAATTATCTGAATTTTTAGCGGGTAATTTCTTTGGCAGCGGAAAAATCCGGTGGTTTTTCTGATCCACGCAGGCATAAAAATCATGTTTTCCATCACGGCAAGCAAAGGCAGCGGTCACGGTATTCTGCGGCAGAATGGATCCTGATCTGATAGCTGTGCGGCTGCTCCATTTGCGGGGGAACACAAACGCGGAAGAAAATAAAAAAAGCTCGTGAAATCCTTGGATTTCACGAGCTTTTTGGCACGCCGTGAGGGATTCGAACCCCCGGCCTTCTGGTCCGTAGCCAGACGCTCTATCCAGCTGAGCTAACGGCGCTTAGTGCGCTCCTAACGCAGAAGGAATCCCTGAAAAGCTTGATACTCCAGTGTTTTTACGCATTTATTATACCGTAAATATTCCAAAAATGCAAGCGCAGCGAAGGCAAACCAGCTGCGCATATTTGGCCGCGAGCGCATCAGCTGTGCGCTTTTTGTGCGCTGGGAATCAGATGGGCGGGGTGCTTAAAACGAACTGTGCAGATGCAATATTCGGCTTTGCTTGTAGGTGGTTGACTCATGCACTGGCCTGAGAATTGACGATTGATTCCTCCGAAAAAATTGCTCTGTATCCATGGCGAGCACACTTGTTTGCGATGGTACTATTCATACGATTGTGTTTTTTGATTGAGTTTTGGCTGACGAGCGCAGCGAGCAGGCAAAATTCAAGCGAGCAGAACGTGCTGCGCTGCAAGCCTGGCGCCGACACGCAGTGTTGGCTGCTGGGGGTGAATTTTTTCGGTATAAAAGGAAACGTGAAAACTTCCCCCCAGTTTTGCGTTTTGGCCGTCCTGATCCTTGTGATGACATAGTTTAGGCTTACCGTGCGCCGGCAGATTTATTTCAGTGAAAATACGCAGGCGTTTAATCGCCGTTGAGCCCGGTAATGGTTTGCCTTTGATTCAATTGGAAGATGAATTTCTCAAGGCGGAATGAGTACTGCATTGCAAATTGTACATCCGGTTTTTCAAAATCCAGCCCCGTAATGTTACTGATTTTCTGCAGACGGTAACTTAAGGTGTTCCGATGCAGGAACAGTTCCGCTGCCGTCTGCGCATTATTAAAGCCGCAAGCAGTATAAGTTTCCAGCGTTTCATAGAGCTGACTGCCGCTTTGCTTATCATATTTGCGCAGCAGTGACAGTGCCGGATGGCAGCAGAGACTCAAGCGTTTCAAATCGCGCGGATGGTCAACAATGTCATAGAATGCCAGCCTTCGATATTCAAACACGTTCCCGGGAATGTCCAGAATGGAGGCCAATCGTATCGCTTTGGCCGCCTGCTCATAGCAGGATTTTGTGTAATTGATTTTGGAATAGGGGTTGCTGATACCGGCGATCGACTCGTGCTCGTCACAGAATTCTATGATCTTGTGCATCAGCTCCGATTCGATCTGTAAACTGTTTTCTGCCACAGGGATCATGGAAACAATGGATTTGTTGTAATAAACGGTTGCAACGGTGTACAAAGGGAACATAATAA